>TARA_R110001606_G_scaffold9277_2_pt1 | contig 10071 bp, 11 predicted proteins | sample TARA_R110001606 | Tara Oceans TARA_R110001606 (sample SAMEA4398315) | marine metagenome | biome: Polar Biome; feature: [SRF] surface water layer (ENVO:00010504); material: water (ENVO:00002006), including particulate matter (ENVO:01000060) such as... | depth 5 m
ATTTTCTCGATGTAAATTTGTAGACAAAAAAAATCAATTTGTAACTTTAAAATAAATTAGACATGAAACAAATCACATTTAAAAAAATCAAAGAATTAAGACAGGAATTTTTAAACGATACTTTCGCACCTGATTTACCAAAAAGAAATAAGACTCATTACGAAAAATGGATCTTAAAAATTTGTAATTTGCTTACAGATCACAGAAATTTTATCGTTGATAAAACTAATAAATGTCGTACAGCTAATCACTTTCCTAGCAATTTTAATAACGTTTATGATCAAGAATATGATCTAGAAGTATTAAGAGACGATATACAGCGATATGCGTGGAAAAAAGATTGGACGTTTAGCGACCACTATCAAGCTGAGTTAATGCGTTTGAACATTGATTAATTTGTTATGTAGCTTGGTGGTCAAAGAATGATCCAAACGAAGCCTCTTATATATTTAGGAGGCTTCTTTTTTCGTCGTCTGAAAGCTCGATACCTGCTGTTATAATCTTATTAACTGCGTCAGCTCTTAAATTCATAGCACTTGCCTCAGCGTTTTTGTCGTCTTGTAATACAGCAATATGACTAAAATCAGGTTTCAAATATAACCCCTCGTCAGTTAATCCTAGTTGGTGGCTTAATGTAGAATACATTTGCTCAGTCTCAGGTATAATTGTATCTTGATAAGACATTTTCATACCCTCTTTTACGTTGGTAAACGTGGATCCTTTCGCTTGACTAAATAAATAATAACTTAATCCATAGGCGTCAATAATCGCCATTTTATCCTCAGTTAATTCCTCAAATAACATGAGGTCTTTTGTTGGGTAAGACATAGGAGTCCAATCGACATCGGCTTCCGTAATTACCAATTTATCCTTTTGTCTTTTTAGCCAATCTCGTTGTATTTCTTCCTTTTCTTCTGCGTCCATTGGTAGAGATCCACCTAGATCAGATTTTTTACTTGACAGGATCCCTATCGCACCAATGTTTTCGAGCAATACATTTCGTTTGTTATATTGCGACATTATATTGCTTAAAGGGTATTTTAGCGTGTCTATTCGGTTAACAGGATTAATTAGATTAATACCATCAGGGGTATTCAAATAGATCATGTCATCGACCTCTATGGTTTGATGACTTTTTGTATCGTACCAAAATTCAAAATCCTTAATTAAACCCTCCGTATCAATTTGATCTAATAACTTGCCTGTGCCTCGTATTTTTATTTTATTTGAGGGTAATGGAACTAATAAATTACGTATGTCAAAAGATCTTTTTGGGCAATAAGCAAAAGAATTATTGAATAAACCATCGTTAACAGCTAAAGAATAAATAACGTCAGACCATGACTGCGTTGGATTTGGTTTTTTAATAAGCTCTAAAATCCAATGAGAATCTACAAAATTACCATCTACATCGCATAATTTTGGCATAGCTCCTGACATCATTAAAGCTCTTTTGTTAATGATCGTTCTAAGCTCAGGAATACGAATATATAGATCGTATGGCTTGTTTGTGTCAACCCAAACAGGAGTTTTTTGTCCCCAAAATTGCGTTGATCTTTGATTTATTAACTCCATTAATTGATCGCTCTTACCACTAGAGAAACCGAAAAGAGACGTCCAAAAACTATCTGCCATAGTAAAAAAATTTGATTAAAAGTACATTTTCGTTTCAAATTTACGTAAATTTGAGACAAAATTGGCATAAATGAACAAAGGAATTAATCAATACTCCGTAAAATCTAGCGAAAATCAGATTAAAGATCTCGATTTAAAGGCTAGAGAGGTGGCGATTTACCTATCAAAATTTGATATAATTGACTCAGATAATGACCTAATCGTCAAAGGAGCTTTTAAAAAATCAATAAAAGAGCGAGGGGTTGCGTCATCTACAAACAGAAAAATAGCATATCTAAGACACCACGATTGGCAACACCAAATTGGTAAATTTACTCACATAGAGGAAGACAAAAAAGGTCTTTTTGCTGTTGGTAAACTTGGCACATCTACAAAAGGAGAGGACGCTTTTAGAGATTACGAGGAGGGTATAATAAACGAACATTCAATAGGTTTTCAATATATCGAAGATGGTATAAAATTTATAGAAGACAGCTCTATGGAAAAAGGTGGATATTATCAGGTAGATGAGGTTAAACTTTTTGAGGGTAGTGCTGTAACATTTGGTGCAAATGAGCATACAGATGTTTTAAGCGTTTCTAAGGGTGCTAATAAAGAAGATGTAATAAAGAATATAACTAAGCAAATTGACGTTGTTACACGTGCTATAATCAATGGACGAGGCACAGATGAGCGTTTATTTGACTTAGAAATGAAATTAAAATATTTAAACTCTCGTTTAATTGATCTAGCAATAACAGATTTTGGTATCAATAGCTCCGATATTAAAGACGTTCAGCTAATTAGTAAAGGACAAAGTTTTGATTGGAGCAAAGTAGACACGCTTTTAGGTAAGAGCGAAAAATAATAAATTAATAACTTAAAATTAAAAAACGCATTATGGAAAATAATGATTTAACACCTGAGCAGGTGGTAGAAAAATTTGAAGCAAAAATCAGCGAATCAACGAAAGGTTTAGCCTCAAATGACGATGTTGAAACTCTAAAAAATGAGTTAAACAGCATTAAAGAAATCGCAGAGAAAGATCAAACGATAGATTTGAAAGCGAAATTTGTTGAATTAGAAACTTCGTTAGTTGCTTTAAAAGAAACTAGCAGAGATAATACAGAAAAAAGAATGACGTTAGCTGACACAATTAAGGCAAAAGCTGAAAACATCAAGGCTATGATTTCTAGTAAATCAGGGGTTGTAACTATGGACGTTAAGTCTCAATTAAATCCTACTGATATAGGACAAAGAGAGGCATACGCACAGATCTTAGAGGGTACAAATAGAAAGCCTGTAAGAGAAACTAGAATTTCAGAGCTTTTTAGACGTGTACCTGTTTCAACTGAGTACGTAAAGTATAGAGAGGAAAACGTAGTAACAAGAGACGCTAAAGTAGTAGTAGCTTGTGCAACGTCAACGTCTAATACTAAAATGACATGGAAAACCGTTACCGTTCAAATCGCTAAAATTAGAGATTTTGTTGACGTATGTATTGACATGATGGACGATTATAGTTTCGTAGCAAGTGAGGTACAGCAATTAGTTAACGAGAGCGTTAAATTAAAAGCTGATAGCGAAATTTTGTTAGGTGCAGGGGACATTAATTCTATTGATAACGTAGCATCGGATTTTGATCCTGCAAACGCATTAGCTCCTTATAATGGTGCTTTTACAAGTGCAACGTTAGCTGAATTAACGGCAGCTATGAAAGCTCAGATTTACACGTTTGGTCAAGAGAGATCTTTTAACGCTGATACAATTGTAATGAATTACAATGATTGGGTAAAATTCATGCACTCTAAAAATACTGAGGGCGATTATTTGCTACCAAACTTTGTTATGACAGGCGATGGTGTATTAAATGGAATGAGAATTGTAACGTCTCCAATTGTTACTGCAAACACTTTATTCGTTTTTGACTCTACAAAAGGAGAGATCTTAGACAGACAAGGTGCGCAGTTAGAAATGGCTTACGAAAACAATGACAATTTCGAGCATGAAATCGTTACTTTGAAAGTTGTAGAGAGACTACAATTTCACGTTGCAGGTGTAAACGCTGACGCATTTATGAAGTGTACTGACATTGGTAAAGCGTTAACTGATATTACTGCAATTATAGAGGGTTAATCTAAAACAAAAATTATGAGCAAAAAGATTAAAATAATCAAAACGTACAACGAACAATTCGTTGTTGGATCTGATCACGAGGTAAGTAATAATGTAGCTGAATTTTTAATGGCTAATCAATTTGCTAGTTTTCAGGGAAACGTTGAGAAAAAAAAGCCTTGCGCTGATAAAGATTGTGAGGATTGCGAAGATTGTAGCGATAAAGCTAAAGCAAAAAAAGACGCCAAAAATAAGTCTAAGAAAAAACCAACAAAAAAACCTACTAAAAAAAAGTAGGGTAACGTTATGAGTATACTAGGAATAACATACGCAGATTTTGGTAAAGGTAAGTACGAGCTACATAAAGGTATGTACGAGCAACAAAAGATTAATGATTATATAAATAAATACGAAAAGATTTATTTGTTAAAATTGCTTGGTGTTGACTTGTTTAACTTATTTGTCGCAGATCTAGATCCTGCAACCTTAAAACCTGTAACGCCAATTTATTTGGCAATATATGATTCGTTTCAATACGACGATTCGTGTAATATTGTTATTTCTGAGGGTATGATTGATGTTATAAAGGGGTTTGTTTATTTTCAATATTTAAAAGATCAAACAAATCAGGTATGGGTTTCAGGATCCGTACAACCTGTTGGCGAAAACTCAGACAATGTATCAACTCTTAATATGATGATTTATACTAGGTATAATGACTCTATTAGGTCATATAGGGCGATTCAACGTTATATCTGCGATAATCTAAGTGATTATACTGATTTTAATGGAAAGTCGCTTAAAACAGCTTATTGGATATGATAGAGGCAAGTCAATTTATTGGAGACTTAGTTAGTCAAATTGACAACTCAATCGTTGGCGAATACAACGAAGCTGAGGAACGTACGTATTTTTGTAATACGAAATGGGCAAGAAAAGGAAAGCATATAGCCGACTCACTTGGTCAAAAGTTTCTTATAATCGAAGTAAAAACCGACGTTTGGATTAAAGCAACGCACGTAACTGATCCTACGATAGTTCTAGATAAACTTTGTTTTCTAGATCCTACGTATTTTATTACAGGTACGAAACTTGCTACTAATCGTGAGTGGTCGATTGCAACAAATGATCTAGAAAATAAATTGCCTTTAATATGGCTATTAGAAATTATATCGGAAACAGGATTTGGTAGAGGATCTAGTTATGATCGAAGTATAGAGGCTAAGTTATTCTTTTTAGATGAAACTGATCCGTCTCAATATTATACAAGTGATCATAGAGAGCAGGTCGTTAAACCAATGCAAAAGTTAATGATGGAATTTTTAGAGGTTGTAGATAATGATCGTATGTACGAGGCTGTAGAAAACTATAGATACAAAACCTTTTCTCGCTTTGGGGTAGAGCAGGAGAGTGGTGTTTTGCAAAATATTTTAGACGCAAACTTATCGGGGGTTGCGTTAGATATTACCCTGACTCGATATAAAGTAAATTGTAAATGTTAATAAACTTAAAAATTAAAAAAAATGATAGGTTGTGATTGTAATGCAGGGTTATCCAACACAGGACGCCCTAATTGTGTACCAATTTTTGGTATCACATCGAGTCTAATCGTAGTGCCTAAAAGTGCTACAGATGGGACGTTAAACGGAATAGATTTGTCAACTACTTTGCCAACGTGGTCAAGTTTAGTAAACGAATCAGACGCTTCAAAAAGATGGTTTCCACTACCTGCTTTTGAGAACGTTGAATTGCCTAAGGCAGACTCCTTATTTGAGGAAGCTAATTCAGGTCGTCAAGTGTATCTCAGACAAGGTAAGAGATCTTTTACAGGAGAGCTTTGGTCAGAGGATAGTACGCCTACATTCTTAGGTAAACTCGCTAAGTCTAGATGTGTAGACTTTGGTGTTTATATCGTAGATGTATATGGTAACTTAATCGGATCTGAAGTTAATGGGTATTTATATCCAATTTCTGTAGATAATCCATCGTGGGATCCAAAATTCATGTTCGCTACAGATAGTACGACTCAAAAAATAATGTTAGGTTTCGACTTTAACAGAATTTTTGACGAATCTACAATGTATATGATTAATCCTAATGAGGCAGGAATCGACTTTACTACGTTAGAGGGGTTAGTAGATGTAAACCTAGACGATCTTGCGATCACGTCAACAGGTGCTACATTTAAAGCTAGATTTGACTATGGTACAGCGGTTGCTAAAATCAAATATGAGGGTGCTACTCTTGTATCGGATTGGAAAGTAACTAACTTAACTACAGCGTCAACATGGTCGCCTGATAGTGTCGTTGAATCGCCTGAGGGAGATTATACGTTGGATTGGTCAACGTCAGGATCAGCGTCAGCAGGAGACAATATCAAAATTGAAGTCTTCAAAGATGGTTTCGATGGAGAGGGTAAAGCTCTAGCTAGTTAATGATGGATATTATCGTAATTGGAAAAGCTAGTTTTAAAGCGTCAACGCTAAAGACTATGACAAAAAAAGAGGCACAGGAATTGTACTCTTATTTAGATCACAGGATCGTAGCAAACGCTTGGGACAAAGCTAATCCAAAAGGCAAAAAGAAGCCTCGAAAAAAATCCAACAAATAATGAAAAGGGAGCTGAGTAATTGGCTCCCTTTTTTTTAATAATACAACACCATAAACTAAAAAAAATGATTGGTCAGACAGCTATAGACGAACACCTTTTAAAAGCTCAAAGGCTATCGGATAGTGAGGCTTGGTTTGAAGCTCACAATAGTAGCGTTAAAAAAATCATTTTAAATTTAATAAGAGAAAGCCAATTACGTAGTAAAGGAATAGACGAAAACGAAAAGATTATCGGTTTATATTCTAGAGCTACTGAGATTATATCAAATGGCAGAAAAAAGGCAGGAGATCCTTTTACATTATACGATACAGGTCAGTTTTATAGATCTATGTTTATAGTTGTGTTAAAAGACTCTATTTTGATCGACGCAGATTATACAAAAATGCAGGATCAGGATTGGTGGTCAATAAATATTTTAGGTTTAACAGAAAAAAACTTAGACATATATGCTGAAATGGTTAGGCAAAACTACATTAAATACGCAAGACGTATATTGGGTATCAATTGACGATATGCCTTTGTATAATTGGATTAAATGTAATAATGGTTTTTATGAATTTATACGTAAAAATCAGTCTTTAAAACATAACAATAAAGACGTTGAGCAATGGGGTAAAATCTATGATCAATATCTAGAAAAATTTGGATTAAATGATAGGTACGAAAAATACCTAGAAACTAAAAGAAAAAAAGCGTTATTACAGGCTGACTATGTTATTAATAAGAACAACTTTAATAAAACTAAAATTGCAATTCAAGACGCAAAGCTCAAAAATTTTGAAATTTATTTTGGAAATGGGCAAGATATTGAAATAATTTTAGTATGGTTAGGCAAATATATTGGTTACAAAATTGACAAAAAAGCGACATCGGTTAAAGAATATTTTATATTATTAGAGGAATATGGCAAAGCAAATAAAAAGGTCAGAGATAGCAGAAAAGGATCTGTATAAAGAGATTAGAGACTCGGCTAAGAAGACTATCGTAAAAATAGACACCTTAAACAAGGAGTTAAAAGAGACAGCACAGGTTTTAAAATCTGAGCTTAATCAACCTTTGCAAAAAACTTTATCAGGCTTAGGACAGCTCGAAAGTCAGGTTACTAAAATGAATACAGCTATGTCCGATAGCGTTAAACTAGACAAAGCAAAGGCAGATAGTTTAAAAGCACAAAGACAGGCAGAACAAGAAATTTATAAAATAGAACAACAACGTCAGAGAGCTATTCAACAAAAAATGAATACTCAGAAAAAAGAACGTGTTGAAACTGAGCGTTTGCAAAAAGCCGAACAAAAAAGATCTAAAACTTTAAAAGATCAGGGTAACGCTTATAAGCAATTAGTAATTGCAACTAGAGATCAAAAAAACGAATCAAAACGTCTAGGTGCTGAGTTATTAAAACTTGAACAATCAGGTAAAAAGAATACAAAAGAATATCGTAAACTATCTAAGGAGTTTCGTGCAGTTACAAAATCAGCTCAGGCAGGAGATAAAAGTCTTAAAAAACTAGATCAAACCGTTGGAGATAATTTTAGGAATGTAGGTAACTATGGTAAAGCACTCGGTAAACTTAAAGGAGCCTTTGCCTCTTTAGGATTAGCTATGGGTGGAGCTATGATTATAAGAGACGTTTTTAATGTTATAAAAGACTTTGATCAGGCACAGGCAAATTTAGCCTCAGTTTTAGGAGTTTCTAGAGACGAAATGTCGGCTTTAACAGAGCAATCTAAGGAATTAGGTGCTACTACTCGTTTTACAGCCTCTCAGGTTAGTGAATTACAACTAGAATTTGCAAAACTTGGTTTTACTCAAAAAGAAATTGAGGGTATGACAGGTGCTACTTTGGATCTTGCAGGAGCTACAGGATCGGAATTAGGCGAGACAGCGTCAATTGTAGGTGCTACAATGCGTGGATTTGGATTAGATGTATCTGAGACTCAAAGAGTAACAGACGTTATGTCTAAGTCTTTTAGTACGTCTAGTTTAGATATGAGCAAATTTGCTACAGCAATGGCAAGTGTCGCTCCTGTAGCAAAATTATCAGGTAAGACTATTGAGCAAACTACAGCTTTAATTTCTACGCTATCGGATCGTGGTATCGACGCTAGTACAGCAGGTACAGGATTACGTAATATGTTTTTAAAGGCAAACAAAGCAGGATTAACATTTGACGAAGCGTTGGTTGAGATTAATACTTCTACCGATCAAGTTGGTACAGCAATGGAGTTATTTGGCACTAGGGGTGCGACTCTTGGTGTTATTTTAGCAAACAATACCGAAGACACACTTGCGTTACATCAGGCTAATTTAGAAGCTGAGGGATCTACAAAAACAATGGCAGATATGCAATTGAATACGTTAGGTGGTGCTTTAGACTTATTGCGATCAGCGTGGGAGGGTTATATTCTTAAAATAAACGAGGCAGGTGGAGTTGGCGAAAAGTTTAAAAATGGTATCATGTTTATTGCTAATAACTTTGAAACGATTACAAGTATAATCGGTAAAGTAATTAGAGCTTTCGTAGCATATAAAGTCGCTATGGTAGGTATGAAAGTAGTTAATATGGCTATGTCTACTAGCTTTAAAGATATTGGTCAGTCATTAATGAGAGCGATACCTTTGACTAAGGCTTATAAATTAGAACAGCAAAAACTAGCTACAGCTACAAAAGGAGCAGGTACAGCTGTAAAAGGATTAGGTGGTGCTATAGCAGGAATGGGTATTGGTTTAGCTATTGGATTAGTTATAGAATTAGCAACAGCATGGTATGACGTTGCAAGTGGTAATGCTGAGGCAAGACGTCAAACTGATTTATATAACAAAAGCGTAAAAGAAGGATCCGAACAAGGTACTGAAATTGCTAATAGAGAAAACGACGCTTTTAACGAACGAATGCGTCAAATAAACTTAGAAGCTAGAACAAAAAAAGCAAACGCAACAAGTAACAGAGAAACCTCAGAAATAGAACTACAAAGGGTTAAGGATTTAACTGAGGCACAAAGAGAGTCTAGAGATGTTATACAGCAATCAATTGACGCAAACAATAAACGTATAGCGTCTCGTCAAAGAAATATTGAAAATATAGCCAAAGAGGACGATTTTCGTATTGAGATGGTTTATTCTCCTATGGAGAAAATTGATATGCCTCGTAGTATATCAAATAAAAAATCTCAACGTACTACAGACGAAACTGCGGTAATTAAAAAATTAAAAGCTACAAATGACGAACTAGAAAAGTCGTTAAAAAACATGAATGATAGTCTACAGGACTTTGTCGTTCAAGGTATAGAAGCTGAGGCTGATTATAGCGTTAAAATTAAAGATAATACACGTACTAGACGTGATAATAATACTGAATTTAGACGTTCAATAGATCTATTAAAAGAAAAAAATGCTTTACTAGAAAACGAATTTAAAACGTCAGAGGATATAGCAAAACTTACAAATTCGGTAAAAATAAAAGATCAGGATAAAATAATTAAAGACGAAACTAAAAGCCAATCTGACGCTCTTAGTCAAGGTCAGGAGTTTGATAACACAAAGTTAAAAGAAGCTATAGCAGAAAGAGAGCGTCTACAAATAGAGGGCGTTAAACGTACAGCTGAATTTATAAAAGCTACCGAAACTCGAAAACTAGACGAACGTTTTAGAAATGAGCGTAAAAAAATTAATGATCAATACGCAAAATTATTAGCTCAGGACAAATTATTAGCAAGTGAAAAGAAAAAAAT
>TARA_R110001606_G_scaffold103595_6_pt1 | contig 10070 bp, 10 predicted proteins | sample TARA_R110001606 | Tara Oceans TARA_R110001606 (sample SAMEA4398315) | marine metagenome | biome: Polar Biome; feature: [SRF] surface water layer (ENVO:00010504); material: water (ENVO:00002006), including particulate matter (ENVO:01000060) such as... | depth 5 m
AACGCTAAGTTTTAGTCTTAATACAGTGCTATTCAAAACTAAAAAACCTAATGATGTTGAGGTTTGTAAATCAAATAACACTATTAGTTTACCTGAATTCGTCAATGCAGAAATTTTAGAAAATCTAAACCAAACAGAGTATACAGTAACCTATTATAATTCTTATGCAAATGCACAAAACAAGAGTAATCCAATAACAAATGCAACTTCTTTTCCTATAAATACAGTTAGCGTTACGAACTTGTATGCCAGATCAGAAAGTAAGTTTAATACGAACTGTTTTGATATTGTACAATTCAATGTAATCGTTTACGACATACCTAAAGTAGATGATTTTAAGGATATCGTTGTATGTCAAAATTATACACTACCAACTTTAACCAATGGAAATTATTTTACACGATCCAACGGAACCGGCACTCCTTTATTTGCAGGTGACGTATTAGTATCCAATCAAACTATTTTTATTTATAATAAAAATGAAAATGGCTGTTCTAGTCAAACCCAATTTATTATTACAATTCTTGAAAAATTAGTTTTAAAAGATAATTATTGCGAAAAATTTGTTGTGTTCAATCCTCCAAATGGTGATTTTTACACAGCATCAGGAGGGAAAGATGGTGGAGGAGAAATTATAAAATCAGGAACAGAGATTAAAACAAGTCAGACTATTTATTATTATGCTTCAGTTGACGAACAAATTTGTAAAGAGAAGGCTTTTGATGTCGTTATTATTCCAAGACCAAAAGTAGATAAACTCGAAAATGTAGCTACTTGCACCTCTTTTACATTGCCAAATTTATCTTATGGCAACTATTTTACAAGCTCGAATGGTACAGGAAATCAACTTACTGCTGGAACAGAAATATCAAAAAACCAACTTATTTATATTTACAGTGTTGATCAAAAATGTGGTAGTGAAACTAATTTCAAAGTCTTTAAAGTTGATATCAATAAATTTAAAGATCTTAAAATCTGTGGAAGTTATACCTTACCTAAATTGGATGTTGGTGGATATTTTACTGAAGCGAATGGTCAAGGAGAAAAAATTGAAGAAGGAACCATTTTAACCGAATCAAAAAAAATCTATTATTTTGTAGAAACGGTGGAAACAAATAATTGTTCTACAAACTTATCTTACCAAATAGATATTTTTCCGATTCCCAAAGTAGACTCTTTAGAAAGTGTTGTTAGGTGTATTAATGAACCTTATCAGCTACCAGAATTAACGAATGGTGAATATTATACACAATCAAAAGGAAGAGGAACTAAGCTGAATGTTGGTGATCTAATTACAAAATCAGAAACCATATATATTTATAATAAAAATGAAAATTGTGATGCAGAAACTAACTTTACTGTAGAAATTAGATTTTTACCAAAAGCCGATGTTTTTACCGATGTTTTTGCGTGTAAACCTTTTGTGCTACCTGTTTTAAATAATGGTACGTATTATGCTGAACCAAATGGACAAGGAGAGCCGCTGCATGCAGGAGATATCATAAAAGAAACAAAAACAATCTATATTTATAGCAAAGATTCAGAACTAGAAGGATGTGTAAATGAGAACATTTTTACTGTAGAATATCTTGGTGTAGAAGTTGATAAAATAGCGAATGTTTTAACCTGTGATTCGTACACTTTACCAGAATTAGCTGTTGGAGAATACTATACCAAAAGAGGTGGAAATGGAACAAAAATGAAAACCGGAGACATTATCACTACTGATTTAAGTTTATACATTTATGCCGAAAACGGAAGTAGATTCTTTTGTTCTGATGAGCATTTATTTTCAATTACTATCAGTAAAACACCTGTTTTACAAGATTTTACAGACATTGTAAAATGTGGTTCGTATACTTTACAAGACATGAATACAATTTCAGAAAATAAATTTGAATTTTACAGAGAACCAAATAAAGTAGATCTTATAAATCCTGCTGATTATACCATATCAGAAGTTGGAGAACACTCAATTTTTGCAGTAGAAAGCGTACTAAAAAATGAAAATTGTTATACTGAAAAGGAATTTAAACTAACAATTTATCCGTTACTAGATTTAATTTTAGAGGATGTGATTATCTGTGAAGATTATGACACCAATAAACCGATTATACCTGTTGAAATAAAATCGGGTTTAGACCCAATTAAATTTTCTGCTAATTGGTTTTTTGAAGGTCAATTAGTTGGTGCTGGTGTAAATTATATTGCTAAAAGCAAAGGAACTTACCAAATAGAACCTATAAGAATAGTGCCAGAAAACGGGAATGATTGTAATTACAATCCTACAGAAGTTAGCGTTATTTCTTCAGCTCCAAAGGCAAAAATAACCTATTTAACTGATGGTTTTTCTGATAAAACATCTGTTCGAGTAGATTTTATAAATTATGGTTTAGGAAATTATATATTTCAATTAGATAACAATGATTTTCAAACAGGTGATACGTTTACAGATTTAGAAACAGGTATTTACACAATAACCATTAGAGATACTAAAAATATTTGTCCGGATGTAAAATTAAAATTTACGGCATTAACCTATCCCAAGTTTTTTTCGCCAAATAATGATGGAATAAATGATTATTGGAACATCACAGATTTAAAAAATAACCCAGAAGCAATCATTAAAGTGTATGATAGATATGGCTCTTTAATTACTTATTTTAAAGCATCAGAAGAAGGTTGGAACGGATTTCATAAAAATGGAAAAAGTTCATTGCCTAATTCTTATTGGTTTAAAGTTGACTTTATATTTGATGAAGAACCTACAAGTTATCAAGCATATTTTTCTCTTGAAAGAAATTAACAATTTTAAGATGTCTTCTATAAAATTCAATTATTTTTGCCGTTCATAATTTTAGCATGTTAATAAAAAGAATAGGATATTTTTTAATAGGAGTTTCAATTAGTTCTGTAGGAGTTTACTTTTTTTGGCAAAAGAAAAAAGCAACTTTTGATTACGGAATGGATTCAAGAACGCTAAAAAGTATCAGAATTAAAAAAAGATTTTTTTCTGATGACGCTAAACTCGTCATGCTAAATTCTGATATTGATTCAACAAAAATTGCTACTATTTTAAATACTGGTGATGTTGATTTTGGTAAAAGCAATCCAAGACAAAAACCTTGTGCAGAATATTATATTACAGGTAATAGAGAATTAGAAAATGTAAGTTTATATGTTTCTAGATGTGATTCTACTGCAACCATTGAAAAAATAATTATTGAATAACTATTTTTTAGAAATCTGATTTATAAAAATCATCTTCAATTTTATCAACATTTTTAATAGACTCTTTTATCCAATTAAGATACAAAGCTTCTTTTTCTTCCTCTGATAACTGCCAATCAAGAGTAGAATTTCTGAGTTTTGTAGTTACATCTTGCAAAATAATAGCAGCTGCCACAGAAATATTTAAGCTTTCTGTAAAACCAACCATCGGAATTTTTAAAAATCCGTCTGCATTTTCTTTTGTATAATCAGACACTCCTTCTGCTTCTTCTCCAAAAACAAAGGCCGTTTTTTTACTGATATCAAAATCTTGTAGTAAACACGAATTTTCATGAGGAGATGTTGCTATAATTTGATAGCCTTTGTCTCTTAAGTCTTCAAAACAAATTTGTGTATTATTTGCATCCGATTTATAGCGTTGGGATGTAATCCATTTTTGAGAACCTTTTGCCACATATTTAGAAACTCTATTAATATATTTATTTTCTACAGTATGCAGTTCTTGAACGCCAAAAATATCGCAAGTTCTTAAAACTGCACTTGCGTTATGTGGCTGAGAAATATCTTCTAAAACAACTGTAAAATGTTTTGTTCTTTCTGATATAACTTTTTTAAAAAGTGCTTTTCTATTATCTGTTAAATAACTTTCTAAGTGATTTAATAATTTTTTATCAATCATATATACAAACATATCATTATTATTTTTACCTTCATAGAAAGAATCTAAAATATTAAAATTGATGAAAAAATTAGTTGTTTTAACTGGCGCAGGGATATCAGCAGAAAGCGGCATAAAAACTTTTAGAGATGCTGATGGTTTATGGGAAGGGCATGATGTTATGGAAGTCGCAACTCCAGAAGGTTTTAAAGCAAATCCAAAATTAGTTTTAAATTTTTATAACGAGCGTAGAAAACAATTGTTTGAAGTTACTCCAAATAAAGCACATACCAATTTGGCCGATTTAGAAAAAGAATTTGATGTAGAAATTATTACTCAGAATGTAGATGATTTGCACGAAAGAGCTGGCAGCACCAAAGTTACACATTTGCATGGAGAACTTTTAAAAGTAAGAAGTTCTGCTGATGAATCAATAATTTTAGATTGGACAACAGATTTATTTCTCGGAGATTTGTGCCCCAAAAAAAGCCAATTAAGGCCTCATATTGTTTGGTTTGGAGAAATGGTCCCCATGTTAGAGAAAGCTATTGAAATTACAGAAAAAGCAGATATTTTAGTAATTATTGGAACCTCTATGCAAGTATATCCTGCTGCAAGTTTAATAGATTATGTAAAATTGAATACTCCTATTTATTTTATAGATCCAAAACCTGCCGTTTCTAAAAGTAATTTTAAAAATCTTACTATTATTGATGATGTAGCTAGTTTAGGAACACAAACATTAAAGGAATTATTAATGAATAGTCTTTAATTAATAATTCCTTTTTTAGTTATTTCTTTATAAACATCTTTTTGATTTTCTTCTATATTCGTTAATTTAATTTTCTCTAAAACAGAAGCATCTAATGCGCCATAAGAGTTTATATTCAAAAATGTTAGCACGTTTAAAAAAAGTATTATTGATATTTTTCGCATGATATATTTATATATATCCTAAAAATACTATCTTTTTAAAATTTAAAATTAAATTTTCGATATAAATGGCTTAACGTTCGATGAGATGCTAAATTAATTGCGATAAAAAATTATAATAAATCCAAACGCTTCATTAACTCAGGTCTATTTGAACGACTTACGGGTACTACATCTTTTTTTATTAATACGCTGTTATCTTCAATATCTATTATTTTTTTAACATTTATTATATAAGAACGATGCACTTTTAAAAATAAAGAATCTGGTAATTTTTCTTCAATTTTCTTTAAAGTAGAATGCACAACATACTCTTTCTCTTCTGTTTTAATATTTATATAATCTCCTTTAGCTTCGATTAAATAAATACTAGATAAATCAATTTTAATTAACCTTCTATCGATATTCACATAAAAATCATTTTTTTGAGAAGGCACTTTTATACTGCTAATTTGTGTTTGTCTAAGTTGAAGTTTTTCTGCCTTTTTTACAGCTTTTTCAAAACGAGGTAACTCTATAGGTTTTAACAAATAATCTACAATAAAATCATATTCAAAAGCTTCCATTGCAAACTTAGGATCTGATGTTGTAAAGATTATTTTAGGTGGATCTTTTAGTGTTTTTATAAAATCTAAACCACTAAAATTAGGCATGTGAATATCTAAAAAAATGAGATCTACATCATTTTCATTTAAGAATTTAATTGCTTCTATTGCATTTGTAAACTCTTCTAAAATATTTAATGATTTTATTTCATTGCAAAGAGTTCTAACAATAACCCTAGCCATCTGCTCATCATCAATTATTATACAATTCATTAGGATTAAATCGTTTTCAAATATTCTGAAATTGCTGTTAACGCTTTATCGAAACTTTGCTCTTCTTCTATATTTAAAACTTGTTTACGAAGATTATGTTCAAATTCATTAGCCATTTCATAACTCTTTTCAAGTCCTAAAATACTAAATTTATGTTTAATTCTATGAACATTCCCTTCAATACTTTTTAAATCTTTATTTTTAAGATTTTGGTAATACTCTTCTTTTTCACCAGGAAACTCATTTTTAATTACATCAATCAAAGTTTTCTTAATAGATTCATCTCCTCGAGCTAGCTTTTCTATATAGATTAAGTTTGGTTTTTCCATTCATATTTTTTTATAGTAAAATAAAAGGTAGTTTCTACATTAGGGATTGATTTTAACCAAATTTCACCTTGATAAGTTTCTATAATTTTCTTAACAATTGATAACCCTATTCCTGTAGATTTATAATCGTTTTCTAATTTTTGAAATGCTATAAATATCTTATCAAAATATTGCTTCTCTATCCCTTTTCCATTATCAGTAATAGAAAATTCCCAATACTTAGTTCTGTTTGTATAATTTATAACTACTAAACCATCACTTTTTTTATCATTAAATTTTATTGCATTACTAAGTAGGTTGTAGAACAACAATTCTAATCTGTGTTGATCTCCTTTAATACTTGGTAATTTAGTAGGAATAGAAATGCGAACATCATACGGATTTTCAATTGTGACTAAAATATCATCTATTAAAATATTTAAGTCTATATCATAAAAAACTTTTTCTGCCTTACCAATAGTCGAATACTCTAAAATACCTTGAATTATGGTGTCCATTTTTTCTACGTTTTCTCTAATCAAGTTTACTACTTCATTACCAGCCTCTCCTAAAAGTGCCGAAAAATCTTCTTTAATCCAAGCTGTTAATGCATCGATACTTTGTAATGGTGATTTTAAATCATGAGAAACCATATGAGCATATTCGTTCAATTCTTTATTTTGACGCTCTAAGTTTAAAACAAGTTTATCTTTTTGCTTGTTTATTTCAATTATTTCAATAGTTTGATGTTCAATAAAATCTACCAATTCTAATGAATCTTGACCTTCTATATTATTATTACCTTTTAAGTCATAAAATTTTAAGGTATTAATTACATTATTAAGTTTGGCTATAATTTCTTTCTGAGATTCAGATTCTTCTCGTAATTGTTTATTAGAATTAAAAAGTTCTTCAGAACTAATAGACGCAGCTCGTTGAAGCATTGTAAATTGCTCATCTGATGTATTGTAAGACCTACTTACTGCATCTAAAAAAACCTCCAAATCTTTATTTGAATGTAATTCTTCAGGTAAATATTTTCTTAATTGTCTTTTTAATAGAGGGTTCATTATTCACTAATTAATGTAACAGCCATCGTTTGGTTATGTAAGTGGCAATTAAACTCATTCTTAAAAGGTGCAATTTCTCCATAAGAATAAAATCCACAAACAGTGGTTTCGTTACCTACTACTTCAACAACCTCTTCAATCTCTTCTTCTACTCTTTGATCTAGCACTAATTTTCTACCAATACAACTTACTAATATAGCAATTTCTGGCTTATTTTTTCTTAAATCTAATGCTTGTATTGCACCTAACTCTGCAGCATTTACAATATTATCTACATTAGTCATCATTAATTGTACTCTAGAATCTTCAATAATATCTCCTGCTAATATCATTGAATTATCTTCTTCATTAATGTTTAATATGGTTCTAACTATTGATTTTCTTTGATCTTTTGTAATTACTTTTAACGGATACAATAAAGCTGCACCTGGCAATTCTTTTGATTTTTCGCCTAAATATTTTTTATACAAATCTAATGCGGGTTTACCATCTAACTCATATAATATATTATCTTTAGATTTAGTTACAATTCTTTCTGGTCCAAAAGGAGTCCAACCACCATTTGTTCCAAACGAAACCTCTAGGGTTTCACCATAAAAACCAATAGCAACTATTTCTCCTTCTTTTGGATTTTCATTAAATGAACAAACTGTTTTTTCAAATCTTGCTCCGTCACCACATAAAGCACCAGTAATAATTATATTATCTTTAGTAGCTTTATTCATTCCTTTAGTAAGCTGACTACCGTTAATAAAACTTCCATCAGAAATAACAAATACATATTTTAAACCTTCGGTTGGTAATTGCTCAATTAATTGTTTTCCAGTATTAAAACTATCTATTTCGGTTCCCTTATTTAAAACATTTGTTTTTTTAATTACAAACTTACTTTTTTCAAATTCTATGGCTGTAATTGTTATACATTCATCGTCTACAGCATCAGAGGTAATAGATCCAGAAGTTGAGCCAAAAACCAAATAACCATCTTTAAAAATATCTCTCACTTCATTAAAAACATCCTCGTCTTCAAGCATAAACCTATTTCCAAAGACCAAAACTAATGGTTCTTTTAAGACTATTTCTTCACCTAAATATTTAAAAGGTTCATTTTTACATTTTTTTAATTGAACGGTTTTCATATTATTTTTAATTAAAGGATGTCCTAAATTATGATTTGTCTGTTTTATTTATTGTGAATTGCTAAATTTACAATTTTTAAGATTTTTATTACTATTAAATATAAAATTTATGGTATTTTTTTTTGAATAATAAATATTATTTCTTTGCCATGTTCATTATTCTTTTTAAAATTTATAAAAGCCTGAAAATTAAAATATTCGACTATTTTCTTTATCAATACAAAACCAAAGTAATACTTAACTTAGATCACTTATAAAATATTGTTAATTCATAAGCGCCTAACTCTTCAACAAAAAAACAATGGGAAATGTATAGTTGGAAATAATTTTTATTATCCTACATGACTATAATCTTCTGCAGTCATAATAACTTCTATTGAAGGTTCAAATAAAACTAGTATAGCTATTTTTTAAATAAAAAAGTAAATGTTCTGCATGCATTATGTATAGAAAACCTAACTTTATACTTCAATTTGTTAATAGACAATCGATTTCAAAATAGCTTTATTTTAAATTATTTTTAGAGTTCTTTAAATATTAATGAGAAATAATTCTACGTAAAATTAACTTACATTAATTCTAAATCATTAGAAAATACAACTCTTTTGGTCTATGACTGAATTAGTTCATTAACACTCCAATAAGATAAAACAACCTCAATTTTTTTAACGTACTCTTCATATTTTAAAGGTTTTAAAATATAACCAGACATACCTGTTCTATAACACTCAAGCAAATCTTTTTGATTACTAGAAGTTGTTAAGATGATTGTTGGAATATGTTTTAAATCATCTTTAGATTTTAAAATTCTAAGAAATTCTATACCATTAATTTTTGGCATATTTAAGTCTAATAAAATGATATCTGGTATGTTAGATCTGTCTTCTAAGAAATTAAGTGCTTCTTCGCCATTTTTTGCTTCATGCAATGTATGTTTTAATTTTAATAACGAAAGTGTTCTTTTCATTTTCATTATTTCAATTAAATTATCTTCAACCAATAAAATTTTTAAACTTTTTTCCATCGAATTTATTAATTAAACAATTTTAGTAGTACAAAATAAGTTTAAAGAAAAACAAATTTTGCTAAAGAATGATAAATGGTTCTATTGTAAAGTTAAAATGCAGATATCTGTCGACGAACTGTATTTTAATCCTTTAAACGGAAAATTTGATATGTATATATTATTCTATTTATCCTTTAAAGGTTATCAACTTATGATGCTATTAAAGTATTCAAAAATTTCACCTTTAGAAATGTTACTTCCTTTTTCAATTAAATCAAAAATTTCTAAATTTCTTTCTGATTGGTAGACTTTTGAGCCTTTAAAAATATCAACAGAATTATCCATTGGATTTTTCATTAACCATTCAAAACCATCTTGTGTTAATAAATTTATATTCCAATTTATTTTAATCGCGATTCTATGGATTTCTGTTGCATCGCATTTAAATAGATTTGCAGAAGTTTCAGAAAAATGTTCTACATAATTTGTTTTAGTTAAAACATCATCCCAAACTACATCAGAAAAAACATTCATTTCATCTTCTGCTACCGTTGGTTTTTCATTTTTTATCTGATTCCATTCTTTTACATCTATACTTTGAGATGCTAAAAAAAGAGCAAATTCCTGATGTAAGCCCTCAAATTGTTCCTTGGTAAGTTGTCTATATTTCATTATCCGTTTTACTATTGAAAAGAAAAAAAATTAAAATTTGTATTATGTATTTAAAATAAAGTTTTACTAAAATAATAAAGCTCGTTATTTCTAACGAGCTTTATTTTAAATTATTTAAAGTTAGTACTTATTCAGCAACTACTTCAAAAGTAATATCAGCAACTACTGCTCTGTGTAATCTTACAGAAGCTTCGTATTTACCTAATCTTTTTACAGAACCACCAACAACTTTAAT
>TARA_R110001606_G_scaffold56018_1_pt1 | contig 10070 bp, 9 predicted proteins | sample TARA_R110001606 | Tara Oceans TARA_R110001606 (sample SAMEA4398315) | marine metagenome | biome: Polar Biome; feature: [SRF] surface water layer (ENVO:00010504); material: water (ENVO:00002006), including particulate matter (ENVO:01000060) such as... | depth 5 m
CGTACTAGATCGCTTAAAAAACAATCAAATTGAGTTTACACGTTTTAAAAATGACACCACAATTACAGTTACTGTAAATCATATTAAAGATTTTGAAACTTCAAAATCGCCTTACGAAGGTCATTATCTGCATTATAATACTACGGTAACAAAAACATCAGAAAAAATTAACTTTAAAAAAGGCGATATTTATATTGACACCCAACAAAATGGAATTCGTTATTTGTTAGAAACCTTAGAAGCAGAAGCCACAGATTCTTTTTTTAATTGGAACTTTTTCGATACCATTTTACAACAAAAAGAAGGCTATTCTGGCTATGTTTTTGAAGATGTTGCAGCACAAATCCTAGCAGAAAATCCAACAATAAAAAAAGCTTTTGATGATAAATTAGCTTCGGATGTAGACTTTGCGAGTAATCCAAGAGCGCAATTAGATTTTGTGTATAAAAACTCAGTTTATTATGAAACAGCACATTTGCGTTTGCCTGTTTTTAAAATCTTTTAAATTATAAATTTTGATGAGATATTTTCTTAGTGCTGTTCTAATGATTTTTTTTGTGAGTTGCAAAAAGGTAACTAAACCTGTAAAAACAGATCTTAAAGAAATTGCTAAAGAAATAATGATGGAGGCTAAAAATTGTGCTTTAATTACTGTCGATTCTTTAGGAGTTGCACATGCCAGAACGATGGATCCTTTTTTACCACAAAAAGATTTTACAGTTTGGTTGGGTACAAATGCAAGGAGTGCAAAGGTTGGTCAGATTCAACAAAATAAATTGGTTACCTTGTATTATTTTGATGCCAAAAGTGCAAGTTATGTTACCTTACAAGGTGTTGTTTACCTGGTAAATACGCAAAAAGAAAAAGAAAAATTTTGGAAAACGGGGTGGGAAGATTTTTATAAAAATAAAGAAACAGATTATTTGTTACTAAAGTTTAAGCCCAACAAAGCAACCATCATCAGTGAAAAATATAACATTTTAGGCAACTCAATTTCTTGGGAAACTCCAACTATTAAATTTTAGAAATGAATAAAACAACAACACTTTTTTTAATAGTATTTACAATGGTAATGATTGGATGTAAATCAGTACAAAAAGAAAACTATTCTTTTTATGTAGGAACGTATACAAAAAACGAATCGAAAGGAATTTACAAATACGCTATTTCATCCAAAGGAGAACTTACAAAAATAGGCTTGGCTGTAGCAACCGTAAATCCTACTTTTTTAGTAAAATCTAAAGATCAAAAAATACTTTTTGCCGTTGGCGAAACCAATGAAAACGGCACAGGATTTGTAAAATCTTTTAAAATTGAAAATGACTCGTTGCAACTCATCAGCAAAGAAGAAAGCGGTGGAGCCGGACCTTGTTTTGTGGCTTTAAATGATGATAATTATATTGTAACTGCCAATTATGGAGGCGGAAGTGTAGGTTTATTAAAAACAGATGCAGCAGGAAAATTATCAAATTTATTATTTGTACAACAACATGTTGGTAAAGGAACCACCAGTAGGCAAGAAGCACCTCATGCACATTCTGCTTGGTTTCATCCAACAAAAAAAGAATTGATTTCTGTTGATTTAGGTACAAATCAATTATGGTTTTCTACCATTGATACAGAAAAAAATGAGTTGGTTTTAACAAATCAGAAAACGTTAGAAATGGCAGCAGGAGCAGGGCCAAGGCACTTAACTTTTCATCCAAATAATAAATGGATCTATGTTTTAAATGAGTTAAATAACACGGTTTCGTTAGTAGAAGAAAAAGAAGGTAGCTATGTTGTGGTATCTTCAATTGCTACTTTGCCAGAAGACTTTACAGAATATAGCAAAGCTGCGGATATTCATATTACAAAAGATGGACAGTTTTTGTACGCTTCAAATCGCGGACATGAATCTATTGTTATCTATGAGGTAAATCAACAAGATGGAACTTTAAAAAATATTGGATTTCAAGATGTTTTAGGGAAACATCCACGTAACTTTTCTTTATCGCCAAATGAAGAGTTTTTACTAGTTGCTAATCAAGATACAAACACTATTATTTCTTTTAAACGAAATGCAAAAACCGGCTTATTAACTTTTGTAAGCGAAATTGCTGCACCAATGCCCGTTTGTATTTTGTTTTAAAATTAGATTTAGAAAAAAAAATACACTATTTTCCCAAAGGCATCGCTAAGTATTTGCTTTAAAGGTAGTTTGTAGTAATTGAAAAATGAAATCGTACCGAAATAGATTGATTGAACCTTCATCAACTAATTATAGTTACTTATGAAAACACAAAAAGAACACTCGCGGAAAAAAGCCACAAAATAATAAAATAAAGTTATGAGAAAAAGTATCGCGATTTTATGTTTAATAATTTTCTTATCTTCTTGTAAAAAAACAAGAAATGATTACCTAATTGAAGCAAATATTACAGGTATAAAAGACAGTACAAAAGTCTATTTATTTAATATGTTTACATGGAACATTATAGACTCCACTACTATTGTAAATAATAAGTTTATTTTTAAAGGAAAGTTAAAAGATCCTGTTCCTGTGAGTTTTAGCGTGTATAATTATGATATCTATCCTGATTTTTGGTTAGAAAACAATGAAATTAAGATAAATGCTTCAACAAAACAACTATCAGAAAAGGATATTATTTTTAACAATATTACTATCGGTAGCGAAACAAACAAAATTGCGCTTCGATATGAAGAATTGATGAATCCTATATATGATAGAAAAGCTAAAGCCTATATAAAATTTAGAGAAAAGATTATTTCTAAAGAAGAGTTTGATAAATATTATGATACTATTAGAGATGTTTCACTAAAATTTTTCTTAGAAAACCCAAATAATTATTTTTCTATATCGGAAGTATGCAATTTTAGGAATGAATTTAAAAAAGAGAAGTTAGAAGAATACTTTAATCTACTTACAAACCAACTAAAAAACTCTAGCTACGGAAAGCTATTAGATGATTTTTTACACATAAAAATTCTTAAAGAAGGTGATTATTTTCTTGATATCATTGGTGCAAATCTAAAAGGAGAGGAAGTAAAATTATCCGATTTTAAAGGTAAAATCATTCTTCTAGATTTTTGGGCAGGTTGGTGCCCTCCGTGTATTAAGCAAATAAAAGAAGAGTTTCCTACAATTATAGAAAAGTATAAAGACAAAAATTTTCAGATTGTTAGTTTTTCATTCGATGTAGATAGAAAGATGTGGAAAGATGCAAGTGATAAGTTAGAACTGAGCTGGCCAGATTTTTCAAATCTTATTAAAATGAGTAACAGTCCTGTGGCTTTAAATTATGGTATTACTCAAATACCAACCTCTTTTATTATTAGTGAAGAAGGAAAAATATTAAAAAGAGTGGAGTATAGTGATGATTTAGAAAAGGAGTTAGATAAGGTTTTATTGCAAAAATAAATTGATAATTATGAAGTAAATTATTATATAAATCATTCTCTCGCGAAGAATAGACACAAACTGTGAGTGTCTTTAAACGTTCAAGGCAAATATAATTTTTTTAATTTATTAATTATGAAAAAACAAATTTTAAACATTACTAAGGCTTAGAACAGAGCTGAACAAAAACAAGTTTTTGGGGTTATGAGTTAACCCAAGAAGGTGAAGGAACTCATAGTTGGGTATCATGTAAATATGGTACTATTCATCCTGCTTTAATTAGAATGAAGCTGAAACTTCATTCTAACTATTTTATTTAAAATTTATTATGATATGAAATTAATCCTAAAACTTATTGTACTAATTATTTTTTGTCAATCTTGCACTAACTCTATTAAAAGTGAAGGTTATAAAATAAATGTTCAAATAAAAAACATTAAAGATAGTTCTAAAGTATACTTATATAACTACGAAAACATTAATACTGTTGATTCTACATTTGTCATAAATGAGCATTTTACTTTTGAAGGGAAAGTTGATTATCCGTCCATAGCACTTATAAATATTGATGACCGATTAGGGTTTAGTTTTTGGTTAGAAAATGATGAAATTGATTTAATAACTACTGATGAAGAATTGAACTTACAAGGGTATGGAAAAGAACTATTGAGCCTGAAAGGAGGTTATATAAATAAATTATCAAAAGAATATAATCAACTACAGTTAACAAATGATAATTTAATTATAAGTACTAAAATTAAAGAGTTAAGAAATAATACAAATTCAATCCATTCTAAAAGGACCATAGATTCGCTTAATAAAATTTTAAATGATAAAGCTTTTTCTTTTTTTATTAAAAAACCAGATAATTTTTTTTCATTATCTAAGATGGCAGCAAATTTAAAAACGTACTCAAAAGATAGTTTAGAATTATATTATAATCTTTTATCCAGTGAACTCAAAATATCGAAAAAGGGAAGAACATTAAGTGAATTTATCTTTACGAAGCCTATTATGATTGGCGAAAAATTTATTGACATTAAAGGAGTAGATCTTTATGGAAATACGGTAAAATTATCAGATTTTAAAAATAAAGTAATTCTATTAGATTTTTGGGCTGGATGGTGTGCTCCTTGTGTAAAAAAAATCAAAAGCTCTTTTTCGAAATTTTCACAAATATATAAAAATGAAGACTTTATAATTGTTAGCTTCTCTTTAGATTTTGAAAATTTAGTATGGAGTAGAACCAGTAAAAAATTGAAAATTGATTGGCCTAATTTTAGTAATTTAAAAGGATTTGGGGAAAATCCAGTACAAATTGATTACGGAGTATATTCAATTCCTACAAGTTTTATTATTGATAAAAATGGAATTATCACACATCGTTTAGATTATGACGATAATATTGAAAAAGAATTAAATAAAATATTCTCTCGCGAAGAATAGACACAAACTGTGAGTGTCTTTAAATGTTCATGGCAAATATAATTTTTTAATTTATTAATTATGAAAAAACAAATTTTAAACATTGGTAAAGCTCTAAGCAGAGCAGAATAAAAACAGTTTTTTGGGGGTTTTATGCAGGAAGAAGTTGGAATGTGCAGTGATGTTTGTAATAAAGGCAAAGATGTCTGTCCATGTGGGCAAGTATGTTTTAGTGGTCCATGCGCAGGGGAGGATACTTGGATGTGTAAAAATGAATAATAATTAACATGGTTCATCTCAAAAATTTATTTTGAGATGAACCTTTTAACAAATTCAAATTTTTTAAAATGAAAATCAATAATTTAATTTTCTTATTTTTTATATCTATTTTACTTTCATGCAATAGTGAAAATAAAAACACTCAAATTGAGCAGATTAATATAAAATTAGTCCAAAAAGAAGGGAAATACACTTTTTTTGAACCGATTGAAAATACAATGCAATTTTTATCACAGCATTCAAAATATCCAAGATATTCTGAAGATTTATTAAATAATTCTGGTTTTGAGATGAAAGACTCATTGATTATTTCTATATTAAAAACAAATTATAAATCACATTTTTTCAAACTTTATAAAAATGGAGATATAAGTAAAGAAGAATTTAAAAGTCGTAATATAGATTCACTTGAGTATCAAAATACTCCAAAAAATAGCGAACTTTTAGTTGGTATTCAATTTAAAGATAGCTCTCAAATTTTGTTTGTAGATGAAAACAAAAATGGAAATTTTAAAGATGAGAAACCAATCATTTTTAAATCTAATTTCAGAAATCATGATTCTGATAGTGTAGATTTGAAAAATATTCCTGAAATAAATCATGACTATTGGATTAAAGAAGAGGGAATAATTACTCATTTTAAACGAAAAGTAATAGTTTATCCTTCTTTAAACGATTATAGATTTTCTAAAACTGATGATGAAATTTCAAAAAAATCTAGGTTGCTACTAAAGTTCAAAGATTATTGGGAAGGCAAAGCTGTTTTTGATGATATTGAATATGTTTTTGTTGTTCAAGGACGTTTTAAAAGTAATTTTTCACTTTATATAAAACCAGAAACACAAAATTTTGATTCTAAAAATGTTTCAATAAATCAAAATTTTAAATACGAAATAAAAGATTCAATAAAACTTGGTAATAAAATTTTTGTTTTAGAGAACATTTCTAATGATTTAACAAATCTAAAAATAAAAGAAATTAAAGGTAAAGACTTTATTTACGGTAATAAAGTTGGACAGAAATTAAAAAATTTCGAATTAGAGACTTTAACTTCAAAAAAAGAAAAATTAGCAAATATTTTAAACAAAAAAAAATATACCATAATTGATTTTTGGGGTACGTGGTGCAAACCTTGCAGAGAACAAATACCAATTTTAAAAGAATTTTACAATAAAAACAAAGATCAAATTAATATAATAAGTATTGCTTATGATAAAAATTTGGATAATGTAATTCAATATACAAACAAAAATGAAATGAATTGGTCACAATATTTCTATGATAGAAATGTTGGAACAGGTATTATTGATGATCTTCGAATTATATTTTATCCAACATTATTATTGGTTGACAATGAAATGAATATACTTTATAAAGAAAGTGGCACAAGTAATTTCGATGTGTTGAATCATTTTTTAAATCAAAATAAATAATTTCTAGTATTTGCTTGTCACACTTTTTTAAATTATTTAAACAAACAAAAACCCTTACAAATGTTAATATTTAAATTATTTCAAAGATAAATTGATAAAGTTCCCAACCTATAGACAAACAGAGGCTAAAGATTGTGGGTCTACCTGTATAAAAATCTTAGCCAAACATTATGGTAAGCTAATTAATACACAATAATTGCGTAACCCTGTATTAAATATTTGCTATATTTAGCTAAACTAAAACTTGTTGCTTTTTTTGCCAACTTCTGAATTCCCGCTGGAAATTCCTCGTTCACAAAATCGCAACTTTCATTAAATCGCAACGTTGGGTGTAATTGCAAAAAAAAAATATGAACTATGAAAAAACTATTTATTTTAATATTAATTATAATTGCATATTCATGTAAAAACAAAATCATTGAAAAAAAATCAATTAGTGGAAATTTTAAGGGAGTAAATGGTGAATTCTCAGTAGTACTTGATCGTATAGATCCTGATAACAAAAAAATCAAAATAGATTCACTTAAAATAATTAATAATTCATTTAAACTCAATATTCCTAAAAGTGGAAAAACAAAACAATATCAAATTAGAATTATAAATGATTCTTTAAAACAAACAATTTCTCATATTACAATCTGGTTTGAAAATGAAAATGTTTTAATTGAAGGTAATTTAAGTAAGCTGAAAACATATTTTGAAACTATAAAAGTAAAAGGAGGCAGATTAAATAAAATTCAAACTGAATTTAGTGATATCATGCAAAAACGAGGTGCTGAATTAGACAGGCAATTGTCTTTACCAGAAAATAAAGGAAAAGGTGATTCAGTATTTAATAAAATAGTAAAATTAATAGAAATTGACCAAATAAACTTCATATACCAAAATCCAAATAACTTAATTTCATTGCAAAATATGGTTAGATTGTCACGTGGGATATCAAAAGATAGCTTAGAATTATATTACAATTTATTAGATAATAACTTAAAGTCTTCGCAAAATGGAAATATTCTTTTTGAACAAAAAAAGGTAACTAAATTAAAAGTTGGTAATTATATTGAAAATTTTACTGCGCGTGATTTAAATAATAAAGAAATAGCAATTTCAGAATTTAAAGGAAAAATTATATTATTAGATTTTTGGGCTTCATGGTGTGTACCTTGTCATGAACAGAATAAAAAAGAATTTTCTAAACTTTATGAAAAATATAAAGATGAAAACTTTATTATAATTAGTTATTCTTTAGATAAGAAAGATGCAAAGGAAAAATGGGAAGAAGCGTCTAAAAAAGATAATATTAACTGGGTAAATATTTCAAATTTGAAAGGTTCTAATGACCCTATTTCTAAACAATATAATATAACTTCTATACCAAATAGTTTTCTTATCGATCAAAAAGGAATTATTATAAAGTCTTTTAAAGGTTATGACCCAGAAAATGAAATAATTGAAAGTGAAATTTTGAAATTAATGAATTAAAAAATACACACAACACCTGGTATGTGAAATAATTATATTTAGTATAATTTAAAACTTGTTGCTGTTTTGTAAACTTCTGAATTTCCGCTGGAAATTCCTCGTTCACAAAATTGCAACTTTCCCTACAAAAAAAAACATTGCCCAGAATATGAAAAAACTAACACTTCTGATAATTTCGATTGTATTTTTTAATTGTAAAATTGAAAATCAATCACAAGTTGATTATGCAGATTCATTGAGCAATTGTTTAACTAAAAACGAAATAAAATTATTGAACAGAGGTTGTGAATTATTTGAAAAAGAAATATTAAAAATAAACGAAAAAAATAATGTTGGAAATTCTTATAAAGAATACGTTGAAAGTTTTAAAGAATACCCGCGAAAAATATCTGAAAGTGAGAACGTAAATGAATATTTGATTGAACTAAAAAAGTCCGAATTGTATCATAAAATATGGACCGAAAATCAATTAAATGAAAACTTTTTGAATTGTTTAATAGAAAAATCACAAAAACCGAAAGTAAAAGAACTTCTGAATGGTTATAAAGAAATTATTGACATTGCTCTTATGTTAGTTTCTGAAGGTCTGAATAAAAGTTTAACTGAAAAAGAATTTGACTCTAAAACAATGAAAATATTTATCGGAATTGAATTTTATTACGGACTGAGAATTAATCAAATTCAATAAAATACTGTGGGCAACAACGTACAAAATTAATTGCTTGCTTTTTGCGTACTTCCGAAAATTCTCGTGGTTTTTTCTTTGTCTGTAATTATTTGCTAACTTTATTGCTTAGATACAGAACTAATAAGACAAACCAAAGTTTGCAAATATTAAAAACTGAAATAAATGAAAAAAATCTATTTAATTGGAATATTAATCCTTTTATCAAGCTGCGTAACATCAAAAATCACATCAAACAAATTGCCAGGTTTTGATGAAAAGATAAGTAAATTATTTATTTTGGTTAAAGGTTCCGACAGCTCAAAATCATTCTTTCAATCATTCGTTTTTTCATTAAGAAAAGAATTGAACGAGAAAAATGTTGAATTAAGGTCTCACTATTTTAGTCCTTTATCATTAGAAACTGAAAATGATGTCGAAATAAAGATTTCAGATTTTGGACCAAATTTAATAATGAGCATTAATCAGACTGAATCTAGACAAACTATAAATACTAATGGATTTGGTAATAATGCTTTTGGTTGGGGGTTTAATAATGGTTACAATTCAGGAGGAACTTTTGACGTGAAAATATTTCAGCCTAATTCTAAAAAGCCAGTTTGGAGAGCAAATCTTAAAGCTGACGGACAAATGGGACTTGAAGGGGCTGCTGAAAAAGCTGTTGAGAAATTGATTGAAAAATTAATAGAAGATAAATTATTATAAAAACATTTATCTAACCTTTGGGGTGCACTTCAAAACTCAAGCCGATTTTCTTTGTTAGCAATTTTTATTGAATTTATTGCTTAACCGCGCAAATAACTAAACAAAATACATAGGCAGCATTTGAGTTGAATAAGCTTTTAAATGATTTTTTTTAAAAACTGAATACTAACATACGTATCAATTTTTCTAAAATAATAAAGTATAACACGATGAAATATAATAGATACATCAAAGACGCAGCCTTAGTTTCTGAAATAGGACTTGGCGCTTGGCAATTGGGAGATAATTCTGGATGGAAAAGTATGTCGGAAAAGGAAGCTGTGGAACTGGTTGAAAAATCACTAGAATACGGAATCAATTTTTTTGATACAGCACCAAATTATGGGCATGGAACAGGAGAAGAAAGGCTTGGAAAAGCGCTTAAGGGAGTTGATAGAAGTAAAATTGTAATCAACACAAAATTTGGTCATACAGATTCGGGTATTACTAATTATAATTCAGATTATATTCGCGAATCTTTAGAAGGCAGCCTTAAAAGATTACAGGTTGCGTATGTGGATTCCCTTATTATTCATAACCCGCCTGCTGCGTATTTGGATGGTAATAAAAACGACCATTATGAGATTCTAGAACGATTAATTGAAGAAGGTAAAATAAAAGCTTA
>TARA_R110001606_G_scaffold79089_17_pt1 | contig 10061 bp, 9 predicted proteins | sample TARA_R110001606 | Tara Oceans TARA_R110001606 (sample SAMEA4398315) | marine metagenome | biome: Polar Biome; feature: [SRF] surface water layer (ENVO:00010504); material: water (ENVO:00002006), including particulate matter (ENVO:01000060) such as... | depth 5 m
GCGAGCGCCATCACGAATATCATAAATTTCAACTTCATCGGCACCTCGTCATGTCTTGAATATAGGGCAGGACCGTCGGCAGGAAAGGATGGATCATGACAAAACCCACGCTGGAAGACTGGCGCAAGCTGGCACAGGGCGAACTGAAGGGGCGCGACCCCGACAGCCTGACCTGGGACACGCTGGAGGGGATCGCCGTCAAGCCGGTCTATACCCGCGACGACCTGGAGGGGATGGACCACCTGGACGGCCTGCCCGGCATCGCGCCGTTCACCCGCGGCCCTCGCGCCACGATGTATGCAGGCCGCCCCTGGACCATCCGGCAATATGCTGGATTTTCCACGGCCGAGGAATCGAACGCCTTCTATCGCCGCGCGCTTGCCGCGGGGCAGCAGGGGGTGTCGGTGGCCTTCGATCTGGCCACCCATCGCGGCTATGACAGCGACCATCCGCGGGTCGAGGGCGATGTGGGAAAGGCCGGCGTCGCCATCGATTCGGTCGAGGACATGAAGATCCTGTTCGACGGCATCCCGTTGGACCGCGTTTCGGTGTCGATGACCATGAACGGCGCGGTCATCCCGATCCTGGCAAACTTCATCGTCACCGGAGAGGAGCAGGGCCATTCCCGTGCCGTGCTGTCCGGGACCATCCAGAACGACATCCTCAAGGAGTTCATGGTCCGCAACACCTATATCTATCCGCCCGAACCCAGCATGCGGATCATCGCGGACATCATCGAATACACCTCGGCCGAGATGCCCAAGTTCAACTCGATCTCGATCTCGGGCTATCACATGCAGGAGGCCGGGGCGAACCTGGTCCAGGAACTGGCCTATACCCTGGCCGACGGACGTGAATATGTGCGCGCGGCCATCGCGGCGGGGATGGACGTCGATGCCTTCGCGGGGCGGTTGTCGTTCTTCTTTGCCATCGGCATGAACTTCTTCATGGAGATCGCCAAGCTGCGCGCGGCGCGCCTGCTGTGGCACCGGATCATATCGGAATTTGAGCCCAAGAAACAGGGCAGCCTGATGCTGCGCACGCATTGCCAGACGTCCGGCGTGTCCCTGCAGGAGCAGGACCCTTACAACAACGTCATCCGCACCGCCTATGAGGCGATGTCGGCGGCGCTTGGCGGCACGCAGTCGCTGCACACGAACGCGCTGGACGAGGCCATCGCCCTGCCTACGGATTTCAGCGCCCGCATCGCGCGGAACACCCAGCTGATCCTGCAGGAGGAGACGGGCATCACCCATGTCGTCGATCCGCTGGCGGGCAGCTATTACATCGAGAGCCTGACGGCGGAACTGGCGGAAAAGGCCTGGGCGCTGATCGAGGAGGTCGAGGAGATGGGCGGCATGACCAAGGCCGTGGCCAGCGGCATGCCCAAGCTGCGCATCGAGGAGACGGCGGCCCGGCGTCAGGCCCTGATCGACCGGGGCGAGGACGTGATCGTCGGCGTCAACAAGTACCGCAAGGAGGCCGAGGATCCGATCGACATCCTGGACATCGACAACGTCGCCGTCCGGGACAGCCAGATCGCCCGCCTGACCCGCATCCGCGCCACGCGGGACGAGGGCCGCGTCACCGAGACGCTGGCCGAACTGACCCGCCGCGCCCGGGAGGGCGGCAACCTCCTGGAGGCCGCCGTCGAGGCCGCCCGCGCCCGCGCCACCGTTGGAGAGATCAGCATGGCCATGGAAGACGAATTCGGACGCCACCGCGCCGAGGTGCGCACCCTGGCCGGCGTCTATGGCGCGGCCTATGAGGGGGACGAGGGCTTTGCCCAGATCCAGCGCGACGTCGAGGCATTCGCCGTGGAGGAAGGCCGCCGCCCGCGCATGCTGGTCGTCAAGATGGGCCAGGACGGTCATGACCGAGGCGCCAAGGTGATCGCCACGGCCTTTGCCGATATCGGCTTCGACGTGGACGTGGGACCGCTGTTCCAGACGCCCGAAGAGGCCGCCCAGGACGCCATCGACAACGACGTCCACGTGATCGGAATCAGCAGCCAGGCCGCCGGCCACAAGACGCTGGCACCCAAGCTGATCCAGGCCCTGAAGGATGCGGGCGCCGGCGATATCCTGGTCATCTGCGGCGGCGTGATCCCGCAGCAGGATTACGACTTCCTGCGCCGTGCGGGGGTCAAGGCGATCTTCGGCCCCGGCACGAACATCCCATCCGCAGCCGCGGACATCCTGCGGCTGATCCGCGAGACGCGACCCTGAGATCTGCGTCCCGCGACGGCGGGGGGCCAGCCCCCCGCACCCCACCTGGCCTGCGCGGAACCGTGAGGCCTGCTTGCCTCGCGGTGCGGGCTGTGAAACCCTGCACCCAAAGCGAATGGGTGAGACATGGACGACGGGCGCAACGGATCGGTCAAGCAGATCATCTGCATCAAGTGGGGTGCCAAGTTCGGTCCCGAATATGTCAACCGCCTGCATGCGATGATCGCCCGCAACATCACGCCGCCCTTCCGGCTGTTCTGTTTCACCGATGACGGGACCGGTCTGCATCCGGATGTGGCTGTGCGCCCGCTGCCCGATTTCGCCTATCAGGCCCCGGTCAACACCCGCGGCAAGTGGCCCAAGTCGCGGCTGTGGGGGGATCTGGGCGACGTCACGGGGGTGGTGCTGTTCCTGGACCTGGACGTGATCGTCACCGGCAGCCTTGACGCGTTCTTCGAACATGGCGATCCGGACGACACGATCCTGGGCCTGAACCCCAACACGCCGTTCGAGAAGATGGGCCAGACTTCGGTCTATCGGATGCGGGTCGGCAACCTGGCCCCGCTGCAGAAGATCTTTGCCGCCGACCCACAGGCCGCCGCTGACAAGTACAAGTACGAACAGCGCTTTGTCACCCGCAACGCCCCGGGCGGGGTCAAGTTCTGGCCGAGCGGGTGGCTGGCCCATTTCCGCTTTCACTGCGTGCCGACATTCCCACTGAACTATCTGCGCGATCCCAAGATTCCGCGCGGGACGCGCATCGTTATGTTCCCCGGCAGCCTGAACCCGCCCGACGCGATCCTTGGCCGATGGGACGAGGCCGACGAGGCCCGCGCCCCGCTGGATCACCTGCGCGCAGCCTTCACCGGCCAGCGGCGCGAGGGCTTCCTGAAGCATCTGCGCCATTATGTCCGGCCGACCCCGTGGGTGGCGCAGCTTTGGCGTGAATGATACCCCTGCCCCGCGCGCCCGATCGTCTGCCCGATGAGATGGCCGCGGCATTGGGCCATGCCGTCGCGGCCTTCGGCTTTCTTGAGGAGGCGCTGAAGCGCGCGATCTTTTCGCTGACCCGAAAGGGTCTGGGCGAGGATGCGCAGGACCACGCCCTGGAGGCCTGGCTGCGCCGCATGGAGGACATCGCCGACGACACCCTGGGCACGCTGATCGACAGCTTTCTGGCCGCCGCCCGCCGCAGCGAGGGGGTCGAGCTGGGTGCGCTGCCACCGACGCTGACCGACCTGCGGCGGATGCGCAACCTGCTGTGCCATGCGTCCTGGCGGCCGGGGGCACGGCCCGGCATGTGGCACCCGACCTTCATCAACACCCGCGGGGAACGCCATCCTCATGACATGGGGGCAGAAGACGTCCTGCAGGTCCGCGACCGGACCCTGCAGGCGGCACGCCAGGTCGTGTCGGTGATGCGGCGGACCGGGATCGATGGGGAATGGGCGGGCGCCGACCCGTGATCGGTTCGTCGGCACGCATGCCACAGGACCGCGCCGCGACCGCATCGCGCGTTGCAACACGCGGCCCGGCGCGCTAACACCCGCGAAATCAAGGATGAGAGGCACTCATGTCGTCCCCCCTCCGCCTCGGCATCGCCGGGCTTGGCACCGTCGGGATCGGTGTCGTCAAGATCGTTCAGAAACACGCCGACCTGCTGGCGATGCGGTCGGGTCGCCCGGTGGCGATCACCGCCGTCAGCGCACGCGACCGCATGAAGAACCGCGACGCGGACCTGTCGTCCTATCGGTGGGAGGCGGACCCGATGGCGGTCGCCACCGCCGATGACGTTGATGTTTTCATCGAACTGGTCGGCGGGGATGCGGGCGTCGCGCGCGACAGCATCGAGGCTGCACTGCGGTCCGGCAAGGATGTCGTGACCGCGAACAAGGCACTGCTGGCCATGCACGGTCAGCACCTGGCCAAGCTGGCCGAGGATCTGGGCCGCGTGATCCGGTTCGAGGCCGCCGTCGCGGGCGGCATCCCGGTGATCAAGTCGATGACCGAGAGCATGGCCGGCAACCGCATCACCCGCGTGATGGGCGTGATGAACGGCACCTGCAACTACATCCTGACCCGGATGGAAAGCGCGGGCCTGCCCTATGACGCGGTCTTCGAAGAGGCCCGCCAGCTGGGCTATCTGGAGGCCGACCCGACGCTGGACGTGGGCGGGATCGACGCGGGCCACAAGCTGGCGATCCTGTCGTCGATCGCCTTCGGCACCCAGGTCAACTTCAACGCGGTCGAGATCGAGGGGATCGAGCGCGTCAGCATCGATGACATCCACCGCGCCCGCGACATGGGTTACCGCATCAAGCTGCTGGGCGTTGCGCAGATGACCGCCCGCGGCCTGGAACAGCGGATGTCGCCCTGCTTGGTGCCCGCCGACAGCCCCCTGGGGCAATTGGTGGGCGGCACCAACATGGTCGTGATCGAGGGCGACAGCGTGGGCCAGATCGTCCTGCGCGGCGCGGGCGCGGGCGAAGGCCCGACCGCCAGCGCGGTCATGTCCGACATCGTCGAGATCGCGCGTGGCGTCCGCATGCCGGTCTTCGGACAGCCTGCCGGATCGCTGACCGCGGCCCAGCCCGCCCGCACGGCCGTGCCCGCAGCCTATTACATCCGTCTGGAGCTGCAGGACAAACCCGGTGCCTTGGCCAAGGTCGCGACGGTCCTGGGCGATGCCGGCATCTCGATCGACCGGATGCGCCAGTACGGCCAGCACAGCCCAGCCAGCGTCCCGGTCCTGGTCGTGACCCACAAGACCACGCCCGAAGCCATCGACTACGCCATCGAGGCCCTGCCCCGCACCGGAGTCCTGGTCAGCGACCCGGTCGAGCTGCGCATCGAGGAAGTATGAAAAAGGGGGCCACCGGCCCCCGTCCCGCGCCGCAAGGCGCTGATCGCGTCGCGCCCCCGTTTTCGGGGGCGCGTCCGTTTGGTCAGGCGTCCTTGCCCAGATAGATGTCGACCAGCTTGCCCAGCATCGCCAGCGCATCCTCGCGCGACCGCTGAAAGCTGTTGCGCCCGATGATCGAGCCGTTGCCGCCGCCGTCGCGGATCGCGCGGGCGTCGTCATAGACCGCATCGGTCCCCTTGGCCGCCCCGCCCGAGAACACCACGATGCGGCGTCCGCCAAAGCTGGCCTGCATGCAATGCTCGACCCGTTTGGCCTGGCTGGACACGTCGATCGCCTTCTCCTCGTAGACCTTCTTGGCCTCGGGCAGCATCAGGTGGTCGGTCGACAGCTTGATCTTGATGATATGCGCGCCGATCAGTGCCGCGATCTGGGCGGCATAGGCAGCCACGTCGATGGCGGTCTCCCCGTCCTTGGTGATCGCCTCGCCGCGCGGATAGGACCAGATGACGGTCGCCACGCCCTTGGCGGCGGCTTCCTTGCGCATGGCCACGATCTCCTCAAACATGTCCAGTGCCATGTCCGACCCCGGATAGATCGTGAAGCCGATCGCCGCGCAGCCCAGCCGCAGCGCGTCATCCACCGATGCGGTGATCGCCTGGTTCTTGCCCGCCGTGCCCGACATCAGGCTGTTGGCGCTGTTTACTTTCAGGATGGTGGGGATCTGGCCTGCAAAGGTGTCCGCACCCGCCTCGATCATCCCCAGCGGCGCGGCATAGGCGTTCAGCCCGGCATCGATCGCCAGCTGATAATGGTAATGCGGGTCATAGCCGGCCGGGTTCGGCGCAAAGGACCGTGCGGGACCATGCTCGAACCCCTGGTCCACGGGCAGGATGATCATCTTGCCGGTGCCGGCCAGCTTTCCGGTCATCATCATGCGGGCCAGCTGCGCCTTCACGCCCGGCGTCTCGCCCTCGTAATTGGCCAGGATGCGGCGCACCGTGTCGGTCATCTGCATGGGTCTCTCCTATCATTGTCGGGTGCTGGATAGCATGCGCCGGACCCGCGGCAATGCTGGTTACGCTAACAAATTCAGGCAGATGCGGTTTTCCGCCGCGTCGCGGCGCGGGCGATCCCTAAAAGCTTAATCACAGATGAATCGATTTTCTGACGAATTGTCCGCATCCTGCATGGCAGGGACAGACCCCGACAGGAGGATGCCATGTTCATGACCACGACCCTGGCGCATTATCAGCTGCCGATCTTCGGCATCGGGTCCAGCGCGCTGGAAACCCGCATCGGCGCGGACCAGCGGACGGTCTGGATGCGCCCCATCACGGCGGGTGCCAGCCAGACCGAACTGCTGCCAGCGTCCACGGTGCAATCGGCGGAACGCGTCACCCCGCCGATGGCCTATGCCCAGTGGCTCAAGATGCTTTGGGCTTATCAGGACGGCGCCAAGGCCGCACAGACCGGAGGCTGAGGCGCGCCGCCACCGGCGCGCCGTTCGCTCAGCGCTTGGCGGCTTCCAGTGCTGCGACGCCCGGCAGGGTCTTGCCCTCCATCCATTCCAGGAACGCGCCTCCGGCGGTCGAGATGAAGGTGAACTCCTCCGCCGCACCCGCCTTGTTCAGCGCCGCGACGGTGTCGCCCCCGCCCGCGACCGACACAAGCTGTCCCTGCGTGGTCAGTTCGGCCGCGGCGCGCGCGGCGGCATTGGTGGCAGCGTCGAAGGGCTCGATCTCGAAGGCCCCCAGCGGGCCGTTCCAGATCAGCGTCTTGCAGGCGGTCATCGCCTGACGCAACGCCTCGACCGTCTCGGGGCCGGCATCCAGGATCATCGCATCGGCCGGGCACTGATCGACGGGCAGCGTCTCGGACGCTGCGCCCGCCTTGAACTCGCGTGCCACGACGATGTCCACCGGCAGGTGGATCTTGCATCCGGTGGCATCGGCCTTTTCCAGGATGGCACGGGCAGTATCGGCCATGTCGCGTTCGGCCAGCGACTTGCCGACCTCGACGCCCTTGGCCACCAGGAAGGTGTTGGCCATTCCCCCGCCGATCACCAGATGGTCGACCTTCTCGACCAGGTTCGTCAGCAGGTCCAGCTTGGTCGAGACCTTCGCACCACCCACGACCGCCATCACCGGCCGTTGCGGATCGCCCAGCGCCGCGTCCAGCGCCTTCAGCTCTGCCTCCATCAGGCGGCCCGCACCCGCATACATCAGCCGCGCCAGCCCCTCGGTCGAGGCATGGGCGCGATGGGCCGCCGAGAAGGCATCGTTCACATAGGCACCGCCCAGCGCCGCCAGCGATGCGGCGAAGGTGCCATCGTTCTGTTCCTCGCCTGCGTGAAAGCGGGTGTTCTCCATCAGGGCCACCTGCCCCGGCTGCAGCGCCGCGACGACGCGCTTGGCGGGACCGCCGATGCAGTCGTCGGCAAAGACGACCGGCTGGCCCAGCGCCGCCTCCAGCGCGGGAACGATCTGGCGCAGGCTCATGCCCTCGACGCGCTGTCCCTTGGGGCGGTCGAAATGCGCAAGCAGCACGGGGATGCCGCCCTTGGCCTGGATGTCCTTGACCGTCGGTACGATCTTGTCGATGCGGGTGGTGTCGGTGACCTGGCCGTCCTCGACGGGGACGTTCACGTCGACCCGGGTCAGCACGACCTTTCCGTCAAGATCCATGTCGTCGATGGTGTTGAACTTTGCCATGTCGCATCCTTCAGGGTCCAAGAGTTGGCGAACTTGTCCCGCATGGCAGGCGCGGCGTCAACCGCGCCCGGTGGATGCGCGCCGCCCTGCCGGTCGGACCCCATAACGGTTTCGCGCGTTGCGCAGGGCAGCGACAGACCCTAGATCAGGGGTCGCACCTGACAAAGGAGGGCCTCATGGCCGAGATCAAGGACCCGGAAAACACCATCGTCATCCAGCTCAAGGACGGCCCCGTCGTCATCGAGCTGCTGTCCGACGTGGCCCCCAAGCATGCCGAGCGCATGAAGGAATTGGCCCGCGCCGGCGCTTATGACAACGTGGCCTTCCACCGCGTCATCGAGGGCTTCATGGCCCAGACGGGCGACGTGGCCCATGCGAACATGGAAAAGGACTACAACCCCGGCCGCGCCGGCACGGGTGGATCGGACAAGCCGGACCTGCCGGCCGAGTTCTCCAAGCTGCCCCATGACCGTGGCACCATCGGCGCCGCGCGGTCGCAGAACCCGAACAGCGCGAACAGCCAGTTCTTCATCAACTTCAAGGACAATCATTTCCTGAACGGCCAGTACACCGTCTATGGCCGCGTCATCGAGGGGATGGAGCATGTCGACAAGATCGCCCGCGGAGAGCCGCCGGTGAACCCGGACCGCATGATCAGCGTCAAGGTGGCCGCCGATGCGTAAGGCCGCGCTGATTCCGGCCTTGCTGATGCTGGGCACCGCCGCGACCGCGCAGGGCACCAACCCGCAGGTCGAGGATACCGACGGCCCGAACATGGTCATCGAAGTTGCCGATGCCGAGGGCACCTCCAAGGGCACGATCGTGCTGGATCTGCGCGAGGATCTGGCACCCAACCACGTCGCCCGCCTGGTCGAGCTGACGAATTCGGGTGCCTATGACGGCGTGGTGTTCCACCGCGTCATCGACGGCTTCATGGCGCAGACCGGCGACGTCGAGAACGGCCGTCAGGACGGCGACACGGCGATGGCCGGGATGGGCGGTTCCGACCTGCCCGACCTGGAGGCCGAGTTCACCGAACAGACCTTCGACCGCGGAACGGTTGGCATGGCCCGTGCCATGGATCCCAACAGCGCCAACAGCCAGTTCTTCATCGACTTGGCCCCGGCGCCGTTCCTGGACGGTGAATATACCGTCGTGGGTCAGCTGATCGAAGGCTGGGACGTGCTGGACTCCATCAAGAAGGGCGACGCCGCCACCAATGGATCGGTGACCGAGCCCGACTACATGATGACCGTGACCATCGCGGACGGTGACACGGCCGCCCCTGCGGAGGAAGCACCCGCTGCCGACGCCCCGGCTGAGGAAGCCCCGGCGGAAGACGCCGAGGGCTGATCCCCATGCCATCCGATCAGGGGGCCACGGTCCCCTGATCCCTCTCCCTGCGGGGACATCCCTTCTTTCATCGATGATCCGGCGCCATGCGCGGACGCGCCGCATGGTCCTCTGCTGCACTGCCGCATAATGGCCTTGCGGGACTGCGGTCGCCGCCCATAGGATGCCGGGGTCATGACCAGCGCACCCCCACCCGCCACCGCATTGCAGATCACGCCCTCGGCCCCGATCAGCCGCGAGCTGCATGGGTGGCGTGCGAAATGCCTGCAGCGGCTGGTCCGGATGCAGCTTCCCGTCCCGCGCAGCTTTGCGATCCCTGCCGACACCGTCCGCATGATCGCCCAGGGACGGCGCATCCAGCCCGACGCCCTGTTGGACATCTTTGCTGGCAGCGGCTTGGTCAGCGTGCGCCCCTCGGCCGCGATGCCGGAATGGGGCGGGCCCGGAACCGTCCTGAACGTCGGCATCAACGATGCGCTGCACGCGCGGCTGGCCGAGGTGATCGGGCGCGACAATGCGGACGCGGTCTATCTGTCCTTCGTCCAAAGCTATGCGATCCATATCGCGCGGCTGGACCCAGACCTGTTCACGCAGGATGGACCCGATGCCCTGGCGGCCAGCCTGCGCCACTACCAGGACGAGATGGACCAGCCCTTCCCCCAGGACCCTACGGAACAGCTGTCCGAGGTGCTGCGCAGCATGGCGCGTGCATGGGACGGGCCGACCGCCCGCCTGCTGCGTCAGGCCAAGGGTGCGCCTGCCGATGCGCCCTTGGGTCTGGTGGTGCAGGAAATGGCGCTGGCGCTTGGTCCGGGCATCTGCGGTTCGGGCACGATACAGTTCATCGACCCCGTCACCGGTACCCCGCGCGTCACCGGACGCTTTCGCGGCCAGCGCCACGGCGCG
>TARA_R110001606_G_scaffold140672_3_pt1 | contig 10057 bp, 11 predicted proteins | sample TARA_R110001606 | Tara Oceans TARA_R110001606 (sample SAMEA4398315) | marine metagenome | biome: Polar Biome; feature: [SRF] surface water layer (ENVO:00010504); material: water (ENVO:00002006), including particulate matter (ENVO:01000060) such as... | depth 5 m
CTATTAACGCATCGTGGCGAAGCGCGCGCGGCGGACATTGCCAACCGTATGGCGGTGAGTCAGGCAACCGTATCGAAAATGATCAGGCGTTTAAATGAGCTTGAGCTGGTGACTAGCAAACCCTACCGCTCTCTGTTTCTGACCGAGGCAGGCCAGAAAATGGCGGAAACCTCACGCGCTCGGCACGATATCGTATTGCATTTTTTACGTGCGCTTGGGGTTAAAGATGCCACTGCTCGTATTGACGCTGAAGGCATGGAGCACCACGTGAGCGATGAAACGCTGGATATAATGCAGCGATTTACTGAGCAGCAGCAGAACAGCTAAATCTTCTTCTCGTCACCCATGAGAAAAGCGCAGATGGCTTACCTGGGTAATGGTGCCGTTCCAAATCATTTCCAAATGAGTGGTTTGGATAATGTCAGTCACGCCAATAGGCGTCATAAGCGCCCAACAGTTTGCGCCCTGCAAACGAACCGAGCGATAGCGAAGGCCACTCATCGCGCGACGAACCTCTGCACCGAATGGTTGTGAGACCGAGTAATCATCGGGCGTATAAATGGCATGGTCTATGGGTAATGCCAGCGCATCCCCCACGCCCGCTTCATTAAAGATGCCTTTCAAACTACGAAAGACAAATCGTTCGTAGTGCAAACCGGGTATGTTGCTCCAATACACTTGTTGATGATGCTTTACTTCGGCAATTGCCGTTTCAAGCGTATCGGCAAAATAGAGCACGCCAAAGCTGCCATCACTAAAGCGAGAACCCTGCGGGTTTACATGAGTAAAAGGTGCCACCGCATATGAGCAGCCACGTATGCCAAACGGGATCTGCTCCGGTGGTAACAGCGCTAAATCACCCACTTCATTTTGCAAACGTGGATTAGTCAATGCTTGCAGCGCGTGCAACGCGGCAAATTCCTCAGCGCTGGCCACATCATCGAACAGGTCAATCGGTGGAAACTTACTATTAATTAAACGATATCCAGTGACTTCGCTGGGTGGTAAAGGCAGCAAATCAGTAGCCTTCACCACTGACCACCTCGCAGGCTATCGATGCGCTTAAACGTTTCATAAAGCGCTGCAAAATCCCCTGACCCCATAATCTCCAGCGGCGTGCGGCCATTAAAGTAAGGGTTATGATTAATCATGTTAACGAACCCATAAAGGTTCTCTGGATTATCAAATATCATCCGCAGCGCTGCATGGATGTTTAGCAAATAGCTGATCCGGGTGAGCTGGTCACTATCTAACTTGATCTCGGCAATATCTCCCCGCCGGGCACGTGCGTATGTGCTATGGGAAACGCGCAAAATTGCCTCGCCCTGCTCGCCAGACGCACGCCACTTATCCAGAATGCGCACCGCCGCTTTCAAACCCGCCGCCGCCGCGGCTCTGTTTTGGGAAATATCATGTGCTGTTTGCATAGTCACCTCTTCTATCTGCAGATACAATTTTAGTATAAAAGTATCTACAAACCAAACTATGTATATCTTTTATTGTTGCCCTAACGCTAATCAGCATTCATTATTTATGAAACTGAGATTTCAGGAAAATAATGTCGCCTATCAATCAGGAACGCTCGTTTCTAACTCGCGTGCGCAGCGCTCTGCCCACACTCCACCCTGCCGAACGGAGGCTGGGCGAGTTCGTGTGTGATTTCCCTGGCGAATTAGCCAGCTACGATGCCCAAGAGCTCGCTAAATTTGCCAACGTCTCTAAAGCCACGGTGTCACGTTTTGTAAGGCGGTTAGGTTATGAAAGCTATGAGGCAGCCCGCAAACATGCCCGTGAAGAGCAAACCACCGGTTCCAGGCTTTTTCTTCCTTCATCCGACGCGCGTACTGAAGAGCACTCCCTTACCAGCAATCTGGAGCAGGGCAAAGCTAATCTAGATCGAACCTTTGCCACTGTTACCCAAGCGGAAGTTGACGATGTTGCACAAACCATTCTCAGCGCTCGTAAAACATGGGTGATTGGCTTTCGTGCCAGTCACCCTTTTGCTGATTACTTGCGCTGGCAGTTAACCCAGGTAGTTGAGCAGGTAACCAGCTTGCCCGGTGGCGGCGAAACGCTAGGGGAGCAGTTGGTGAATTTCACACGGGATGATTGTGTCATTATCTTTGGTCTTCGCCGCCGTGTGGCACTGACCGAACAGCTGCTTGACCATGCCAAAGAGTGCGGCACGAAGCTGCTTTATATTACCGATGAAGGCCTCACTACAGAGCCCATGGCCACCTGGCACTTCCGCTGCCACACGCTAGCAACCGGGCCATTATTCAATCATACCGCCGTGATGGCGCTCTGCCATTTGATTGTTATGCGCACCATTGAGCTTGCAGGCGATGCATCAAGATCCCGATTGCGCCGCATCGAAATGCTTAATGATCGTTTTGAAGAGCTTTAAAATACACTACTGGGCATTTAAAGCACTTAGATAGCGCACAGGACTCACTCAATGCACTTATAGCGTGCATTTTCATTTCACGATATAAACGTGTTCGACCAAGCTAAATGGGGTAATCATTTGATTTAAATATGAAACTGCAGTTTCTTATTGATTATGGCATGAAATATGGATCTACATAGCAATAACTGTACAGCACACGCTGTTCAAATACCTCCATGCCACGCCACCCCGTTTAGAAATACGTCAGTGGTAAAACCTCAATAGGAAACCGATATGTTAAAACGCACTGCATTGATCGCCGCCATCTCCACAGCCCTCTTTGTACCCACCGCACAGGCGGAAACCATATCGCTGAAAGTACTGGGTCAACCCGCAGGCTCTGGGCTTATCGCACAAAACAAAGAACAGCCCTTCTTTGAAGCGCTGGCCGAAAATAGTGGCCTGGATGTGTCTGTTCAGTATATTCCGGTTGATGTCGCGGGCATTCCAGACACCGACGGCCTACGCGTATTGAATTCAGGGTTATTTGACATCGTATCGCTACGCGGGCCTCAAGTGAGTCGTGACGAGCCATCCATCCTGGGTCTTGATTTGATCGGGCTCAACACCAGCTTTGAAGCTGGACGTAATAATGTGATGGCCTTTTATGATTACGTAGATGCTCGCCTACAAGATCGCTTCAACGCCAAGCTGCTAGGTGTCTGGCCCGCAGGCCCTCAGGTGATTTTTTGCAGCGATGAAATTACTGGCTTAGACGACCTTCAAGGTCTGCGCGTGCGTGTAGGTGATCAAAGCGCGGCTAACTTCGTGGGCGAGCTAGGTGCTACCGGCATTTCCATGCCGTTTGGCGACGTGCAGCAAGCGCTCTCCCGTGGCGTTGTGGACTGCGCCATTACCGGCCCAGCCTCCGCTAACTCTGGTGGCTGGCCCGAAGCCACCAGCACGGTGCTGCCCATTGCACTGCAATTAGCAATCAATGGCTATGCCATCAATATGGATAGCTGGAATCGCTTATCTGCCGAACAGCAGACTCAGTTGGAAGAGGCTGTCGCCACCCTTAGCGACGATATCTGGCAATACTCCGAAGAGCTATATGAAGACGCCATGCGCTGCAATGCGGGTGAATCCCCCTGCGAGTTCGGCACCGCTTACTCGCTAACCGAAGTGCCCGTTTCAGAAGCAGATCTAGCGACCGTTAAGGCTGCTGTTGAGGAAGTATCACTGCCTATCTGGGCTAGCCAGTGCAACGCTGTGGCGGCTGATTGTGAAGCCGCTTGGCGCGAAACCGTTGGCACTCAGTTAGGCCTATAAGTTGCGAGGAGCGAACATGACCACCTACTCGCGCCTTCTTGGCATCATTTTCGGCGGCGTAATGTTGCTGCTTGCGGTCTTAATCACCCTCGAAACGTTGATACGTAAGTTTCTCTCACTCTCACTGGGGGGTGTCGACGAACTGGGCGGCTACGCCATTGCTATTGCAGCACCGCTGGCCTTTTGCGTTGCCATGGTTGAGCAGTCGCATATCCGCATCAACCTGCTGCACATGCGCCTTCCCTCCACTTCCCAGGCAGTACTCAACGCGCTGGCAGCCATTTCGATGGGGCTGTTAGCCGCTTTCTTACTCTACTTCACGGTGCAGACCGTGCTAGAGACTCAGTTGTATCGCTCAATCGCACAAACACCTTGGGCGACTCCCCTTATCTATCCGCAGGCCGTTTGGCTAGTGGCGATGACGGCATTTAGCGTGGCAGCGGCATTTCTCTCAGGCAAAGCGCTATTACTGCTACTAAAGCGTGACTGGACATCACTCAATCGCCAGTTCGGGCCAAGCTCGGTATCTGAGGAGCTAGAAGCAGAACTAGCCGACTTAGATCAACGTGAAGGAGGCAAACCATGAGCATACCGCTGATTATCGCCGCGTTTTTGGTCATGCTGACGCTCATGCTTCTCAGCTTACCGGTCGCGGTCGCTATTCTGTTTGTCGGGGTATTGGGGGGCTATCTTATGTATGGCGCGCCACTGGTCGACATGATGGGCAGCGTGGTGTGGAGTAGCTTAAACAGCCCCTCTATGCTCGCTATACCGCTATTTATGTTGCTGGGAGAGCTGCTGCTACGCGGTGGCATTGCAGACCGAATGTACGCCGCATTAGCGGTATGGTTCAACAAGCTGCCCGGTGGCTTACTGCATACCAATATCGCCACCTGCACGCTGTTCTCCGCGACCTCTGGCTCATCCGTTGCTACGGCTGCCACGGTGGGCACGATTGCGCTTCCCGCCCTCCAGGAGTACCGCTACCCCATTCGTCCTTCGCTGGGTTCTTTAGCCGCAGGTGGCACACTAGGGATTCTGATTCCCCCCAGCATTAACCTGTTGGTGTATGGCCAATTAGCCAATACGTCGGTTAGCCAACTATTTGCAGCTGGCTTAATCCCGGGAATTACCTTGGCGCTGCTGTTCTCTGTTTATCTTTTTATTGCTCACGGCAAAGCAGGTAACGCTTCAATGGTGGAAGTAAATTTACCGCTTAATGAAAAGCTGACGCTCTCAAAACACTTGATTCCGCCCGTGGTTATTTTTGGTGTGGTAATGGGCAGCATTTACGGCGGTTTGGCAACTCCAACTGAATCAGCGGCCATTGGTGTCGTCATTGCATTAGTGTTTATTATCGGTGGCGGAAAAATGAGTCTCGACTTACTTATTCACTGCTCGTTTCAGGCAGCCAAGACCACGGGTATGGTCATCATCGTATTGATGTGCGCCCTCCTGCTCAACGTGACCATATCAATGCTCGGGGTCACCCAGGCGCTTACTCAGTGGGTCGCTTCGTTTGGTCTTACCTCTGTCGGCCTGCTCCTCGTGTTGCTGGTGTTTTACGTGATACTCGGCACCTTTATGGATGCGATGTCGATGCTGGTACTTACCGTACCCATCACGGTACCCATGGTGATGGCTGTAGGCATTGACCCTATCTGGTTCGGGATTTTCATCGTGTTGATGTGCGAGATTGCGCTCATCACCCCGCCGGTGGGTATGAACCTATTTGTGGTTCAGGGCGTTCGCAAAGATGGCGGTAGTTTTAATGATGTGATTTGGGGATCAATGCCCTTCGTGGCTATTATGGCGCTGTTTACCCTTGCGATTATGGTGTGGCCAAGCATTGTGATGTGGCTTCCAGACCTGCTGGTGGGCCGCTAATGAACCATCATCAAAAAATAGTGAAAGACACGCCACGCTTTTTAATTATTAATCCCAATACCAACAACACCGTCACTGATAATATTCGAGAGGTCGTACATAGCATCTCCCCACCTGGGGTGATGACAGAAGTCACTAGTCCGCCTCACGGGCCCTATGCTATCGAAACCGAACAGGACAAAGCAGCAGCGACCCAGCAAGTCTTAGCACTTATTCAAAGGCGCAACGCCGAGGGATTTTCAGGCTATATCATGGCCTGTTTTGACGATATCGCCATTGCTGAAGCCCGCATACTCACCCAGGTGCCGGTGATCAGCTTAGCGGAAGCGGCGATTCGCCATGCAGCGGCGACTGGCGGCCAATTTACGGTAATCACTACCTTTGATGAAGCAGTTCCCACTATTGCGTCGCTTAGCGAATCTTATGGGCTGAACATGCGCTGCCGAGTGGTGGCCACCGGCATTGGGGTAGCCGACACCGCCGCGCAAACGGAGCTTGCCGAAGCCCGCCTTCACGAAGCAATTCAAGAAGCAATCAGGTTAAATTTGACGCCCATTGTGTTGGGATCGGGAGCGTTTGCAGGCCGAGCGAAAGCGCTGAGAAGACGTTATAACATTGATATAGTTGACGGTTTCATCGAAGCACTTGATTACACCCTTCTCCAGGCGCAGGTTGTCAAAAACTAAAGTTCACCGCCCGCTACTCGTGCGGGCATTCCAAGGCGCCCTATACCCGGCAACTTCAAGGCAGGGCGCATCACATCAATACCAAAACTCAAACCGAGAACATTAATCTCGATGCCCTCTTCTAGCGCCAGCATAATACCGACCACCCCGCCTAAGGAGAGCTGGTAACCGGTGCCACTTGGCGTGGGTGCCAAAATACCGTTGAAAATATAATCTTTGCCGATAGCGGTAACGGGCAGCATCACCTCAAAGCCGGGCACTTCACGAATAACCCAAGCGATAAAGCTGTTGCTGTTAGGCCCAGGCCATACGCGATACAGATCAGCTTGTGGGTAGTCAGCAGCAGCGGATTCTATCTTGGGTATTAATTGTACAGCCGCATCACCGCGGTAATCAGCCAACAGCGTTGGCGGGTTACCAAACCAAGCGCGATCAGGGGTATCGATAGAAGAGACCACCGTAGGGCGACGCCAGCTCAATACTTGATGCAGCCGGTAGCTATCAGCATTCTCTGCTTTCGTCGCGATCCAGATATGTTCGCCAAACGCCCCACGCCAATTATAGGCGCGGGCAGAATAGACCTGTACCACGGCTTCGGAGATCGCTGCTGGGTCCGGGGCGATCCCAGCAGAGGTGCGATCCAGCGATGACCAATGCCCATCTGTTACCACTTGATTACTTGCCAATATCCATACAGGCCCCACTAGTAGTAGCGCTAAAAGCACTACGAGAGTGAGCAGCCATCGCAGCAGCGTTTTCATCGCGTTATCCGAAGCTAAGAGATAACTGTTAGTACCGCGATAGCAGGTTGGACGCAAGCGTATATTGTCGGTTTGTAGCAAGCGCTAAGAACGGAAGCTAAATGTAATAGCCACTAAACGCCAGCCATCAAGGTATAAGCGTAAGGGAAGCGCTTTCAATTCGGTTACGACCATTTCGCTTAGCGCTCAATAACAAATGATCAGCGCGATTGATCACCTCATCAATCGTTTGGTCATTGCGCTCAAGCGTGGCGATGCCAATGCTGGCAGACAGATTAGCTCTCTGTAGTGTGCTGCTCAGCCGCTCGGCAATTGCGCGGGCTCCCTGCAGATCGGTTTCGGGCAATACGATGATGAACTCATCACCACCATAGCGTCCGACCAAATCACAATTGCGGACCGTCGCACGTATTGCGCGAGCCACTGTTTGCAACGCCTGATCTCCTGCGGCGTGGCCCTTTTCATCGTTGATCGACTTAAAGTGATCGATATCCAGCATTAACAGGCCAAGTGATAAACCATAACGACAAACTCGCTTGAATTCAGTCGTCGCCAACTCAAGGAGATGGCGACGGTTAAACGCTTCAGTGAGCCAATCATGAGTCGCTAAGTAACTTAATTGACGATTAATGGTCGTCAGTTCGTCGGTGCGCTCCAACACCCGACGTTCTATTTCTAGTTCGGAATAATGGGCCACCTTCGAACCGCTACAGGTACTTGAGTTATGGACGATGCAGAGCAAATGCGTAATTACGCCTGGTTGGCCACTAATCGGTTTGAGTAGGAGCTGGCAATCGCCCTGATGACACTCCTCATCAATGTACTTTCCCGGCATTTCGTAACGTACCGACACCCCGTCTGCTACACAGTGAGCACAATTTGCAGTCAACTCATTGCATAGCGATGCAGGAAACATATGGGATAGATCTTTACCCAGGTATATTTTTTGGTCGCTTAACGTAGCTTGCTGAAAGGGATTAACTGCCTCAACGACGAAATCACCCGGCCCTTCGCAACGGACCATCATCATTGGAGCAGGAAAAAAATCCCATAGAAACTGCATCATGGAGTCGGCATCATCACCAAAATGACCCAGAAAGCCAGGATTTTTCCACATTGGCATACTCATAAACATGCCCTCCTACCATGAGTGTAGTGACAAGTAAAAAGCTATATCTCTTTTATGAAGAACAGCTTAGGAAGCACAACCTAGCGCGTAAAGAGCGATTTTCCATTGCTCACGACACTCTTTTACGACGCGGTACTCACTGTATTTTTGCGTTACGAAGGTAGATAACAGGTGCTGCAATTCAGGAGTGGCGTTGGTTTCCGATAGTCTGCTAAAAAGTGTATACGTCGCTTCAGCAGCTTCTTCAGCATCGAGCAGAACCTGCCTGCCCATATGTTCATCCACCACAAAAAAATGTCTGCTATTTTTAGTTAAAAAGGATGCTTTTCTTTGCTGGCTAATAGTTGAAGGTAGAACTAACTCCATCTGCTTAGCCACTTCCTGTAAACTAAAAAGTCTATGTTCGCACTCCATGCCAATGGCACTCATCAAACGGCTAACGGGAAGGTCAAAGGGCAAAAAGCAAAGGGTCAGGCCACGATAGCGATACAGCTCGCGTGTTTCTTGCGAGTAAGCTAAGGCCAGTTGATCCTGAGGTAAGGAGTGAAGTGCTGTTGCGCTAACCATCGGTAAAGACCTCTAAGGGTATAGAATATAACCCAATGCCAGGAGGATTTAAAAAAGGCATCCTAGAGCGAAACAAATTTCAATTACTATGATATATGTTAGTTTTTCAAACGGCAATTTAAAATTAATTTAAATTAAACACCTAAAAATTGCTATAAAAATTAATTAAATAACCGCTTTTTACCAATCATTCTTTACAACAGCTATTTTTATAAAGAAAAAAAGATTAAAAAAATCATTCTTATATTTACTGCATTTAATAAAAAAACATTAGCCATTAACTCTGACTAAAATAGAAAATAGAAAATAGAAAATAGAAATATAAGATTATCGGAGGTGATGGCCTCTCATCGCAGACGATAGCCCACGCCTGTCAACGTCTCGACCCTTGCAGACTGACTGCCTAGCTTGCGGCGCAATGTACGCACAACGGCGTCAACCACATTGCTGCCTCCCTGGTAACGGGTGCCCCAGACATGCTGCAATAGCTCACGGCGGGACACTGCCTTGCCCTGGTGTTCGACCAGATACCGCATGACACCAAACTCCAGAGGCGTTAGAGCAACGCGGCCTTCCACCAACACCAGTTGCCGTGCTTCAACATCTAACAAGGCAGGGACACACTTTATGCCCAGCTCGGCCGCGGCAAGCTCTGCTAGCCAGCCATCCACAGACCCCGGTCCGAAATCAAGTACCGCACTGGGATAGCAAAGGTCATCCAGCTCGACCTCACACCCCGCGAGCACTTCAAACCCCAACCGCTGAGCCACTTGTTGGTAAGCGCCAAGATCGGTCGCTGTAAGATAGACCCGCCGCAGCCGAGGGCGTAGCTCCATATAGCTGCGTTTGAGATCCAGCCAGATAGCCGCCTGTACTTCACTGGGTGAATCGCCTCCATGGAGACTTAACCAGCGGCGACAAAATAAAGCCACCTCGCCCGACCGCATAGGCGACTGTTCAAGATGGGAGTACCACTGGGCGGTCACCGGGTCATTGAGCAACCAGCTAGGCTCAACCTGGTCGGAACGAAGCTTACAATACAGCCCTTCTACGTCCCCGGTCGCACCCCGCACGATGGAAAACGCCTGCGGCATGCGTCGCCACCATTGCAGCAGCAACTCACTGGCCTTACTACCATCGTGGGCGCGAACAATCCCGGTAAGGGCGTTATCGTCATGGGGCTGTGCCGCCTCCACGGTGTGAAGCGCCGTCACAATGGGGAAAAACGCCTCACGCACCACGGGGTTTTCAATCAGGTAGAGCATGTCCGCCGTATAGCGCCAAAGATCGTCGCTAGACGCGGATT
>TARA_R110001606_G_scaffold8287_2_pt1 | contig 10055 bp, 16 predicted proteins | sample TARA_R110001606 | Tara Oceans TARA_R110001606 (sample SAMEA4398315) | marine metagenome | biome: Polar Biome; feature: [SRF] surface water layer (ENVO:00010504); material: water (ENVO:00002006), including particulate matter (ENVO:01000060) such as... | depth 5 m
CTAGAAAGAAACATGAAGGTGATGTCTGCTGTGCAGGCTAGGCTCCATGCTTCAATGAGAAAAGAATTTGATATATTGGTAGATATAATTAGAGACTTTACTGAACCGACTTATCCTTATGAGATGGATGAAGAGGAGTCTATTAAAGTAGAAGATTTTGATGAGAGAATTGATGTTCTTCCTGTATCTGATCCCAATGCTGCAACAATGGCACAAAGGATTATGCAATATCAAGCTGCTATGCAATTAGCACAATCAGCGCCTCAAATGTACAACTTGCCTGAATTGCACAGACAAATGCTAGAAGTGCTAGGAATCAGGAATGTAGAGGATATTGTTCCATTAGATGAAGATGTGAAACCTGTTGATCCAGTTAGTGCTGTTCAGAATATTATTAATGGCAAAGCTGTTAAGGCTTTCTCATTCCAAGACCATGAAGCACATATACAGACGATTGTAGCTACGCAAGAAAATCCAGAAATTATGCAACTGGTAGAAACCGCTCCGACAGCGCCAGCAATTATGGCAGCAGCATCAGCCTATGTTAATGAGCATTTAACAATGCAGTTTAGAAAAGAAATTGAAATGGAGATGGGTGTAGAGCTACCGCCTGAAGGCGAACCCTTACCAGCGGATGTTGAAAAACGTATATCATCTATGGTTGCAGAGGCAGCTACTAGGGTTTCAGCTACATCACAAGCGAAAGCACAACAAGAAAAAATACAAGAACAACAAAAAGACCCATTGATAATGGCTAAAGAAAGAGAGATAGCTATTAAAGAGGGAGAATTACAACGTAAGACAGAAGAAGGCAAAGGCAGGCTAGAGCTGGACGCTCTAAAAGCAACAGCCAATGTAGAGTTAGAAAAGAAAAGGCTTGAAACACAATCTGAAATTTCAGGAATAAATATAGGACAGCGTATTGCTAGCGACTTGCTAGATGCTCAACAACTTAAAGATAAGCAGGCCAGGGAGGATTACCAAAAAGGTGTTGACATCGGAATAAATATAGCGAAAGATAGCAATAAGAATGAATAACAATATCACTGAGCAAGCACAAAATATGGAAGGGTTATCTCTTTCAGAATTTATGAAAAAAAGGCTCAGAGAGTGTATGAATCAACATGCTGATCATATTTCAACAGGAGCTTGTAAAGATTACAGCGACTACCAAAAGATGGCTGGAATAATCGAGGGCTTGGCCCTTGCAGAGCGTGAATTATTGGACTGGGTTGAAAAGCACATCCAAGAATGACAGGAACTCGATCCCTAAAGATCGTGCAAAATATGACAAAAGAAGCCTTAAAGACTATATCGGAACCTGAAAGCATAGAAGAACCTATTGTTTCAGAAAAAATAAAAAGCCAACTTCCTGAGCCTAAGGGCTGGAAAATATTGGTAGCTATGCCTCTAGCTGATGAAAAAACTAAAGGCGGCATTCTTAAAGCAGCATCTACTGTAAAAGATGAGGAATTGTCTAATATATGTGGATATATTCTCCAGCTTGGAAAAGAATGCTATCAAGACTCAAAGAGATTTCCCTCCGGGCCTTGGTGTAAAAAAGGTGATTGGGTTATATTTCGCGCTTATTCAGGCACTCGTATCAAAATGTATGGACAAGAGTTTCGTTTAATTAATGATGACACAGTGGAAGCTGTTGTCGATGATCCTACAGGAGTGGTAAGAGCATGAGTGAGCAGCATACTGAAATAGTAAATGAAGAGCCTAATATGAGTGAGGCAACCCAATCTAAAGAAGATAGATTTTTTGGGGTTACCACAGAAATTAAAGGAAACTCTTCTGATGAAATTGAAATAGAGATAGTTGACGATACTCCAGAAGAAGATCGTAGACCTAGAAAATCCAAAGAAACCGAGTCTAAAGTTGATAATGATGATGTTGACCAAGAAATATCAGATTATAGCCAAAGAGCCGCTGATCGCATCAATCAAATAAAATACGAATACCACGAAGAGCGAAGAGCAAAAGAATCTTCCGATAGAATGGCTAAGGAAGCTGCGATTAGGCTTCAGACCATGATGAGTGAAAACCAGCGCTTACAGCAAATGGTAAATCACGGCGGGGAAGCATTAAATAAAACAGCGCATAACAATGCTTTATGGGCAAAACAAAGCGCTTCAGAATCATTTAAAAAGGCTTATGAAGAAGGAGATGCTGATGCAATGGCTAAAGCGCAACAACTTCTTTCTAAAGCAACACTGGCAGAGCAGCAATCAGGCTCAACTGCACAGCAAATGCAAAACCAAATATTGCAAAATATGCCTGCCATACAGCAGGAAGTACAACAAGCTCCACAACAAAAATTAGACCCTGACATGGAAAGATGGTCAAAGAAGAACCCCTGGTTTATGGGTTCAGAGCCTTTTCATAAAGAGATGACATCATTTTCTTTGTATGTGGATCAGAAGTTAAACAAAAAAGGCATTAACCCAGCTACAAAATCTGAAGAATATTATTCAGAGGTAGACAGGGAGATGCGAAAAGAATTTCCAAGCTTTTTTGGCGTTCAAGCTAATAGTAATTCAGAAATGGTTACTATTGAAGAAACGCCAAAACGACAACCACAAACAGTTGTTGCATCCGCTTCGCGGGATAGCGGAAACAAAAAACCCACGCAAATACGCCTGTCAAAGACCCAAGTTCGTTTAGCTCGTCAGCTTGGAATCACACCAGAAACGTATGCAAATCAATTATTGAAGGAGAGTTAACATGACAAAGCAAAAGAACACTACTGATAATCACCAAAATCAAGTGGAGGCAGCTTCCGTCAATACGACTCCTGCAAGCCAAGAGCGTAGCCCCAGGGCTTTAGACAGCAGAGATGCTGCCCAACGTATAGCAAGTTGGGAAAATCCTATCAATTTACCAGACCCCGACCCACAAGAAGGATGGGCATTTAGATATATCAGGACAGCCCTTTTAGGCGAAACTGATAATACTAATGTATCAAGACGATTTAGAGATGGATGGGAGACTTGCCGATTGGAAGATCACCCGGAACTTAAACATCAAATGATGGACCATAAATCTGAATGGGCTGAAAAAGGGAATATAGAAATTGGTGGACAGTTATTATGTAAGATGCCACAAGAGCTTGCGGAAGCAAGGGATCGACACTTTAGAGATAAAGCTCACACTCAAATGGAATCCGTTGATAACATATTTTTAAAAGATAACGATTCTCGTATGCCTAAACAAGTATTTGAAAGGAAATCGAGAACGACTTTTGGTAAAGACTCTTAGAGTCTTAATATTAATAATATTTAGGAGACAATTATGTCATCAAGTGCAACTCCTCATGGAGCAACGCCTGTTGGATCATTAGTGTCCTGTGCATACAATGCGAAAGTTACACATTACAAAATCAAAAATGCGTATGGAACATCCATATTCTTTGGAGATATTGTAAAGTGGGCTGACGATAATCCTAATACGACTATAGCTAAAGATACGGGCACTACTGCCTGTACCCCTATAGGAATATTTCTTGGGTGCGCTTACACTGATCCAACAACCGGTCAATTTACGCCTAATCAATACTTTCCAGCTTCAGTAGCTTCGGATGATATTGTTGCGTATGTTGCGTCCGATCCGTTTTTGATTATGCAAATGCAATGCGATGGTGCAGCAGACCAAGATGATCTTGGTAAAAACTGTGCTATTGTGCAAACTGCAGGATCAACTGCAATTGGAAGAAGTAAAGTCGCTGTTGATATATCTACTGTTGCAACCACCTCTACACTACCTGTAAAGATTATCGATTTTGTCGATGGTCCTGATAGTGCTATCGGTGATGCTTACACGGATGTATTAGTAGTATTCAACTCTCAATCCGCTTTCGGTACAGGCGGGCACCAGTTGCTTAATGCAACCGGCGTAGGTTAAGGGGATAAGTTATGGCAGCTATATCGAGAGCACAAGAGCTGAAGCAGCTTCTCCCAGGACTTAATGCCCTGTTTGGAGAGGAATACTCTAAGTACGAAAACGAGCATGAAGAAATCTATGCAACTGAAAATTCCGAAAGAAGTTTTGAAGAGGAATTGAAGCTGTCGGGTTTTGGTGCGGCGCCGGTTAAAGATGAAGGTTCGGCTATCAGTTATGATACCGCGCAAGAGTCTTTTGTTGCTCGCTACACCCATGAAACAATCGCAATGGGATTCTCCGTAACGGAAGAAGCGATGGAGGATAACCTCTATGTTTCTCTCTCTGGTAGATATACCAAAGCATTGTCTCGTGCAATGGCGTATACGAAGCAGGTAAAATCTGCTTTCCCGTTAAATAATGGATTCACTAATAGTTACCAATCAGGTGATGGCGTAAATTTATTTACGGCTTCAGGTGATGGTGTGACTGGCGGTGATGGTCACCCATTGGTTAGCGGCGGTAAGAACTCTAACAGACCGTCAACTGCTGCAGATTTGAATGAAACGTCCTTAGAAAACGCCATCATTCAAATTAGCAAGTGGACAGATGAGAGAGGACTTAAAATCGCAGCTAGGCCAAAGAAGCTAATAGTTCCAACTGATCTTCAGTTTACAGCTACTAGGCTTTTGAAGAGTGATTACAGAGTCGGCACTGCTGACAATGATGTTAATGCAATCGTTACAAACGGTGTGATACCGGAAGGTTTTTCAGTTAATCATTATTTGACTGATACTAATGCTTTCTTTATCGTCACTGATATACCCGATGGCATGAAGCATTTTGTTAGAGCGCCAATGACTACATCTATGGATGGAGACTTTGACACTGGTAACGTCAGATACAAAGCCAGGGAGCGGTACTCTTTCGGAGTATCTGATCCACTTGGTATTTGGGGATCACCGGGAAGCTCATAAGAGCAATCAGGAAGCCCCTTCGGGGGCTTTCTTTTTTTATATCTAGGGATAATTTAATTGTCTATCAACTGCCCCTAGCAGACTTCGCCAAGATGATAGATTTATTCTCTTTAGGAGGGAATTATGGCTAATACAACTTTTAATGGACCAGTCCGGTCCGAAGGTGGCTTCGAACAAATCAGCAAAAGCTCTACGACAGGGGCTATCACAAACAACTTTGATATTGATTCAAGCGGCAACGTGTCTGGCACAGGCACTTTGAAGCTAACCGGAGCGGCTAATATCCTCTCTGATTATGAGTCAATTACAGCAGCAACAAAAACACTGACCTCGGCAGACACTGGAACCGCTTACGGTTTCAACAGAGCTGCAGGCATAGTAGTTACCTTACCTACTCCAGCAGCAGGTATCGTTTATAGGTTTTTTGTCGAGACAACCTTTACTGGCGCTGGTCAAATTAAAACAGCTACAACTGATGGAACCGATGGGTTTCTCGGAACTGCCTTTGTTTTTGACACTGGTCAAATTGGTGAGACCGATAACTTTCATCCAGCAGCTTCCAACGACATCATTGATTTAGGTGAGGTAGAGCAAGGCTGGTTGACTGGTGGATTTATCACGCTAACAGGAGTAAACACAACAACATGGTTTGTTGAGGCATTCTTGATGGGTGATGGCACACTAGCGACTCCGTTTGTTGATAGTTAATAGTTAATTAATGCTGGGTGGGGCTTCGGCCCCATCTGGTTTTAAGGAGATAGAAATGGCTGATGCAGTAACCTCCCAAACTATTGAGGACGGAGAAAGAAATTGTATTATGAAGTTTACCAATGTCAGCGATGGCAGTGGCGAATCCGCAGTAGCTAAAGTAGATGTATCTGCCTTAGCAGCTAACGCAGCAGGTACTTCCTGTTCTGAAGTTAGAGTAATGCGAGTAAGCCATGCCATTGTTGGTATGTCTGTCCAAATGTTTCTTAACGCTAGTACCAATGTTCTTTTGATGCAATTAGCTGAAAGCAGCAATGGACACATGGATTTTAAAGACTTTGGTGGTATTCCAAATAATTCAGGTAGCGGTAAAAATGGTGACATTCTGTTTACAACAGTAGGTCACAGCTCAGGAGACACTTATTCTATCGTTTTAGAGATGGTAAAAGTATATTCTGATTAATTAGGAGCGAACAATGGCAAAAAAACAATATGTCATTTCTGAGACTGGCGAATTTCCCGCTAAATATATGGTTCTAAGATTGGACGATGATAGTATCTATCGACCTATTTTTGGTCCTGATGCTGATTTAGTTGATGCAGAACGCAAATGTGGGGAAATGAATGCAAAAGAGAATTTTGTAGCTGATGATCCATTTACGGCTGATGTTAATGAAGTTCATGTTGACGTAAAAGCGCCAACTAAGAAAAAAGCTACAAAAGCGCCAGTTAAAAAGAAAACAGCTAAAAAGAAAACAGCTAAAAAAACTGCAGCTAAAAAGTCTACGAAAAAATAAAGGAATTTATTATGCCAAATAAAGATATGGGTTTAAAAAAGAAAAATAGAGGTACGTCAGGATATATGGGAGGAGGCATGAGTAGGGTTAAACCTAACGCTAATATGATGCCACAAGCTCCCATGAGTTCTATGTATCGTAAAGGTGGAAAATTTAACATGGGTGGTGGAACTGAAATAGGCAAAGAATCTTCTACAAAATCATACAAAGAATATGTTAAAAAAGCATTTGGTGGTGGACCAACTAGCAAGAGAAAAGCCTAGTTAGCTTTCATTGCAATGAGAAAAAAAGAACGCCCTATACCTAAGACAACAAAAGGCAACGGTGCTAATTATCGTTCTACTAAGTCTGGTGCTGGCATGACTAAGAAAGGAGTTGCGGCTTATCGAAAAGCAAATCCAGGTTCTAAGTTAAAAACAGCAGTTACAGGCAAAGTAAAGAAAGGTAGTAAGGCTGCTAAACGCAGAAAATCTTATTGTGCAAGGTCTGCAGGACAATTAAAAAACAGTTCAGCCAAAACTAGAAACGACCCTGATTCAAGAATTAGGCAGGCTCGTAAAAGGTGGAAGTGTTAATACAGGATAAATTATGGCAACAAGTGGAACCACTACATTTAACTTAGACATAGGCGATATTCTAGAAGAAGCCTATGATCTTTGTGGTATGGAAATTCGCTCAGGCTACCAGTATCGTGGCGCTAAAAGAGCTTTAAATCTAGTTTTTTTGGAGTGGCAAAACAAAGGCACAAATCTTTGGTCTATTGAGCAGAATACACAGGCCATTACTGCTGGAACAAATAGTTATGCGTTACCAAGCTCTGCCTTAGATGTTGTTGATGCTTTTATTAGGACGGATTCAGGAGATATTAGTAAACAGTTCGATCAGCGTTTAAATAGAATTTCAAGAACTGAATATAATCATCAGGCAACCAAGCTAAATCAGTCTAAACCAACTCAGTTTTATATAGATAAAGGCACCTCTACATCTAATATTGTCTTATGGTCCACCCCAGATAGTACAGCAACATATACTTTGGTTTATGACTACATCCAAAGAATAGAAGACGCAGGTGAGCCTACTAGCAATAATGCAGATGTTCCAGCAAGGTATTTGCCGTGTTTGACTTATGCATTAGCTTATAATATTGCCTGCAAGAATCCAGAGGCTTTAAATAGGATTCCTATGATTAAGCAAAGATATGATGAATTATGGGACGATGTTAGCGATGCTGATAGAGAAAAAGCATCAGTGCGATTTGTTCCTGATTTATCATATAACAGTTACTAAAAGTTATGAGTTATGCAAGAGCATCAAGAGCTTTAGGAGATTGCGATAGATGCGGATTTACCTATAAGCTAAATGAATTGCACTATCAAATAGAAGATAGCAAAAGAAATGGTTTAAGAGTTTGCAGGGAGTGCCTTGATGAAGATCAGCCTCAACTTAAACTTGGCGAATTAAATATTGTTGATCCTCAAGCATTGTTTAACCCTAGAGTTGACAGAGGAGAGGCTGATTCTACTAGATATGCTGCATGGAATCCTATAGGTGGTGGAATGGTCCAATTTGGATCAAGCACTATGGGACTTAAAATGGAAGGCAAAGTAGGAAAATTAACAGTGAGTACATCATAATATGGCTTGGACATTTACAACATTAAAATCAGCTATACAAGATTATACTGATAACACTGAAGCATCTTTTGTTTCTAATATGACAAACATAATCGTACAAGCTGAGAATAGAATAATTAAATCTGTTGAGCTTCCTAACTTTAGAAAGAATCAAACAGGAACATTTACAAGTGGAAACTCTTATTTGGCAACGCCAACAGATTATTTGTATCCTTATTCATTAGCCGTTATAGATGGTGACAGCAATTATAATTACTTACTTAATAAAGATGTTAATTTTATAAGAGAAGCATATCCAGCATCGGCTACAACAGGTGTTCCAAAGCATTACGCGCAGTTCGATAATGATTTTTTTATAGTTGGCCCATCACCAAATTCAGGTTATACAGTAGAAATTCACTATTTCTATATTCCTGAGTCAATTACTGCAGCTTCAAGCGGAACTTCATGGCTTGGGACTAATGCTAGCGAAGCTCTTTTATATGGAAGTTTATCTGAGGCTTATACTTATATGAAAGGTGAGCAAGATATTCTTGATAATTATGAAAAAAGGTTTAAAGAGGCGTTAGAGCGCCTTACGCTTGAATCAGATGGCTACAATAGAAAAGATGCTTACAGGAGCGGACAAAGAAGAATAAATGTCTGACAAGACATCAATAGAGCCATTGCAAGGTAAGAATATAGCAATAGTTGCTATGGGGCAAAGCCAAATAGATTTTCATCTATCCCAAATTAATAGTGTTATTTTTGATGAAGTGTGGGCTATTAATGCAATGATTGGCGCATTACCTAATATAGATCGAGCATTTATATTAGACCCAATGAGTAGATTTTTAGATACTGAAGATGCTGGCGGCATGACGGATATGATGAGAATGCAGTTGCCATTAGCGAACTATCCTATCTATTCTTGTGAATTAGATGCCAGGGTTCCTGCTGTTATTGAATATCCACTGCAGTCTGTTGTGGAAGAAACTGGCTGTTCTTATTTTAATAACACAATTGCTTATTCTATTGCGTTTGCTTTATGGAAAAAAGTAAAGAGCATTTCTCTATTTGGTGTAGATTTTACTTATAAAGGCAATATGCACTTTGCAGAAGCAGGTAGAGCTTGTGTTGAGTTTTGGTTATCTAAATGCATGGATGCAAAAATAATTGTATCAATATCACCTAGATCATCTTTATTAGATACTAATATTGACCTTAAGGACAAGCTATATGGTTATCATAGGCTAGACGATCCCAAAATTACTTACCAAAATGGTTCCGGCATAAAAGTTTGCAAGTTTTCTGATATAGAAGTTGAAGAAAAAAGAAAGCCAGTTGGTATGATAGATAGAAATGATATAGATTTAAATTTACCAGAACCTAAAAAATACTAATGCAAACAGATAAATTTGAAATATCAATAGGTGATTTGGGGGTTCAAACAACTCAAAACCGAGGTCATACTGTTGAAGAAATAGCTGAAATGGCTACTAATAAACTAATTTCTATAAGTGATACTGCCGATCCTATGGTGAAAGCACAAGCTCACGCATTTAGAGATAAATGTAAAATGGTAATTACATTTTATGTGCAAGAAGGAATAAAAAATCATATTTGCACTGTATGTAATCAACTAGAACAACAGGGTCATAAAGACCTAGCCAATATCATTAGGAGACTTTAATTATGGCTATCACTCAAGCAATGGCAACCTCATTTAAAAAAGAACTGTTAGAAGGAAAGCACAATTTTTTACTCTCTGGCGGCAGTACATTTAATCTGGCACTTTATACAAGTAGCGCAACAATGTCAGCAGCTACAACTGCATATACAACGACAAATGAAGCTAGCGGGACAAACTATACTGCTAAAGGCTCAGCATTAACTCGAATAGACCCAACAACATCAGGAACAACGGCATTTACAGACTTCGCTGATTTAACTTTTGGCACTGCAACTATTACTGCAAGAGGCTGTATGATTTTTAATGATTCAGCTTCAGGCGACCCTACAGTTGCAGTCTTTGATTTTGGTGCAGATAAAACATCTACAGCAGGATCATTTACAAT
>TARA_R110001606_G_scaffold8553_8_pt1 | contig 10047 bp, 15 predicted proteins | sample TARA_R110001606 | Tara Oceans TARA_R110001606 (sample SAMEA4398315) | marine metagenome | biome: Polar Biome; feature: [SRF] surface water layer (ENVO:00010504); material: water (ENVO:00002006), including particulate matter (ENVO:01000060) such as... | depth 5 m
CAATGGTGTTCTGACCCCTGCCATGATTGGCGTTGGGATGTTGATCTTGTGCTTGCTGATTGCATCATAGTACCTCTTGACGTAGGAGAGTCTTACCTCCTTTGGATAATCACGAAAGATTGTCAATGCAATCATAACATACATGAACTGAGGTGTTTCGTAGACGTTTCCAGAACTACGATCCTGCACCAGGTATTTATCTACTACTTGCCTCAATCCAGCATAGGTGAATAAGAAGTCACGTTCATGATTAATTAATGCATTTACCTCATCAATTTCTTCAAGTGTATACTTAGCGAAGACATCCTTATCGTAAATTCCATTATAAGCACATGAAGTGATGTGGTCACTCAGAGTAGGAAACTCACGCACCTTACCATACAGTTGCTTCCTGATAGAGAATAGAAGCAATCTAGCAGCAACAAACTGATAATTAGGATGATCCAGATCAATCAAGTCAGAAGCACTCTTAATCAGAATCTCTTGGATCTCATTTGTAGTAATACCATCATAAAACTGGATACCAGAAGTCATCTCAACTTGACTAGCAGAGACCCCTGAAAGACCCACACAGGCATCTTCAACCATTAAGTGCATCTTTTCCAGATCAAGAGATTCAATTCTGCCATCTCTCTTTTTTACCTTTGTGCCGTTGCTCATATTTTTTTCCAAGTATTGAATTTAAGTTTTGCTTCTAAACCAGAATGTGTGTTTGAATCTATTATGTTCTGAACATTATGTCCAGCAAGGACCATATCATTTATGTCCTTTTCTCTAATGTTGGATGGCCAGATGACCACGGAATCACCTTTATGGATTGTGCTCCCAATACGATTGACGATTTCACTGTTCCTTGGCTCGTTATCATAGACCCACACAGGATTGCTAATCCCCCAATTGCTGATATCAAGATCAGCTCCACACATAGCAATCGCGTTTGAAATGAATGTGCTATCAAATGGTCCTTCTGTAATGAAGACTGGAGCATCTTTTCTGATTGAATCAAGTCCATAAATTTTTGGTGCATCATCTTCCAACATAATGGTTAAGTATTTAATAGGGTTTGTAGACAGTGCTCTGCCCTGAACTCCAATCAATCTCTCCTCATGATATAGAGGAATAACTATTCTTTCTTCCCCATACCTTGTACTATCAAAAGAATTTGGTTTGATAGTATTTACAAACTCTTTAAAGTTTTTAGCATAGTAAAACTCTCCAGAAAAGATTGCCCTGTCCTGAAGATACCTCTTTGATTTTTGTTCATCAAATGCATCAGGAAGTTCAATCTTAACTTTAGATTCAAACACTGGTTTAGATGCGCCAACTATTTTAAATATATCTTCTGGTGTTTCAGTCACATAATTTTTACCAGTATGGCCACCTTTAAACTTCTCAAAGACATATTCTCTATATGTCTCAGGATCAATCTCTTTTAAGAAATTATTGAGAGACATATTAACACCACAGTTGTGACACTTGTAGTTGCTATTGTTCTTGATTCTGTAAAAGTAACCTCTTGCCTTTGTCTTATTCTTCTGAGAATCCCCACATAGAGGGCAGCGACAATTATAGAGGTTAGGTTTTACTCTCTTGAACTTAGAGAGTCTTGAAGAAATCAAATTGATGTATTTTACATCAATATAATCCATACTGTTTAATTGGTATAACTCCTTTCTATTCTAATAGGAGGTTCTTTATGCGTCAAGAGCTCTTGAATAGATGGTCCATTATTAGCAGCAAAAGACAAAACTGATATAGCACCCATTGCTATCCAAACACGCTTCTCTAATCCAAGTAGTCTTTGCAGCACACTGTCATGATCTGAGTCCATTTTATCACGGAGTTTGTCAATTTTTGCAAATAGTATAATGTCAATTTCTTCTTGTTTTGATATTCTTTCTTCATGGACAGCAAGCATTTTGCTAACTGTTATATTTACCTCACTCAATTTATCAATGGCTGCATCTATCTTTAAGATGACTGGCCTAAGATCGCTCATCTTCTGATCAAGGACTGCTAACTTAACTTGATATTCTTCCATTAGGTGAAAAGTACGGATTAAAGTCTAATGCTTTTTTCTTGGTCTTCCTATCAGTTCTCTTTTGTTTCCTATCCATCAAATCTTTGATAGCCTTTCTAACATATTTGTTTCTACCATCAAACTTCATAGTAGCGTCATAACCAGCAGTTGGTCCTTTTGGATCAGAAGATCCACTGAATCCACCAGATCCACCAGGAGGATTTGCCACCATGCCTTCCTCATTGACACTGAACTCATCATACATTGCTGAACGAAATGCATTAATGACTCTATCAATTTTATCTTTATCCATTAGTAACTCTCCTTAACTCCTCTAAACATTTCTGATCCATTTCAATATCATGAATAGTAGTTTTAGGATATTCTGGAAGTCTATCCAAAAAGACTATAAAAGTTTTTGTAACATCCCACAAATCTTTATCCACTTTGTAAAAAAGCATTGGAGTAGTGGCATCACCAAACACATTATACAAAATGATAAAATGATTTATCAGTAAATGTGTTCTTAGTTCACCACTACTCTTATATCTTTTCAACAACCTCTTGATGTATCTGAAATGATTCAGATCTTTATCAAAGTCCTCACGAGTTACTGCTTGGGGGTTTTGGTAATGTTTAATAGCAAAGAGAAGAAAATTCTTCTCATTCAATTCATTAAATAACATCTAATTATACTAAGGTGTTGGGTAGTCAGTGGTTCCTGTTGTGATTCCAGACATTGCAACAAGAGTTTCTTTCTTAACTCTGAAGTTACCATCTGTGTCCACATATGTTGTAACACCAACCCATCCCTCATGAGTAACCTGATACTCAGAAGAAACACCTTCTGCATTAGCTACACCATAGACAAAGTTGTCACCTGGATTGTTTAGAATATTACTTTCACTATACTTGGAATCAAGAATACTTGATTTAGGAAGTTGTGATACTCCAAATTGAACACCACCAATAGCAGCACCTGAGAGTGCCATTGTGCTGCCAATTGTACATTGGATGGTAGATGCAATCGAAACGATTACTGCATCACCATAGTAAGTAGTTGCCTTAGTACCAAAACGAATTACATCACCCTCTTGAGCAGATCCAGTCTGACCAAAAGAAGTACCGGTTCCAGTAACAACACCGGTACTATAATTAAGGACGACAGCACCTACGCTATCTACGTTGTCATTATTTCCCCAAAGTGCCATGTCTTTTCCTAATAAACTTTGTTAGATAGAAATATTTATAAAAAAATAGGAGACAGGTTTATCTCCTATAAAATCACTCTTCTCTGTTCTTAATTGCCTTTGATACAACTTCAAGAAGTTGATCGTCCATATCAGTCTTGGTCAGCTTAACCGCTTTAGCAAGAATAACAAGACAGATCTCAACCATCTTCTCACCAAGTTCTTCATTTTCTGGAATCTTTGAAACTGCATCAGAGATGATTTTGGATGCTAATGGAAGTAAAAAAGAAAGCATGATAACCTCATATGATATCTATACTCTATATATCAATTAGTCTTTGTTAGAGATCCACTTGCCAAGTTTCTTATCATACCTCTTAACTTCACCAGGCTTCAATTTATCTGATGCATCCTTTGCCTTTTGAATAAATTTACCAAACTTCATTCTCTGGTCTGCCTTAGCAAACTTCTTCTTCTCAGCATCATCTCTATCAATCTTAGAAGCACGACCTGAATCAGTAGCGCTGTAAATTTCTTTGATAGCAGACATCACTCAACACCATACCTACGATCAGACTTGCTGGTGTCCATATGCTTCTTTGCCATCTTAGTAGCAGTAGCATACATTACCGACTTAGCATCAGCACCATATCTGCTCTTAAAACCTTTAAGGTTCTTCTTCATCCCCTTAACAATCTTTTCTTTCTCATCAGTTTCTGCTTTATCAAGGACTTTCTCTTCAAGTGCTGCTTCTTTTATCTTCTCACGCTTTGCTTTAGTCTTAGCAAGAATACGTGCCTTGGCATCATCCTGATCCTTCTTAGGAATAGCAGTTACAGCACCAACTTTCTGATCAACATCACCAGGAGCATACCCCTCAGCATGTCCCATAGGAATCTTGCCTGACTTCTGAGCCTGCAATCTCTGCTTATCAAGCAGTTGCTGCCTCTTCATCAGTTGTCCCTTCATTTGAAGTTGCTTCTTCTGATCAGGATCAACTTCCTGCTCTTCAATTTCAACAACTTCAAGGATACTCCCACCCAATGCTTCAAATGCCTCCTTCATTGGAGGATTAATTATAACTTTATTCTTTACTTTCTTTTCCTTGACTACTTTATCCATCTCCTTATCAGTCTTAGGAACTGATGAGGGAATATCAGACACTTCACGAAGTTCAAGGTCATGTCTCCAAGAAGAATGCTCAGACAATCCAAGCTTCTGCTTCACGGCCTGTCGCTCTGTTGAACTGATGCCAGACTGGGAACCCACATAATCATTAAAAGCTTTGAAAAGATTGCCACCTTCCTTTCTTGCTTTATACCTAATTGCTTTGGTCATTTGAGTGACCCTACTTTTCACCTCTTCTGGTGTATTGTCTTGTTCAGAGATCATGACACTAGATTACTTCTTCTTTCTGTATTTATTTATGAATTCTCTTCCATATCCTTTATATGGTTTGCCGCCAGTCTGAACATTTGTCTTTTCTCCCTTATCAAATCCAGGAGTCATGTCAGCAGCATACTTAAAGTATCCAGATGTTCCAGTCAAAGTGTTTGGTTTACCAGGAAGTCTATTCTTCCTACTCATCTTGACTTCTGTATACTCTTTCAGGTCTTTGATCCAAGACTTGAACATAATATTATCTTCAGTTACACAGATAAGATAGTTAGTCCCTCTTCTAATAACCTTACCAATCAGTCCAGTATTCAGGTTCTCAACCAAACCATCTAACTTAAAGATCTTACCAGAGACATAACTTTCCCTAAGATTCTTCCAGTCAAACTTAGGTGCAATCTCCCACAGACTCCATCCCTCTTTCACTTCCATCTTCTTACGAAGATTAGACATCATCTGTTTAGCAGTCTTATCATCAATAATCTTAGGAACACCCTGTCTGAATGATTTAAAATCATTTTCTGCTGCAGCCTTTCTCACTTTAGAAGCAGACATTCCCTCTACGCCTTCTGCATCCTCATCTCTTTCTCCAGCAGATACAGTCTCCACACCAGAAAAATCATAGAGTTGGCCATTGTAATCTCCTGAGAGCTTTTCAAATTCCTTAACTCTATCACCACCAACGACAATTTTAACACTTGAATATCCATCTTCATGCCCCTGTTTCAGAACGTCAAATATAGTCCTAGCATTAGGATCATTTACAATGTTCTCTGAATAATCAGGGAACATTTGTCTCATCACATCTACTTTCTCATCAGGATCATATGGATTCTTTTTCTTATCCTGTGATCTTGATGGGTAAATCTTGAAAGATCCTTTGCCTGCTGCCTTCTTAGCAGCATCTAAAAGTTTTTGATGACCCACTGTAGGTGGATTGAATCTACCAAAAGTTACAGTTAAAGGTCCAAGATCCTCTTTAGGTGATCCATCTGCTCTTGTAGGTTGAGGCATTCTCCTATGAGTTCCGTCTGCAAATGCTCCATACTCTCCTTGCTCTTGAGATGTTGGTTGCTCAGGTTGCTGACTTGTTTCTTTAGATTCTGCATCATCAGTCTGTTGTTTTTCTTTCTTTGACAGCATCTCAAGTCTGCCACGTTTGGTTACAGCAACTCTGCTACCATCTTTGTCAAACCAGTTGCCATGACCATCACCAGTCAGTCTCAGGCGTTCTGCCTGATCTGATGCTTGAGATGTTCTTGCTTCCCTAAAGAAACTTAAAAAGGATTTCATTAGTTATAACTTTTCCCCATAAGGATATTTAGGTGTCTGCCAAGTTGAAGACATCTAAGTCAGACTCAGGAGATACACCTGTCTCATCAGTAAACTTTTTAAGATCATTCTTAGATGGTTCAGCAATCCTTTTCCTTGCCATATCATGATACTCTTCAGAGAGATCAAACCCAATATAATCATGTCCAAGTAGATTAGCAACCAGACCAGTAGTTCCAGAACCACTGTAAGGATCTAACACCACACCAGGTTCTTGCATTATAGCATGAATACATCTTGTAGGGAGTTGAATAGGATATGGAGCAGGGTGAGGATTCCTCATCTCAGGACCAAACTTCCATACACTTGTCCACTCAGCACACTTCCTAGGCAATCTAGGATGCTTTGATCCTTTACATAACCAAAAGATTCTTTCATCAGTTTGAATAAATCTATATCCAGAAATCTCAGGACCACTACCTCTGTTCCAGACAATCTCTTCTCTGATATTCCACTTAGTCTTAGTCAACCATGCCCATGGTGAGATAGCATCACCTTTATAATACCTTACCTTGTGATTATAAAAGAGTGACCCACCCTCTTTTGTCTTATCAAACAAGATATCTAGCAGTTCAATCTGCTGCTCTTGGTACTTATCCTCAGGAAGAGTGTCATCAAAAGCAGCATATTCAATCTTACGAAACAAACCCCCACCTACACCACATTTGTTGTAAGGAGGGGAAGTTACAGTACAGTTAATTGAATTATCTTCAAGACCTTTGGCAAGTTCAATGCAGTTACCAGTCCTCAGGTCAATCATAGTCATCTCTTGTATAGGTCTATCATAGCAGATTTCTGCCCTGCTGTCAATTGTGTATGCCAGTTACTTTACTGCACCTTGATGAAAGGACCAGCCATATCTGCCTGAGAAATATTCATTTTAGAAGAGAGGAAGTAAGCATGAGTAATCAATTCTGCCATCTTATCTTGTCTTTTAGCATCAATAAACATCTTGATGTATCTAAGATGCCTCAGTTTTGCTCTAATCTTCTGATCCATATTTTTATTTCCTGGTTTTCCTTTATCCATCAGTGCTATTGATTGAATAAATTTATCAGGTGTTAATTTCTTTCCATCAATAGTAAAGTTACCTAAGTCAAGTGAGATACCACCAGAGTTTTGAATAATCTTCTTGATGTAGGATTTCCAATAAGTAACTTCACTATCATTCAATGCTCTATTCATAGGAATATTATGATTAATATCCTCACCAGAGTATTTCTTAACAAGTTCTGCCATCTTTGGTCCTGGTATAGAACCATTTCTAGCAGTTGCAGTAGTATACTTACCTTTATTATTCAGCACAAGGTCTCTAGGTTCAGTAGCATCTGAAGTCTTACTAGAACCTTTGCTCTCCCATGAATACTTTTTAGCATAAGTTCCTGCCTCAAATCTAGCAGCAAACCTAAGTGAGTTACCAGCAAAGTCAGTTTCACCACTTCTAGTAGAAATATCGAATACCGTCTTCATTGGAGTCTCAATACTACCATCCTGAACATCTATCCCATCAGGACCCATAGTCAAATTAGTTTCAGTAATTTTTACATTAGCACCTCTAGTCTTCTGCTTCAATGAGATGGGAAGAAGAATCTTCTCCTTTAATGCTTTAGACATCAATGTATTGATAGTACCAACATATACCTCAGGATCCATACCTTCAGTAAGTTCTTTTCTCAATTCCTCAATACTCCTTTTAAGAGAGATCTCTTGAGACCTCTTCACCATGTAGACATCAGCAGTGTTCCAGGAGTCTTTCTTTCCTGTGAATATGTCTTTCTGTGCCTTAGTAAATCCATCCCACACATCATTAATGATTGTTGATGAATCATTAGCAGGGATAGATTTTGTTCTGCCATCATAGTGAGCATACAAATATGATCCATCTTTTGTGCCAGGTCTGTGGCTAAGGTATTCCATAAGAGCAGATGCTCCTGCAAGAATACCCTCTCTCCACTCTCTTGACATGCCAGGATATTCTTTATCCATGGCATCAGTCATCTCAGGACTAGCACCTGGTTCAGTTGATTGACCATTGTTGATAGCTTGATAATAACAGGCAATACTAGCAGCTTCAAATTTAGCTGTATCTGCCATTCACTCAGTCCTCCCAGGAATTTACAATCTCTTCAAATGCTTTGAGTTCTGCCTCAGAGAAAGACACTTCTTCATTTGCTTTGTTGAGAGTCTTAACGATCTTCTTAGATCTATCATATGCCTTCTGACGCTTTTCAGGATCAATGGGTGTGCTGATTGCTTCGCGTCCTAGGTTACCTGCCTTACGGAACATCTTGTTCTTAGGAAGTTCCTTATAACCTTCTTCCACTTTCTTACCACCTTTCTTTTTATCTGTAAGAGCTTTTTTCATTGACTCTTTCTCATCACCATCACCATCAAAGTCAAGATAGTCAGGCTTAGAACCTTTCTTCTCTGCTACAAACTCTTCATTCTTGGGTACACAGTTTGGGACCATCTTACCACCTTTCTTCTTCATTCCAACTTGCTTGTGGGAATCCCAGCAAGGATCACCTTTCTTTTTCTCAAAGAGTCCAAGCAAACCCTTTTTGATTACAGCAACATCTTCTGCTACCAAAGCAGCATGATGTCTCTGAACTCTCTTCTCTTGATTATGTCTTACAGACCAGGTTTCTTGAAGTCTCTTTGAATATCTATACTCAGCAAAACCTTCTAACTTGTTTGCTTTTGATAGAATGCGATTAAATGTCTCAGCAAATGCACCAAAGAGTCTGGTAAGTTTAGCATTCCTTCCTACATTCTCACCCTCTGCAAGAATCTCAGACAAAATTTCTGTTGCTTCTTGAACTCCAGTCCCATTAGCAAAAAGAGTTTCACATACTTCTTCAGAAATTTCACGAAGATCATTATCAGTAAGAGATACGGTGTTCATTTCACTGATTGGATCTCTTTGTGAATAATACTCTTCCTTTGCTTCTACACTATGGACAGCACTATATGCATCCATGAAGTTACGCATTGATGAAGACATTTTCGTTCGCAATTACTATTCCTTTCTTTATTTATACTTCTTTTTGTTTTTGTTTTTGTTTATTGAATCCAAAAGGCATATGATCTGGATGATCTTCAAGTCGCATCTTATGAGCAAGAGCACAAACAGACTCCATAGCTTTCAGACAATCTTCAGTACTTGAACCTTCTGGCATATTCCTAAGAATAATATCAAACAGGGGGAAAAACCTATCTGATGCTGCATGGACTTCATCAGTTGTTAGTGGATTCAGATTCATTTTTTAGTGTCTCCTCAATTTGGTTGTCAATGTTTACAATAATATTACGAATATCAATGATTCGTGTTGGGCAACAAGATACATCTGATGTGTATCCATTTTGTTCACGATAGAGTGCCTGTCTTACAGCAACTGCACTTCTCACATCAAGTTCAAGTTTAATCATACGTCTCCAGATTTACGATTTTCAGAGTAATGAACATCAAAAGATCCACCAGGATAGCGTTTCTCAAGTTTCTCCACATTCATTTCAATGATCTCATCAATGGTAGTATCAAGACCCATACATGCCTGTGCAACATACCACATAATGTCACCAAGTTCACGCTTCATATGAAACAAGTTCTCTTCATTTACAGGTTTGCCTTGGAATACAATCTTCTTTACAATCTCAGTAAACTCTCCTGCCTCAGCAGACATTCCTACAGCAGCAGTAAGCAATCGCTCGGTAGGAAACTCTTGACCTTCAAGTTCTTGGATACGATATACAAAAGCTTGGTGGTCCTTACTCTGTTCTGAAGTGACGCCATCTACAAATTCCAGGTATCTTTGTGTGTCTACAGTCATAAATTTATCAGAATTTGAATCCATCGAATGTCTTCTTTGGTTTTTCATCGTAACTATACTCTTCATCCTTCTTGTTGTCAAGAAGGTCTTCTTGTGCAGACTGTTCACAGTCATACAATCTCATCTTTGCCCTATCAATACCCACAACAAATCTCTTATTGATATTGATATCATTGTATCTGTTCTTTAATTGCTTGACTAGTATTTGTCCAAGCCCCTCAAGGTCATCAGTTGAAATAAGGGCAAACATAAGATCAGCAGTAGCAGGGAGACCAAAGGA
>TARA_R110001606_G_scaffold1937_2_pt1 | contig 10041 bp, 8 predicted proteins | sample TARA_R110001606 | Tara Oceans TARA_R110001606 (sample SAMEA4398315) | marine metagenome | biome: Polar Biome; feature: [SRF] surface water layer (ENVO:00010504); material: water (ENVO:00002006), including particulate matter (ENVO:01000060) such as... | depth 5 m
GGCAAATGGCAACGGTCAGCGAGACAACGACGTCAGCCGATCCTGTTGCCCAGCGGTGGCGTCTTCGTGCACGTCATCGGCCCGCGCAGGCGTTTCAACCGGCGCCGCCACGCCCGGGGCCAGCGGCGAAACGGTCGGCTGCGGGGGCTGCGGCACCGCCACCAGCGCGCTCTGTACCTGGTCGTTGAGCTTCCACATGGCCCCGGTGGCCGGGTCGATGATCAGCATACCGAGCAAGCCGCCCAACAGGATATTGCCGAAATACCAGCCGTCCATGGAGGCGGAAATGGGAATCTCGGCATTCTGATAGCCGTCTTGCTCGAAACTGACCCGGTAGCGGGCGCCGGAAAAGAATCCGTTCTTTGATGAAAGGCTGACGCGATCCGGCGTGACGCCGCTTTTGATCGTTTCATCCGTGCGTATGTTAGTAATTACATACCTGGCACCCGGAGGGGTACTCTGAATCGATACCGGATAATTGGAGGTGGAGATAATCGAGGCACAGCCGCACACGCATAGCGGCAGGGCCTGGGCCAAGGCCAGCAGTCCTTTTTTCATTATAATTTTCCCCAGTCATAAAAAGCCCGCCGAGAGGCGGGCTTAAAATGTAGCAAAGTTGTTGTCGAAGGTAAAAGCCTAGGACTCCTTGGCTTCCTTCATGGACAGCTTGATGCGGCCACGCTGGTCCACGTCCAGAACCTTCACTTTGATCATGTCGCCTTCGTTCACGTAGTCGGTCACCTTCTCCACCCGCTCTTCCGCGATCTGGGAGATGTGCAGCAGGCCTTCGGTGCCGGGCATGATCTGTACGAACGCACCGAAATCCACCACCCGGATTACCTTGCCGTCGTAGATCTTGTCGATCTCGGCTTCGGCGGTGATTTCCTCGACACGACGCTTCGCCTCGGCGGCCGCTTCGCGGGTCTCGCCGTAGATTTTAACGCTGCCATCGTCTTCAATATCGATGGTGCATTTGGTCTCTTCGGTGAGCGCGCGAATGGTGGCGCCGCCTTTACCGATCACATCACGAATTTTATCGGAGTTGATCTTCAGGGTAATCAGGGTCGGCGCGTTCTCGGACACTTCTGAACGGGACTGGGAAATCGCCTTGGCCATTTCACCGAGAATATGGACGCGGCCGGAGCGAGCCTGCTCCAACGCCTTTTCCATGATCTCTTCGGTGATGCCCTCGATTTTGATGTCCATCTGCAGGGCGGTCACGCCGCGGCCGGTGCCGGCCACTTTGAAGTCCATGTCGCCGAGGTGATCTTCGTCGCCGAGAATATCGGACAGCACCGCGAAACGGCCGTCGGATTCCTTCACCAGGCCCATGGCAATGCCCGCCACCGGCGCGCTCAACGGCACCCCGGCGTCCATCAGCGCCATTGAGGTGCCACACACACTGGCCATCGAAGAGGAGCCGTTGGATTCGGTGATCTCGGAGACCACGCGAATGGAGTACGGGAACGTCTTCTCACTGGGCACCACCGCTTCCACACCGCGACGCGCCAGACGGCCGTGGCCGATCTCGCGGCGCTTGGGGGAGCCGACCATGCCGGTCTCACCCACGCAGTAGGGAGGGAAGTTGTACTGCAGCATGAAGTGATCCTGGCGCGACCCTTCCAGGGCGTCGATAAACTGGGCATCGCGCATGCCACCGAGGGTGGCGGTCACGATCGCCTGGGTTTCGCCACGGGTGAACAGGGCGGAACCGTGGGTCTTATTGAGCAGCCCCACCTGGCAATCGATGGAGCGCACCGCGTCCAGCGCGCGGCCGTCGATGCGCGGCTTGCCGGAAAGGATGCCTTCGCGCACCACGCTCTTCTCGATCTTGGCGAACAGCTCCTTCACTTCACCGGCCTGCGGCGCGCCTTCGGCGTCGGTGGCGAACTCAGCCACGCAGGCATCTTTCAGCTCACCCACTTTCTGGTAGCGAGCCATTTTTTCGGTGATCGTGTAGGCCTCGGCCAGCGGCGCTTCAAAGCGGGCCTTGATGGCGGCTTTGAGCTCGGCGTTGTCCTCGGCGGCGGACCATTCCCAAGTCGGCTTGCCGGCTTCGGCGGCGAAACCTTTAATGCCGTCGATCACCGTCTGCATCTCCTGGTGGCCGAACAGCACGGCGCCCAGCATCTGGTCCTCGGAGAGCTCCTTGGCTTCCGATTCCACCATCAGCACGGCGGCTTCGGTGCCAGCCACCACCAGGTTCAGATCGGATTCCTGCAGCTCGGAGTAACCCGGGTTGAGCAGGTACATGCCGTCCTTGAAACCGACGCGGGCGGCGCCGATCGGTCCGTTAAACGGAATCCCGGAGATGGCCAGAGCGGTGGAGGTGCCGATCATGGCGGCGATATCCGGATCACGGTCTTTATCGGAGGACATCACCGTGGCGATGATCTGGACTTCGTTCATGAAGCCCTTGGGGAACAACGGGCGGATCGGCCGGTCGATCAGGCGGCAGGTCAGCGTCTCTTTCTCGCTGGGCCGGCCTTCGCGCTTGAAGAAGCCGCCAGGGATGCGCCCGGTGGCGTAGGTCTTTTCCTGATAGTTAACGGTCAGCGGAAAAAACGGCTTGTTGGGGTCGGCTTCTTTTTTACCGACCACGGTGACCAGCACCTGGGTGGCACCGATGGTGACCATGACAGCGCCGGTGGCCTGGCGGGCGATGCGGCCGGTTTCCAGCACCACGGTGTCGCTGCCATATTGAATTTCTTTACGCACAATTTTGAACATATCTCTTCTCTTCCCTCGTCTCTACGTCTTTCGTCTCACGTCTCTTTACTTTCAGCCTTTTGGCGTGCAGGGCATGATAACCCGCCCCCGGCCAGTGCCGAAGCCTTTTCCGGCGTGCAAAAACAACGGAAGCCCGGCGCGGGCCGGGCTTCCGTTGTGATACCGATGCTGCTGCGCGTCCCATCGTTTCCGACCGCCGGTTAACCGGACGGGCGGAGCCGAAGAGTGCCGGAGCGCGTCTTAGCGACGCAGGCCCAGACGCTCAATCAGCTTCAGGTAGCTGTCCGGCTTCTTGCCGGCCAGGTAATCCAACAGCTTACGACGCTGGTTAACCATGCGAATCAGACCACGGCGGCTGTGGTGATCCTTCTTGTGGTCCTTGAAGTGACCCTGCAGCAGGTTGATGTTCTCGGTAAGCAGGGCAACCTGTACTTCCGGGGAACCGGTATCGCCGTCTTTACGGCCAAATTCCTTGAGGATTTCCGCTTTCTTTTCAGTGGTCAACGCCATTGTTACTTCTCCAAATATGCGATTAGAAGACACGGCCAGCCATGCATATTTATAGCTGCCGTCCTGTTGCCATTGGCGACCGAGCCGAAGATCAGTCGCTTACCAGACGACGGGGCGCGATGCGTCCGTCTTCCAGTATTTCACCCACCCCCAGGAATTCGTCCGTGGAGGCCTGGTAAACACTCACCCACCCATCCATCGGGCGGTCACTGGTCATCACCGGCTGACCCTGCCGCAGGTAAAAGGCGGCGTTGTCACCCAGGGCGACGCGGGGCCAGTCTGCCACGCTGGTGGATAAAGGCAAGAGTAACTCGTCGATGGCCTCGAAACCGCCCTCGGCCTTGATCTCGCCCAATTGCTCCAGGGTCAGCATGCGCTCTTGCGGGTAAGGCCCGGCGGAAAGCCGCCGCAGCACCACCACGTGGCCACCGCAGCCCAGAGCGGCGCCCAAATCTTCCACCAGCGAGCGCACGTAGGTGCCTTTGGTGCAGGCCACCTCGAAGGACACCCGGTCTTCGCCTTCCAGGCGTGCATCCTTGATTTCGTGGATGGTCACCCGGCGCGGCTGACGCTCCACGGTGATGCCTTCACGGGCCAGCTTGTACAGCGGTGTGCCGTTGTGCTTAATCGCCGAATACATGCTCGGGATCTGCTCAATCTCGCCGAGAAAGCGATCCAGCGCCGCCAACACCTGCGCTTCGCTGACCGCCACCGGGCGGGTCTCGACCACTTCACCATCGGCGTCGCCGGTTTCGGTGGTCACCCCCAGTTGCGCGGTGACCTGGTAACGCTTGTCCGCGTCCAACAGGAACTGGCTGAACTTGGTGGCCTCGCCAAAACAGATCGGCAGCATGCCGGTGGCCAGCGGGTCCAGACTGCCAGTGTGGCCGGCCTTGGCGGCGGCGAACATTTTCTTGGCCATCTGTAGCGCGCCGTTGCTGGTCACGCCATCGGCTTTATCCAGCAACAGAATGCCATTGAGATTACGACCTCCACGGCGCCGTTTCCCCACGTCTCAGTGCTCCGTGATCAGTCGTTATCGGTATCGTCGCGGTCCGGGGCGATTTCCCGGTCCTCGGCGCGCGCTTCATCGATCAGCCGGGACAGGCTGGCCGCCCGCTCCGGGGTCTCATCGTAATGAAAGCGCAATTTGGGCGTGGTGCGGGTGTTCAGGGTCTGCGCCAGGGCGCTGCGCAGAAATCCCGCCGCGCCGGTGAGAATCTCCTGAGCCTGGGCACCGGCTTCGGCGCCCTCGCCCAGCAACGTGAAGTAGACATCGGCGAAGGAAAGATCCCGGGAAACGGTGACATCCTGCACCGTCACCAGGCCCACGCGCGGGTCCTTCAGTTCGAACTGCAACAGGCGCGACACCTCCCGCTGGATCTGATCCGCGATACGGTCGGTGCGCTGAAAACCACGGGGGCGCTGATGTCGGCTCATGGCAAGGCGCGCTTAAAGGCTGCGCGCCACCTCCTTCACTTCAAACACCTCGATCTTGTCGCCTTCCTTGACGTCGTTGTAGCTCTTCACCGCGATGCCACACTCCATGCCGTTGCGCACCTCGGGGACGTCGTCCTTGAAGCGGCGCAGCGATTCCAGCTCGCCTTCGAACACCACCACATCGTCGCGCAGCACGCGGATCGGGCGGTTCCGATAAAGCGTACCCTCGACCACCATGCAACCGGCCACGGCACCGAACTTGGAAGAGCGGAACACGTCGCGCACCTCGGCCACGCCGAGGATTTGCTCGCGCTTCTCCGGAGCCAGCAGACCACTGAGCGCCTGTTTGACGTCGTCGATCAGCTCGTAGATCACGCTGTAGTAGCGCAGATCAATGCCTTCCTGCTCGCACAGGCGCTTGGCCTTGGAGTCGGCGCGCACGTTAAAGCCGAGCAGCACCGCTTCACTGGTCATCGCCAGGTTGACGTCGGATTCGTTGATCGCGCCCACGCCGGCGGACACCAGGCTGACCTTCACTTCATCGGTGGACAAGTCGTTGAGGGCACCGATCAGCGCCTCCAGAGAACCGCGCACGTCGGTTTTGAGCACGATGTTGACCAACTTGGCCTCGTCGGCGCCCATGTTCTCGAACAGGTTCTCCAGTTTGGAGGCCTGCTGACGCTTGAGCTTGAGGTCACGGTCGCGCTCCTGACGGAACTCGGCCACTTCCCGCGCCTTGCGTTCATCGGGCACCACCTGGATCTGCTCGCCGGCTTCCGGCGCGCCATCCAGACCCAGCACTTCCACCGGGATCGAGGGACCGGCCTGCTTGACCTGCTGGCCGTTTTCGTCGACCAGGGCGCGAACACGGCCATAGTTGGCGCCAGCGATCAGCATGTCACCCACCTTCAACTCACCCGATTGCACCAGCACGGACGCCACGGTGCCGCGACCTTTCTCGATCCGGGATTCAATCACCACACCGCTGGCGGGGCCAGTGGCGGGCGCCTTGAGCTCCATCAGTTCGGCCTGCACCAGCACCGAATCGAGCAGATCATCGATACCCTGGCCGGAATGCGCGGAGACGTTCACGAACTGGTATTCGCCGCCCCACTCTTCCGGGATCACATCCTTGGCGGCCAGCTCGTTCTTGACCCGGTCCGGATCGGCCTGTTCTTTGTCGACCTTGTTGACCGCGATGATGATCGGCACACCGGCGGCCTTGGCGTGGTTGATCGCTTCTTCGGTCTGCGGCATCACGCCATCGTCGGCGGCCACCACGATGATCACGATGTCGGTGGCGCGGGCACCACGGGCACGCATGGCGGTGAACGCCGCGTGGCCGGGGGTATCCAGGAAGGTCACCATGCCTTTGTCGGTGTTCACGTGGTAGGCACCGATATGCTGGGTGATACCGCCGGCTTCCGCATCGGCCACCTTGGCGCGACGAATGTAATCCAGCAACGACGTTTTACCATGGTCAACGTGGCCCATGATGGTCACCACCGGTGCCCGGCCATCCGCATCGATGCCGCTGTAATCCGCCAGTGTGGCCAGATCGTCTTCCAGAGCCTCTTCCTCGCCCTTGACCAGTCTCGGCGTGTGGCCCATTTCCTCGGTCAGCAGGACCGCGGTCTCCTGGTCAATGTATTGGTTGACGGTGGCCATCTCGCCCATCTTCATCATTGCCTTGATCAGTTCCTTGGCCTTGATGTTCATGCGCTGAGCCAGTTCCGCCACGGTGATGGTCTCGGGAATCTCGACGTCGTATACCATTTTCTCCGTGGGGCTTTTGAAGCCATGCTGTTTGTTCATGGAGCTTTTCATCTGCCCGTGCGCAACACCGGCCGCTTTGGACTTGCGGCGGCGGCGGCGGGACTGACGCTCCTCGGTGCGATAACCGGCTTCCACGGCATCGCGCACAATAGAGGACGCTTTATCTTCCTCTTCTTTCTGCGGTTCGGCGGGCTGTTCGCCTTCGCGCTTTTCAAGCTCTTCGGCGATCCGCTGAGCTTCCTCGGCGGTACGGCGGGCAGCTTCTTCCTCGGCTTTCTTGCGAGTTTCGGCTTCCTGCTTGCGACGGGCGTCTTCCGCCTCACGCTGCTTGCGTTCTTCCGCTTCACGCTCGGCGCGTTGTTCGGCGGTTTCTTCTTTCTGCGCCTTCTTGGCGGGCTTCGGCACGGAAGCGCGCTTGGCCTTTTCCTGGCCGGCGCGGGCTTCTTCTTCCTTGCGCTCCTGCTCGGCGCGGGCACGGGCTTCCTGCTCGCGGCGCAGAGCGTCTTCCTCTGCCTTGCGGGCGTCTTCTTCCGCTTTGCGCTTGGCCTCTTCCTCGGCCTCCAGACGGGCTTGCTCTTCCGCCAGACGCTTGGCCTCTTCTTCCGCGGCGCGCTCCTCTTCTTCCACGGCGGCACGCTTCACGTAGGTGCGTTTCTTACGCACTTCCACGTTCACGGTCTTGGCTTTACCCGCGGCACCGGTGGTCTTGATGGTGCTGGTGGAGCGACGCTTCAGAGTGATCTTCTTCGGTTCCGCGTCCTGGGCACCATGGGACTTGCGCAGATGCGCGAGCAGCTGCTGCTTCTGTTCATCGGAGACCCCTTCACCGGCATCGGTGTGCGGCAATCCGGCTTCTTTCATCTGCGTGAGCAGCGTGTCTACCGGAATACCTACCACATCGGCCAGCTTTTTTACGGTCGTTTCTGCCATGTCAGCAACACTCTCCTGTCCACTTCTTGGTGGTGCCCTGCGCTCAACGCGTCATTTCATACGCGTCATTCGCCGGCTTCTTCGCCTTCGAACCAGGGGGCGCGAGCGGTCATAATCAATTGGGCCGCGCGCTCTTCGTCCATTCCCTCGATTTCCAGCAGGTCATCCACCGCTTGTTCAGCAAGGTCTTCCATGGTGACAATGCCTCGGGAAGCCATATCCACCGCCAGTGCTCGGTCCATGCCTTCCATGTTCAGCAGGTCCTCGGCGGGTTCGGCTTGTTCAAATTTCTCTTCGGACACCAGAGCCCGGGTGAGCAGGGCGTCCTTGGCGCGCTGCCGGAGCGCTTCGACGATGTCTTCGTCAAAGCCTTCGATCGCGAGCATTTCTTCGGTGGGCACATACGCCACTTCTTCCAGCGACGAGAAACCCTCGTCCACCAGCACGGCGGCCATCTCTTCGTCCACATCGAGAAAATCAATAAACGTCTGGAGGGCCTCTTCGGCCTCTTTCTGCTGTTTGTTCTCAGCGTCTTCCAGCGTCATTACGTTCAGTTCCCAGCCGGTCAGCTCGGAAGCAAGGCGAATGTTCTGGCCACTGCGGCCGATCGCCTGGGCCAGCGCCGATTCGTCTTCCACGGCGATGTCCATGGAGTGGCTCTCTTCGTCCATCATGATGGACGCCACCTCGGCGGGCTGCATCGCGTTGATCACCAGCTGCGCGGGGTTGTCGTCCCACAGCACGATGTCGATACGCTCGCCACCCAACTCGTTGGAAACCGCCTGTACGCGGGCGCCGCGCATACCCACGCAAGCCCCCACCGGATCGATGCGCTGATCGTTGGTCTTCACCGCGATCTTGGCGCGCGAGCCCGGATCACGGGCCGCGCCCTTGATCTCAATCAGCTCTTCGCCGATTTCCGGCACTTCAATCTTGAACAGCTCAATCAGCATTTCCGGGCACGCCCGGCTGGCGAACAACTGCGGGCCACGGCTTTCTTCGTTAACGCCCAGCAGATAAGCCCGCACGCGGTCATTCTGGCGCACGCTTTCACGGGTAATCATATGTTCGCGGGTAATCAGCGCCTCGGCATTGCCACCCAGGTCCAGCACGATCGCTTCGCGGCTGGATTTTTTCACCGTGCCACTGACCAGCTCACCAATACGATCACGGTATTCTTCAATGATCTGGCGACGCTCCGCCTCACGCACCTTTTGCACGATCACCTGTTTGGCGGTCTGAGCAGCGATACGACCGAACGCTTCGGATTCAATCTGCTCTTCATAGACATCACCAATCCGCAGGCTCTGATCCTGCTCGTGGGCTTCGTCGAGGGTCAGTTGCTTGCCGAACTCGAACAGCTCTTCGTCAGGAACCACATGCCAGACGCGGAACGTGCCGTAATCGCCGGAGACCCGGTCGATCTGCACACGAATTTCCACATCTTCTTCCTTGAAGCGCTTTTTGGTCGCCGCCGCCAACGCAGACTCGATGGCTTCAAAGATCACATCGCGGCTGACGCCTTTTTCGTTGGAAACAGTTTCCGCTACCAGCAGGATCTCTTTGTTCATGGCCAGGCCTTTACAAAGGTATGTTCAGGTCACGCTCAATCGAAGCGCGGCTCCAGACGAGCACGGTCCACCTGACTGTAAGGAACACGCAGGGTGTCACCATTGAGCATCAACACCAGCGTATCGCCGTCGACGCCCACCAGGGTGGCCGTCAGTTTACGCTTGCCCGCCACCGGGGCCAGCAGCTTTAGGTGCACATCATCGCCCAGATAGAGCTGAAACTGGGCTAATTCAAACAGCGGACGATCCATGCCGGGGGAAGACACTTCCAGGTTGTACTCGCCTGGGATCGGATCTTCCACGTCCAGCACACCGCTGACTTCGTGACTGACGCGGATGCAATCATCCACGTTGATGCCGTCTTCATGGTCGATAAACAAACGCAATACCGCACCGCGCCCCTGGAGGTACTGTACGCCCCAAAGGGTAAAACCCAGGTCTTCGACCACTGGAGCCAGCAGCTCCTTGAGTTGATCCGTGCGTTTCGACATTGAGTCCCTTTTCGAGCCTTTGCTTCGGGGCCGCTGCTTCAAAAGCCGTTGCCCCGGGAGCCACCGCTCCGGCATCACAAACAAAAAATGGGCTTAGGACCTATTGTCAATCGTCCGACAACAGACCCGATGCCCATTCCCACTTCCAACCCCGGTTGTGAATAGCAAAAAGCCCCTGCTAGAGGGGCTTTTCACGGCACAGAACCGGGACCGGTTCTGACAAGTGGTAGCGGGGGCAGGATTTGAACCTACGACCTTCGGGTTATGAGCCCGACGAGCTACCAGACTGCTCCACCCCGCACTTGAAATCGAGCGCAAATACTAGTTATTTGCGCGGGCCCTGTCAATCGAATCTGCGAAAAAGTCTCTATTTTTCGCGATCTTAACGGCCGTCGTAAAACCCGTTACATCTCGCTTGATATTAGGGCGAAAACCTGAGTCTTCAACCCCGCCATCAACGTCAAAAATTGGTGCCGAAGGCTGGGTGGAATGCATGCATTCCACGCCACCGCAGCGGCGGGACATCTCTCCGCCGCGTCTCGGCGATGGCCGGCAGGCCGGCCGAGATATCTGAGCGAGCTCCGCGAGGAGCT
>TARA_R110001606_G_scaffold67250_5_pt1 | contig 10041 bp, 7 predicted proteins | sample TARA_R110001606 | Tara Oceans TARA_R110001606 (sample SAMEA4398315) | marine metagenome | biome: Polar Biome; feature: [SRF] surface water layer (ENVO:00010504); material: water (ENVO:00002006), including particulate matter (ENVO:01000060) such as... | depth 5 m
AATTTAAGTATCGAGTCTGAGCCCAGTGTCTTGTTTAATTTTTTCGATCACCATATAAGTGTGGTGCGTACCAACTCCCGGTATATCGACTAAATCACCAAGCACTTGACGGTATTCATCCATATCCGAAACCCGAATCTTTAATAGGTAATCATAGCCACCAGCAACCATGTCGCACTCAACAACTTGCTTGATTTTTAAAATATGTTCACGGAACACTTTAAATACCGCAGTATTTGACGTCACTAACGACACTTGCACATGCGCGACTAAGCTTTGATTAAGTTTGGCTTCGCTCAACTTGGCAAAGTAACCTTCGATATAACCTTCTTGTTCAAGCCGTTTTACTCGATCAAGACACGGGCTGGGACTTAAGTTAACCTGCTTTGCGAGGTTAACATTAGAAATTCTGCCGTTTTTTTGCAGAACGTCTAAAATTGCTAAATCGATACGATCGAGCATGCGTAATCTATTCGGACTTGTCATAACAGAATTTTATGCGGATAAGTTTAAAGTATGCCCTGTAAATTATCGTAAAACGCTAAATTTAACCAGCATATTCTGCTGGATTTTAATTAGAATGCACGCATTACGTACATAAAAATCGGGCAGCGAAATTTTTTAGCTGCAAGACTCCATACACCAGAGGGTTGCTTATGTTATTTGACGGCGATTTGACAACAACGTGTCCAATCAGACAAAAAATCCGTGACTTTTATCGCATTGACGAAAATGCTGTAATTGATCATATTTTACCGCTTGCTGAAGTAGGCGTAAAAGCTCGCAGCCGTGCTTGGGAACGTGCTCGCCAGATAGTTCACACTATTCGTCGCGATCAAGATGGTCAAAGCGGTGTTGATGCGCTACTTAATGAGTTCTCACTCTCTAGTGAAGAAGGTGTGGTATTGATGTGCTTAGCTGAAGCATTGCTTCGCGTGCCAGATAAAGCCACTCAAGACACGCTAATTCGCGATAAGTTAGCCAAAGGCGACTGGAGCTCTCACTTAGGCAGCAGCGACTCACTATTCGTTAATGCGTCATCTTGGGGTCTATTAGTGACCGGTAAAATGGTTAACTACACTGATAAAACCAAAGAACAGCAGTTTGGTGTACTGAAAAAAACCATTGGTCGTTTAGGCGAGCCGGTTATTCGTAAGTCAGTAAACTTTGCCATGAAGATCATGGGTAAGCAGTTTGTTATGGGTCGTACAATTAACGAAGCCATCGAACGCGCAGCAGAAAAAGAGCAAAAAGGCTATGTATATTCATACGATATGCTTGGCGAAGGCGCTCGCACCATGAAAGATGCACAGCGTTACTTTAATAGCTATATGAATGCGATTCATGCTATTGGTAAAGCGGCAAATGGCCGTGGCCCAATTAAGAGCCCTGGTATTTCAGTGAAACTGTCTGCGATCCATCCTCGTTATGAGTTCACTCATAAAGAACGTGTCATGAACGAAATTGTGCCTAAGCTTAAAGAGCTGGCCATGGCAGCTAAAAGCTACGATATTGGCTTTACTGTTGATGCTGAAGAAGCTGATCGCCTTGATATTTCACTTGATGTAATCGAAGCAGTATTTAGTGATGATGACCTAGCTGGTTGGCATGGTTTTGGTTTAGCTGTGCAAGCGTATCAAAAACGCGCAATTTTTGTGATTGAATGGTTAACTGAGCTTGCCAGCCGTGTTGGTCGTAAAATGATGGTGCGTTTAGTTAAAGGTGCCTACTGGGATACCGAAATCAAAACCACACAACAAGATGGTTTAGAGCACTTCCCAGTATTTACTCGTAAGGCAACAACCGACGTATCTTACAAAGCATGTGCTATCAAAATGCTAGAAGCACGTGATGTACTTTATCCACAGTTTGCAACCCACAATGCCTACACTGCGGCAACAATTTTAGAAGTTGCTAAAGGTGATAACCAAGGTTTTGAATTCCAACGCCTGCACGGTATGGGTGAATCATTATTCGACCAAATCGTAACTGAAGAAAAAATTCAGTGTCGTGTTTATGCCCCTGTAGGTCAGCACGAAGATTTATTGGCTTATTTAGTGCGTCGTTTACTTGAAAACGGTGCTAACTCATCGTTTGTTAACGCCATTGTTGATACCACTAAACCTGTTGAATCGTTATTACCGGATCCGGTAGAAACACTGCAAGGTTTGCGTAACAAGTACAACACGCAAATTAAGATGCCAATTGATTTATACGGCGCTGAACGTGCTAACTCAAAAGGTATGGATTTAACCGATATCAATGTGATCACGCCATTCAAGGAAAATCTTGATAACTGGTTTGCAGAGCACCGTATTAGTGAAAGCGATATTCCTGAAGGTTCAATTGCAGTTAAAAACCCTGCCAATCATCAAGAGATTATCGGTCATATCAAGCTACAAAATAGCGATGATATGCTCACTCTACTAAGCAATGCAGAAACCGCCTTTGAGTCGTGGTCACAAACGCCAGTTAAAGAGCGCGCAAACCTATTACGCCGCATTGCTGATATTCTAGAACGTCATCACGACGAACTTGTGGCTATCTGTATCAAAGAAGCCGGCAAAGTAGCACAAGATGGTATTGACGAAGTACGTGAAGCGGTTGATTTTTGTCGCTACTACGCTGCTCGCGCCGAAGAGCTAAATGAAGATGAGCGTTTTGAAGCCCGTGGTGTGATTTTATGTATCAGCCCATGGAACTTCCCACTAGCAATCTTCTTAGGTCAAGTTGCTGCAGCAATCGTAACTGGTAACACTGTTATTGCAAAGCCAGCTGAACAAACTAGCTATATTGCACTGCGTACTATTGAGCTTATGTTATCTGTTGGTTTACCAGAGCATGTGGTACAGCCTGTTATCGCACGTGGTAGTGAAGTAGGAAAAACCATTGTTCCTGATGAACGCATTCAAGCGGTTATGTTCACAGGCTCTACTGAGACCGGTACCATCATTTCTCAAACACTTGCTGCACGTAATGATCTTCAAGTACCGTTGATTGCCGAAACAGGCGGTCAGAACTGTATGATCGTAGATTCAACAGCACTGCCAGAGCAAGTCGTTGACGATGTGATCAGCTCTGGTTTCCAAAGTGCTGGTCAACGTTGTTCTGCACTGCGTGTATTGTTCATTCAAGAAGATATCGCAGATAGCGTAATTGAAATGATCAAAGGCGCGTTAAAAGAGCTACACATTGGCGATCCATCATTACTATCAACCGATATCGGCCCTGTAATTGATGAAAAAGCCTTGAAGAACTTAAACGAACACGTTGAGTACTTAAAAGGCAACGCAACACTGCATTATGAGTGTGATATTCCAGATAACAGCGAAAACGGAGCGTATTTCTTTGCGCCACGTTTATATGAAATCAAAGATCTATCTGTACTGAAACGTGAAGTATTTGGCCCATGTGTGCATATCATTCGCTTTAAAGGCACAGAACTTGATAACGTGATTGACCAAATAAATAACACTGGGTTTGGTTTAACCATGGGTATCCATTCACGCATCGAAGAGCGTTGTGAATACTTAGCAAAAATGTCGCGTGCCGGGAACGTCTACGTTAACCGTAATATGATTGGCGCGATTGTTGGCGTACAACCGTTTGGTGGTCGTGGTTTATCTGGCACCGGACCTAAAGCAGGTGGCCCTAACTACTTAACTCGTTTAGTTAAAGAAAAAGCATCGCCTGAAAACGTGCAAATGACTAACTTGACGCCAGACGAGCTTGACACTCACCACTATTCAGGTGCTGCTGAGCAAGTCGAGAAGTTAATGGCAAATTCAATGCGCGATGAAAAAATTTGGCGCGCAACACCACTGAACGATCGTGTTTCAGCGGTACGTCAGCTATTAGCTAAAGTTGCCACAGTCGATATTATCGATGAACTAGCCGACGATTTAGCATTAACACTTGCCGATGCACGTGCCCAGCTTAATCGCCTTGAAAAGCACATGCGTAAGTTTACTACTTTGCCGGGGCCAACAGGTGAATCAAACACCCTTCACCTTGAAGCGCGTGGTTGTGTGGTTTGTTATGCAGATAAGAGTACCTCGTTTAACTTCTGGGCTATTTCGATCATCACAGCTCTTGCTGCTGGTAATACCGTGATCACCGTAGCATCTGAGTTATTCTATGACGAAGCGGTAGCCTTTAAAGATAAATTTATCTCAACTGGTATTGCTGAAGGGGTATTCCAAGTAGCTAAGCCGAATCAGTTACAAGCTATTTTGGCGCACCCTCATTTAGCAGGTGCTGTTGTTGCAGCGCGCTCATCGCGCTTAGGTTACTTCAGTCAACAGCTGGCACAACGTAAAGGAGCTATCTTGCCAGTGATCAGTGCTGAGTACTACGACACGCTAATCAAACGCTTAGTAACAGAAAAGACCATAAGTATTGATACAACTGCTTCGGGCGGTAATACATCACTAATGACTTTAGTTGAAGATGACGAGTAGAGTTTAAGTAGATATTAACAAAGGGCGCTAATTAGCGCCCTTTTTACTACTTATCCAGTAAAAAGTTTGCTAGTTTTGTAGTACGTTATTTATTATGAAGTAAACACATTGAAAATTATCCCAATCGATCAGCTTATGCCAGGTATGTTTGTGCATAGCGTAACTAAACAAACTGGTAAAATTAAAATCAAAAACCAAGGTTGGGTAAAAACGCAAGCAGGCGTGCAGCAGCTTATAAAAGCCGGTATCTTAGAAATCGAAATTGATCCTGATAAAACCATCGTTGAACTCACTCCTACAGCCACAACAAACGATATAAAGGTTGAACCGCCTAAACAACGTGATCCTTGGTCTACAACACACAGTGTTGAGCAAGAGATGGACAAAGCATTTAAGCTCTACAGCGAAGCAAAACAACTGCAAAGCAAAGCATTTACCGATATAAAAGCCGGTAACACTATAGATATTGCCCCCTTTAAAGAATTAGCTAGCGGCTTTATTGATTCGGTATTTCGTAATCAAGATGCCCTAGCATGCATCACCCGTATGCGTGAAAAAGACGCCTACCTACTAGAACACTCGATCAACGTCTCGATCTTAATCAGTATTTTTGCCAAACACTTAGGTTTTGAACGAGCGCTTATTGAAGAACTTGCCACCGGTGCGCTGTTACATGATATTGGTAAAATTCAGATACCGGATGACATTCTTAATAAGCCGGGTAAGTTAACCGATCAAGAATATAAAGTGATTCAGGATCATGCGCGCTTTAGTAAAGAAATTTTAGAACTGGCGGGCCTTAAAGGCATTGCTGTCGATATTGCAGGCTTTCATCATGAGCGACTAGATGGCACGGGTTACCCGTTTGGCAAGCGAGCTGATGAAATAAGCCAGTACGTGCGTATGGCATCGATTGTTGATGTCTATGACGCACTTACCGCAGAGCGTGTTTATAAGGCCGGCATGGAGCCAATCAAGGCCTTTAAAATACTCAAAGACGGTTGTCCAGATAGCTTTGATGGCGAGTTACTGACTAAATTTATTCAGTGTATTGGCGTTCATCCAGTTGGCACGTTAGTTAAACTGTCGAGTCAAAAAGTCGGCCTAGTGACCAAAAGCAACCCTAGCAGCCCTCTTAAACCTCAAGTGAAAACTTTTTACAATGCAAAACACGCTCACTACACACAAGTTCAAGATATAGATCTGGCGCACAACCGAACTCAAGATTCGTTAGAATCCGCCATTAAACCAGCGGATTTCAACATTGATTTAATTAGATTTTTCAAAAATTCAATTTTGCCGTAATAATCGCCGAAAACGAAATTGGCCTGCGCGAAGTAGCTATCTAATCTTCACTCGGGCCAATCTTGCAGCGCTTTTAAGCTAAATTCATAATCATCAAAGCTCAGCACCGTTTGCTCTGGAGTGATCTCTAATACTCTTAAGTCCCCAATGCTATCCCCCTCATACAACTCCCGATTATTGAGCTTAACCCAACGTTTATCAGGTGATGATGAGTAAATATGCGCTTGGTATTTAATTTCTGGCATCAATGCCAACAAAGCATCAGGTAGTAACTCAATCGGCTCAGCATAAGATGAATTTTTAGTGCCTTGCGTTACTTGATGAGATTGGGTGCTTTGAGTATCTTCGATAGCGCGAGCAAAGGCATTTTTAAGCGCCGTTGGCACAGTTTCAAGTTCTTCATCGCTTACCGTTGCAACCGGCTTTGATTTCTCACTAGTCGGTTCGCCAAGAGGCTTCCCCAATACTTTGTATTTACTCATATCGATATTGCTAGCGCTATTGTTAATCATTGGCTGCATTTGCACTGCATTAGGATTATATTGCTGCTGAGGCGCTGCATATACTTGCTGATAACCATTAGGTGTTTGCACCAGTATTGGCTGACCTTGCGGATAAGCTGGTGCAGTATTTACTGGCACTTGCACCCACTGATATTGCCCTGTTGCTTGTTGGTATTGCTGAGGTTGAACAAATTGCGGCTGAGACATCGGCTGCGTGCTAGCAACTTGCGCTGGGCTAGTTTGTACTGGATTTGTTTGCACAGGTATCGATTGCTCAGGCTTCACTGTGGCAGGCACAGGTGTTTTGTCACCAACAGGCTCCACTGATTGATCCTGAACACTCGTTACCATTTGTTCAGGGGTATTTAAATGATTTTTTTGTAACCATTTACCAATTGAAAACCCTGCCATCAAGGTCAGTAAAAAAGCAACCAACAAGCCAAGCGAAATCGCAATAAAACGATAACGCTGTAGTTCTTGCTGCTGTTTTAATTGCTCAGCGTTTCTGTCATGTGCTGACGCTTCATCATGTTGTTCTGATTGTTTTAAGGCATCTAATAAATACGACATATATGACCATTAATTAAAGAATGAACGACAAACCAATGCCCAGACTGAGCACAGTTAAAAATGCCAACGGATAGAGCCAATTAAACGACGACTGCTGCTCTATGCTAACGGAACTTAATGCACTCGGCGGTAACGCTTCTTGTGCTGAGCGCATTACTATATCACTATCAATCATCGTTAGCTGCTTAGAAAAAGCTCCCATTAAACAGCGTTCACATAATAAATTTACTAAACGCGGAATACCTGCAGTAACTAAGTGAATCGTTTTTAACGCATCATTTGAGAATAGTCCCCGATCACAACCTGCAACATACAAACGATGTTTAACGTAAGCAAAAGTTTGTCCTTCAGTTAACGGTAGTAAATGATAACGAGCAGTGATCCGCTGCGCTAACTGACGCAACTCATTACGCTTTAATAAAGCCTGTAATTCTGGCTGACCAACCAATACTATTTGTAGTAATTTTTTATGATTTGTTTCTATGTTAGTTAATAAACGAAGCTGTTCTAGTACGTCAGGGGCTAAAAGCTGAGCTTCATCAATAATCAAAATAGTGTGGCCACCAGCTTGATGATTCGCTTCAAGATGCTTTTTAATTGCATCAGTTAAGGTTTTTAACGTCGCATTTTGCTCGTCATAAACAATATGAAATTCATCGCAAATACTCGCTAACAGTTCCAATTGTGACAGTGCTGGATTATGGATCAACGCCACTTGTGTGTTTTCAGGTAACTGCTCTTGCAAACTGCGGGTTAAGGTCGTTTTCCCTGTTCCCACCTCACCGGTTAACAATACAAACCCACCGGCTTCACCTAAGCCATAAGTTAAATGCGCCAACGCCTCTTTATGGCGTTCGCTTAAAAATAAGTACTGTGGATTTGGCGCGATTGAAAACGGTTTCTCTGACAAGCCAAAATAGCTTAAATACACCCTAAATTTCCTTACTGATTAAATCACGGCCTATAATGGCAAAAAAACAGCGTAAGTGAAAACCTTGTTAGCGTTTTATTAGCTAAATAACGTAAAATAGTTTGCACAGTTAATATTCAGGGGAAATTATGCAAGTTTATTTGGTCGGTGGAGCAGTTCGTGATGAGCTATTAGGGCGAATCATCAAAGAACGCGATTATGTGGTGGTCGGTGCAACTCCTGAGCAACTGATCAAACAAGGCTATCAACAAGTTGGTAAAGACTTTCCCGTTTTTTTACACCCAAAAACTAAAGAAGAATACGCACTAGCTCGTACCGAGCGAAAACAAGGCCAAGGTTACACGGGCTTTGTCTGCGAGTTTTCAGCAGATGTTACCTTAGAAGACGACTTACGCCGCCGCGATTTAACCGTTAACGCTATTGCAAAAGCACAAGATGGCAACTTAATTGATCCTTATGGCGGCAAGCAAGATTTAGACAACCGCATTTTGCGCCATGTATCTGACGCATTTAGCGAAGATCCACTACGTATATTACGCGTTGCCCGTTTTGCAGCTCGTTATCATTATCTTGGTTTTACGATTGCCGAAGAAACCCAGCAATTGCTAACACAGATGATCAACCAAGGTGAGTTACAAACACTCACCGCAGAACGCATTTGGCTAGAATGTGAAAAATCATTAACGGATGGCGCATTTGCTGAGTTTTTGAATATTTTAGCGCAGTTAGGCGCGCTTAGTGCAATCAGCCCTGCCTTAGCAGGTAACTGGAGCGATGAGTTATATCAACAACTAAAAAACCGTTACGCTTACGCACAAAGCCAAAATATAACCGATCAGGCATTATTGTTTGCACAAGCCACTGCATCATTGACGCAAGAAGAGATTAAAATTCTCAGTCAAACTATTCGTTTACCAAATGACGTACGCGATTTGGCATTACAACTTAATGCCCACCAAGCAACCTTAAGTAGCCAAACAATCACCGCACAGCAACTACTCCGTTGCTGCAATCAACTCGATTTATGGCGCCGCCCTGAACGGTTCGAGGCAGTTCTTAAAGCCGTTGAGATTAACCAAGCAGCATCACTGGCTAATCAAAAATTATTAACAGCAACCAAAGCAGCTAAAGCAATTAACCCGCAGCAATTTATTACGCAAGGCATTAAGGGCGCAGCAATAAAAACCGCGCTAGAACAAGCGCGGTTAGAGATATTGCAGCAGTATTTCAATTAACTAAGCTAGCTACTTTTCATAACGTACTAGACGTAGGTACACAAATGAGGTTTTATCGTGCAAACTGTTAAGGCCTCTGTCAAAGGTGTATACCCAAGCTGAAGTTTTATCGGCAATACCTGAAGTATTTGTCCAATAGTTTTCACTTTTATTACCTAAAAATACAGACTGATTAATACTTGGGGTAACACAGCTGTGCTCTAAAATACTAGCAAGCTCTTTATTATTAGGTACTTGCCAATCTGTATATGCACCTGTTCGGTCATTCACTGCGGCTCTTAGCGCCTCTTGCCAATTTACTTTTACAGCACTATTAATACAGCTGTTGGTGGCAACATCATAACCTTGTCCATAACTACAGGTTTGCCACATTAGCCCGGTTACACTGTCGCTAACGGTGCCATCAACACTAACTGTAAAACGGGTTGCGGGTGTTGTTTCGGTCACACCAGTGTAGCAAGTCTGCACAGCCATCACGGCAGGACTAAGTAGCAGTAAGCCAACTAATAATGATTTCATTGCGATGCTCCTGCAGTTCTAACCAAGCGCACAAAGGCGGTATTACCTTTTGGATAAGCCAGATCATTGCCGTTACTCATATCAAAAACATACGCTTGCGATAAACTGGTACCATCGGCCGAAGTTTGTGAGGTCCAATAAATTAGTCCATCCTCTAATAAGTTGCTATTAGGCGTATTAGGAAAATAATTCTCATCAAGCAATATTGATTGTCCATGCTTGCCATAATTAAGTAGCGTTAATAACTCTGTGTAAGTAGGCACTCGCCAGTTGGTACCACCACAATAATCGAGTGTATTGACGGCATTAATATACACCTGCAAATTACAGTTACTACTACTTGGGCAAGTACTATTCGGTGTCCCTTGTACACTCCCCGTTTGTACGCCATCGCCACTATTTAAATACCATGTGTAGTGATTTTGACCTTCACGCAACGCCGTATTTGGCAAAGTGCCTGTATTAGGGCTTTTTACTTCCCAAATCAAACCCGTTACGTTATCGCGAATACAACTAAA
>TARA_R110001606_G_scaffold6157_4_pt1 | contig 10031 bp, 9 predicted proteins | sample TARA_R110001606 | Tara Oceans TARA_R110001606 (sample SAMEA4398315) | marine metagenome | biome: Polar Biome; feature: [SRF] surface water layer (ENVO:00010504); material: water (ENVO:00002006), including particulate matter (ENVO:01000060) such as... | depth 5 m
AGTAGCTGGAAAAGAATTTACAAAAGAAGATGACGTAACTACTGAAGGCGTATGGGCAGTTCCAGAAACTCCAGAACAAATTGAAAAACTAAAAGAAATAATGTCAGCACCTTTACTAGTTGGTGAAGATGGTGATAACGCCGCAGACGTAATGTACGGTATTTTAGGCGACGATGAATTATTTGACGAGTTTCATTCAATGTCAGTAGACTTAGGTCCAGACACAGATGCTAGACCAGCTATTCAAGCTAGACTTGTTGAGCTAGGACTTATGGAAGAACCAGCAACAGAAGAAGCAGTATCAGAAGCATCTGGCGTATGCGAAGCATGCGGATGTCAAATTGATGCTCCAAAAGAAGGTTGCGAATGTACACATGATTCACATGATGCATCTGGATCACATTGGGTAGCAGAATCAATATCTGATGAAGCTAAAGAGAAAGCACAGGACAGAGCAAAAAACTACGAATCACCACGCGGTGAGAAGAAGAAGAAAGTTTCTGTAGCAAAGGCACCATGGGATAAGGAAGATTTAGATGAAGCACAAAGTCCAGCACAGAAAGCAGCATTTGCAAAAATGTTAGCTTCTAAGGGTGGCAAAAAAGATGATAAATCAGGAGAAGAAGAAATGGCTGATGATGATAAAGAAGAATTAGATGAGTCTCCAACAATGGATACTACACAATTAATTAACTTAATGAAAAACTCAGGTCTTTCTGAAGAGAAAATTAAAACAAAATTAGACGAATGGGCTAATACACCAGATGGCGCAGCAGAAGAAGAAGCTACATCACATGGTGACCCATACGAATATGCACAAAGCGTAAATTTAAGTCTTAAACGTTATTTAGATGCTGAAGATATGAAAGTTGGTATTACTGAACATAAAGTTGAAGATATTAAAGAAGCATACAAAAACGCAAAAAATAAATAAAGACATCCCTCCCGAATAAACAGTGTGATTTAGGTCACACTGTTTTTCTTTATTAACTGCATAGTTTATGATAGGTAAATAGTAGTATGGCAGTAGATACAAAATTAACTAAAACTCCGTATACAAAAGAAAAGTATACCGAAGATCAAATTCGTGAACTATACCTATGTTCATCAAATCCTAAGCACTTTATGAAGGAACACTGTTTCATTCAGCATCCTACTAAAGGTCGTATGAAATTTGCTTTATACGATTTCCAAGAAGAGCTAGTAGATACATATCATAATAACAGATACAGTATTAGTATGCTTGCACGACAAACAGGTAAGTCAACATGTGCGGCAGGATACTTGTTATGGTATGCAATGTTTAATCCAGACCAAACTATTTTAATAGCGGCACATAAATATTCAGGCGCTAGTGAGATTATGCAACGTATACGTTTTGCGTACGAAACACTGCCTGATTTTATTAGAGCTGGTGTTACAGCATATAATAAGGGATCGTTGGAATTTGACAACGGCTCGCGTATTGTAGCACAAAGTACAACAGAAAATACTGGACGTGGTCTGTCTATTTCGTTAGCATACTTAGACGAGTTTGCATTTGTTAGGCCTAATATTGCTAAAGAGTTTTGGACTTCGTTGTCTCCTACATTAGCAACAGGTGGTAAATGTATAATAACATCAACACCAAACATGGACGATGATCAGTTTGCACAAATTTGGAGAGATGCAAATAAAAATCAAGATGAACATGGAAATGAAGTTGCTATAGGCATTAATGGATTTGCACACTATCTTGCTTCGTGGGAAGTACATCCTGATAGAGATGAAGAATGGGCAAGTGTAGAACGAGGAAAAATTGGTGAAGAAAGATTTAGACGAGAACACAATTGTGAATTTATTGCGTTTGACGAAACACTAATTGATAGTATTAAACTTAGTAACATGGAAGCCAGAGACCCGTATGCTAAAGCAGGACAAGTACGTTGGTATGCACCAATAGCTAAAGGCAAACTATACGTAATAGGACTTGATCCTAGTTTAGGTACTGGAGGCGACAATGCAGCCATTCAAGTATACAGTATGCCAGGAATGAAACAAGTAGCAGAGTGGATGCACAATAGAACTACTGTACAAGGTCAAATAAAAATTCTAAGAGAAATAGCACAGTATATAGAAAGTGAAACTGATGGCGACTGTGAAATATACTATAGTATGGAAAATAATACTTTAGGCGAAGCTGCATTAGTAGTTGTGGAAGAAACAGGAGAAGAAAACTTTCCTGGTACATTTTTAAGTGAAACACGACAACATGGAAATGCTAAAAGATATAGACGAGGCTTTACTACAACACACAAAAGTAAAATAGCCGCATGTTCAAAATTAAAATATTGGATTGAAACAGAAAAATTAGAAATAGCAAGTAAGCCTCTATTAAGAGAACTAAAAACATTTATTGCTAGAGGAAACAGTTTTGCCGCTAAAGACGGTGAACACGATGATCTAGTAATGGCGTTAGCATTGATTGTAAGAATGAGCATGGAAGTATCAAAGTACGAAGAAAGTGCGTTTGAATACCTAAATGATGACTTTGACGATGATGATGGAATGGAACCAATGCCGTTTAGCTTACTATAAAATACATAAATAGATAAATACATTAAAGGAATACTACTATGGAATTATCAACCGAAATCTTTAACATTCTTAAGGGTGCTAACATTAAATTAAAAATGTTTGACTTTCAAGGAAACAAAACATTAGATGCAGAAAACTCTGCAAGACTATATGCTTATGTAGAAGATTTTCTAGTCACTATACGTCTGGAAAACGACGAAGTTGAGGTTTTAGTTCAAGCAGGAGCAGATTTTAGCTTTGATAAGCATAAAGATTTATTAAGTAGTATCAAGAAAGCAGGACATAACGCTATGGCAGAATATACAATAAGAAAGTTTGATAAGAACATAGTACCAAAAGATTTCGCACATGATACAGTATCAGAAGGATATGCACGTGCAACAGGTTCTATGAAAACAAGCTACATACAGTTACCCGAGTCAACTAGACTTGTAATTAAACACAATAAGAGTGTTAATGAAGAAGTACGAGGTTCACGCTCACGTAATATACAAGCTATGTTTATTGAGAATTCAGCAGGTGAGAGATTTCGCTTTCCACACAAATATTTAAGCGGCGCTAAGTCTATGGCCAAGCACGTAAGTATGGGCGGAACACCATATGATGCAATAGGCGAATCAATTTTAAACATATGTAATGAAGTAGCACAATGTAACCAGTTTTTACGTCATGTACGTTCAAATAAGCTAGTTAACGAAGGCAATCAAGACATTGTTGAAACAATTAAAAGCAAGCTAACTGAATTAAAGAACACAGTTAATAGCTTACAAACAGTTAAGGGATATGACTCATATTCGGCAGAATCTGTTGCAATTGTAGAGAATTCAGAAAATGATACAAAAGAGGTTGACATATCTGATAAGTTCATGTACAATACATTTAAGAATACGGATATGGATGCTGTATTAGAAACCGTGGCAAGAATCGTGAAGGAGAGAGATAGTATGACTGACTTAACTAAACAATATTTTGATCGACTAATGGATATGATTAAAGGTAAAGAAGATTTTAAAATTACTTGTGATCCAAATGATCCAGAACACCCTGATAACGAAGATCCAGTTAAATACTCGGGTCCAAGCGGTGCAATGGCAAAACTAAGTTCAATGTTGTCTTATCTTGCTATGTGTAGTAAGAATGATGAAGCATTTAACATATTGTCACATCTTGGTTCGGAATTATACAATTTGCCTCAAAAACACGTTGTATTAATGGCTAAGATTTGCAAATACTTAGATTCAAATTATGATGCAAATCCAAAGCAAGTAGAACCAGCAGAATCAATTACAGAATCAGTTTTAAATGATTTACGCAGAAAAGTTGCATAAATCATTTTAAAAAACACTTGACAGTAGGTGTAAATTGTTATATACTGTATAGGCTAACAAAGGCAAAAACTATTTAACTAACGAGAGGTTAGTTAAAAAACAAAGTGGAACAATAATGTTCCGCTACTAATAAAGGCTAAAATAGGAGAAACTAATAATGGCATCTTTAGCAGACATCCGTGCAAAATTACAGGCACAAGATAAAAAGAGCACAGGCTCTAGTAATAGCGGCGGCGACAACGCAATATTCGCACACTGGAACATTCCAGAAGGCACTTCAGCCACGTTGCGATTCCTCCCAGACGCAGACGAATCTAACACTTTCTTTTGGAAAGAACGTCAGATGATCCGTCTACAGTTTCCAGGAGTTAAAGGCGGAGACGAAAATAAACCAGTAACAGTACAAGTTCCTTGTGTGGAAATGTGGGGCGATCAATGTCCTGTACACGCAGAAATTCGTCCTTGGTTTAAAGATCCGTCAATGGAAGACATGGGTCGTAAGTATTGGAAAAAGCGTTCGTATATTTTCCAAGGCTTTGTACCACAAAGCGAAATGAAGGAAGACTCAGTACCTGAGAATCCTATTAGACGTTTCGTTATTTCACCACAAATCTATAAAATCATTAGTTCGGCATTGATGGATCCTGAGTTTCAGGAAATTCCAACAGACTACGAAGCTGGTACTGATTTCACTATTAAGAAATCTACCAAAGGTCAATATGCTGACTATTCGACATCGAATTGGGCTCGTAGAGAACGTAGTTTGGATCAAGCAGAACGTGATGCAATTGCAACACATGGCTTGTTTAATCTAAATGACTTCTTACCTAAGAAGCCTGATGCCGAAGCATTAAATGCTATCTTTGAAATGTTTGAAGCTAGTGTAGATGGACAGTTGTATGACCCTGCACGTTTTGGTAATTACTATCGTCCATATGGAGTAGATGCACCAGCACCGGGCTCTACACCAGCACAAGCGGCACCAGTTGCTCCTGTAGCGGAAACAGCACCAGCGGCACCAGTTGCTCCTGTTGCTCCACCAGTAGCACCACCAGTAGCGCCTCCGGCAGCTGTAGCAACACCAGAACCAGCAATGGCAATGGCTGAAGCAGCACCTGTAGCAACTACTACTGATGCACCGAGTGCTCAGGACATTTTAGCGGCTATTCGTAACCGTAAACAATAAAGTAATATAAATTAGTGGGGAGAGAGATCTCCTCACTCTTAGAAGGAGAAAACTATGGCGAGACCATTTGACGTAAGTAAATTCCGTAAAGCTATTACTAAAAGTGTACCAGGGTTAAGTGTTGGATTTAACGACCCAGACACTTGGATTAGTACAGGAAATTACACACTAAACAAACTTATCAGTAATGACTTCCACAAGGGAATTCCACTAGGTAAGGTAACAGTACTTGCTGGCGAAAGCGGAGCAGGTAAATCATACATTGCCGCAGGTAATGTAGTAAAAGCGGCACAGGATCAAGGTATTTTTGTTATCTTAATTGACTCAGAAAATGCACTTGATGAGAAATGGCTACATGCACTTGATGTAGACACTACACCTGATAAACTACTAAAACTAAACATGAGTATGATCGATGACGTTGCTAAAACAGTTAGTGACTTTATGAAAGACTACAAAGCAGAATACGCTGATAAGGCAGATGAAGAACGTCCTAAAGTGTTATTTGTAGTTGATTCGTTGGGCATGCTACTAACACCTACTGATGTTGATCAGTTCCAAAAAGGTGATATGAAAGGTGACATGGGTCGTAAACCTAAAGCACTTACATCATTAGTACGTAACACAGTTAATATGTTTGGACAATACAACGTAGGGCTATTAGCAACTAACCACACTTATGCATCACAAGATATGTTTGATCCAGATGACAAGATCTCGGGCGGACAAGGCTTTATCTATGCATCAAGTATTGTTATTGCTATGCGTAAACTAAAACTTAAAACAGACGCAGACGGAAACAAAACTTCACAAGTACATGGTATTCGTGCCGCTTGTAAAGTAATGAAAACACGTTATTCTAAGCCGTTTGAAAGTGTGCAAGTTGAAATCCCATACGAAACAGGTATGAGTCCATACAGTGGACTTGTTGAGTTTTTTGAAGCTAAAGAACTATTAAAGAAAAGTGGTAACAGTCTAGAATATATTAGTCCTGTAACTGGCGAAGTAATTAAAATGTTCCGTAAGCCTTGGAATGCAAACAAAGATGGTGCATTGGAAACAGTTATGCGTGAATACGACGATGATCGTGTTGATGCAATTGAAGAAGATGAAGAAGAAATGATTGAAACTAATATAACTACGGAGGTTGTTAATGAATCTTAGTGATGGTGACTTTGAGTTTATTTTTAATTTATACGACGAAGCTACTGGATTTATTAGTGACAAAGATAAGCCAGAATTTGCATCTAAAGTAATTCTTCAACTACATGACTACGGGTTTGATATTAAACCAGCAGTTAAGGAAATATCTGATCATTGTGAATTTTTGGGTGATGCTATGGACACATGGCTAGAACAAGAAGAACAAGATGAAGATATTTTTGATGAATATAACGAAGATGATGAGAGCGAAGAATACTAATGAGTGCATGGTATCGTAAAGTTACAGCAAATTTAGGAGAGATAGTTTCGGCTATCTCTCACTTCGAACAACAAATTGATGAAGCTAGATTTGAATGTGGTATGAAAGGTGTACTTGAACGACATAGTAGAGAAATGCCTGGCATTGTAGAACAACGATTTAACCAGTTACAAGAAGTGGAAGCAATACTTGAATTCTTAAACACAGAAATGCGTAAACTGAGATCTAAAACATTTCGCAAATTCCTAGAAAACTATAATAAAGCACTTAGTTCACGTGATGCAGAAAAGTATGTTGATGGTGAACAAGAAGTAGTTGATCTACAGTATTTAATTAACGACTTTAGTTTAGTACGTAACAAGTACATTGGTATTATTAAAGCATTAGAAGCTAAAGGCTTTCAAATTAATAATATTGTTAAACTACGAGCAGCAGGATTAGAAGACATTTCATTATAGTTTAAATTAAAGGTTGACATGTAAGAAGTCTTGCCTTATAATGTATATATAAGTTAATTTAAAGGAGAGCCTGAAATGCGTAAAGTACCCTATCCAAATGTTACAGTACATGATGTAATGTGCGTAGCTATCGCAGTACACGAAGATCAGGGATTTATCCGTAGTGGGCAAGGTTATGTTGATTGTGCCCAAGACGAAGGCGATCCTATAGAAATTTTTGATAATAAGACAGAAATAGGAGAAATCCTTAATAATAAGGTCTTATACACTAAAGTTGTAAACGAATACAGTACAAAAGCTACAGAGCTTGTTGATCATATCAATGGAAAACTTATGATTAAGAAAATGACTAATAATCTCAATAATTTTGAGTCTAATGTAGTTAAAGCACTATCTGAAGCTGATGTAAGCAAGTTTTCCGTAAGTATTATTGCTAGTTTACCACATAGTGTTACAGTTGACAAAAAACGTGAAGTTGTAGCTGATAAAATGGTTAGCTTAAAGCACAGTAGCCAGTATTTTGGTGCAAAGGGTAAACGTTACGACATTGCAGTAGAAGTACTAGATGTTAAATTCATACAATCAAGCAATATTTACATGATTACTGCATGTTATGCCAAAAAAGACATTATTAAGTTTTGGTGGAGAGATCAACCAGATCTTGTAGATATTATTGCTGATAAAGTCATCAAAATTCGTGGTACTGTTAAGAATCAAGAAGTATCAAAGTATTCCGATTCAAAAGAAACTATGCTAAACCGAGTAAAAATCCTTGCAATTTAGGGGTTTATTAAAGGTTGACAGATTTAGGGAATAATAGTATATTATACTTAACATAACAGACAAACAGTTTGTTAGAAACAAAAAAGGATAATAATATGAAAAATAAAAAAGCAGTAGGAACTAAGTTCTTTAAAGAAGGAACACAAAACCAACAAATCCTAGCAAGATTCTGGGGTACTGGTAAAACGTTTACTATGGACAGTCTAAGAGATAAATTAGACATCGCATCTCCGGGTGCTAGATTATCTGAATTAAGAGATATGGGCTTTAATGTTAAAGCTACAGCTATTTCAGAAGGTAACGTTGGCAGATCTGCTAATGAGTACACTATATCTAAAAAAAGAGTAACAGTTTAATACTCATCTATATATTGGGCCGCCTTTAGGGGATGGCCCAATCTTATGAACAAACTAATCAAAAAAAGTTTTAAATTAAAGGTTGACAAGCAAGACGTCTTACTGTATACTGTAAGTATAGTTAATTAAATAAACAAACGAACAGGAGTTCAAATATGCCAAATGCAATGCACTTAAAGAAAGCTCGTAAAAATACTAAAGGCGAGACACTTATTGAAGTTCTTCCAAATAATGTAAAGGATAATCCTAACGAATCAGATGAACAAATTATTGAACGCATGCGTGAGCGTTTTCAGATTTTAGACGATATGACACAAGCATCAATTGATGGTGTTGTACGTGGAATGGTTGTAACAGGCCCTCCAGGAGTTGGTAAAAGTTTTGGTGTTGAACAAGTTCTAGAAAAGAACAGTTTGTTTGATGTGCTTGCTAACAACAAATTACGTTTTGAAGTTATTAAAGGTGCTAGTAGTGCAATTGGTTTGTACAAAGTACTTTATAATAATGCAGATAAAAACAGTGTTCTTGTTTTAGATGATTGTGATACAGTATTGTATGATGAGACATCGCTTAACTTACTTAAAGCCGCACTTGATTCGTGTAAAAAACGTAAACTATGTTGGAACACAGATAGTGCCTTGTTACGTAGGGAAGGTATTCCAGATAGCTTTGAATTTAATGGTAGTGTAATTTTTATTACTAACCTTAAGTTTGATAATGTACGTGGTAAGATTAAAGATCACTTAGCTGCAATCATGTCACGTTGTCATTACTTAGATCTTACAATGGATACTACACGTGAAAAAGTATTACGTTGTAAACAGATTGTTGCAGATGGCATGCTTAACGAATACGACTTCACAGACGAAGAAGAAACAGACTTAATGGACTTCATGATTAGTAATAAAGAAAAAATGCGTGAGATATCATTGCGTATGGTTACTAAACTTGCAGATCTTAAAAAGAGCTTTGGTGATGAGAAGTGGAAACGTACTGCCGAAGTAACATGTATGCGTAGAGCCGCATAGCTTAATTAATCATTAAAAGCCCTTAGGGGCTTTTTTTGTGACTACCACTTGACTTTCCTTAACTATTAGTGTATTATAGTATTATGAAATGTAGAATCGTATTGAAAGATGAAGTTAACTGTAAAGTCGAAGGACTTGATGTTAACACTCGCAGGAAGTGTGAAAAAGAATTAAAGTTCTTTCTTCCATATGCATTCCACGTACCAGCTTATAAGTTAGGTAGATGGGATGGATGTCAAAGTTACTTTACAGTAGGTGGTGTAACATACACTAACTTACTTGATAAAGTTCTTCCTATTATTATGGCAGAAGGATATGAGATTGATGTAGAGGATCTTAGAACCAGTTATGATCTTAGTTTTGACATTGTAGACGAAACAACGTTTCAACATAAACTTTGGCCTGCAAAGCATCAAATGGAAGGGCAACCAGTTACACTACGTGATTATCAAATTGACATTGTAAACAAGTATTTAGAAACTCCACATTGTTTGCAAGAAATTGCAACAGGCGCAGGTAAAACTCTTATCACAGCGGCACTTAGTGAACGTGTAGAAAAGTATGGAAGGTCAATTGTTATTGTACCAAATAAAGACTTAGTAAAGCAAACAGCAGCAGACTATGAGAACTTAGGATTAGATGTTGGTGTGTATTACGGTGACAAAAAAGAATTAGGAAAAGCTCATACTATTTGTACATGGCAAAGTTTAAACAGTATTAAGAAACGATTCAGAGATGGACTAAGTGAACTTAGTTTAGCAGAATTTGCAGAAGATGTAATTTGTGTTATAGTAGACGAGGTGCATCAAGCAAAGGCAGACGTATTAAAAGAACTACTAACAAAAGAGTTTGCAAAGATTCCTTTAAGGTGGGGACTAACAGGAACTATACC
>TARA_R110001606_G_scaffold54215_14_pt1 | contig 10027 bp, 10 predicted proteins | sample TARA_R110001606 | Tara Oceans TARA_R110001606 (sample SAMEA4398315) | marine metagenome | biome: Polar Biome; feature: [SRF] surface water layer (ENVO:00010504); material: water (ENVO:00002006), including particulate matter (ENVO:01000060) such as... | depth 5 m
ACTGTACCTACAGCAAATGTGCCTGCTGTACCAGTTCCTGCACCTACACCTGTTGCTGTAAAGGTTGTACCTACATTACTATTTGCGGCACCAATAAGTGTAAAGTTTGTTGTGCCTGCTGATATAATTGTATATACGGTTCCTATTGCAAATGCGCCAGCTGTTATAACCGGGGCACTGTTTGGCAGTAGACTAGTACGGGCGTTCCCGTCATGATCGCTACCAATTTCTACATTATGTATTGCCATTTTTTATCCTCTAAAATATCATCGAATATAATATAGCTCTGTTACGACTAATTACTTCGTCTGCTTTGTTATTACTATTTACAAAATGTAAGCCAGTACCACCTGCTGATTCGGTATCTGCATACATTTTTACCCCAGTTGTGGGGAAATCTGGTTTTGTTGTATCAGCATCAACACCTAAGTTAGCATCGTTATCAAACGGGCCTGGTGTTAAATGCAATACATCATCTATTCTTACACTGTTAGGACCTGGTGCTTTTATTACCAAGTCAGCTGCTGATGTAGTTGAAATTGTTGTATCGTCTATTTCAATGTGTTGTAGTTGAACTTTAGTAGCAAAGAATTTACTTACTATACCACCGTCTATTTCAAATTCAATTGCGCTTGCAGCACGATAACCTACATCGCTTACATCAAGTGCGCCAGCAACTTCTAAGTCAAACACTTCTACAGATGTTTTTGTAGTTGTGCCTTCTGAAATTTTATCCTGGAATTTACCTTGGAAGAATGATGCTGTGTAATCTGCTACACCTTGTGCATTTACAAGTCCATCTGGTTTTGTAATTGCGGCATCAACATTAATGTTAGTGCTACCTGGTGTTACATAAGGAAAAATACTTTCTTGATAGTCAACACAACCTTCAACAGTAACAATGCCGCCACTGCCTTGATTAATAAGAAATAAACTTGCTCCCTTAGTGTCAATACTATGTGTTTGTATTCCTAATAGCGTTGAGCCTGATGTTGACGGAACAATTTTTCTAGCTGCCCATGCACCGTAACCTAATGAGTTACCTGGTCCATTTTCAACATCTTCATCAAATACAAAATATACTTCGTCTGATGATCCTCTGTAGACTTCTAGTCCTGCTACTCTACCTGGAACAGCACTTATTGCAGATGCTGTTTTATTAAGAGTAATAATCCTATCTTCAATTTGTAATTCAGCTGTTGATACAGTTGTAGTATCACCCTCGACAACTAAGTCGCCTGTAATTCTAACAATGCCGCCACCGGAGTTTGGACCTACGTCAAGTTTTATCTCTCCGCCGTCTGTAACAGCTAGTACATAATTACCGTCTATTTTAGAATATCTTGCCATTTAATGTTTTCCTGTTCTATAAAACTAGGGGAGATATTACACTCCCCTAATTAAATTAGATTGCTGTCAGTACCATAATAGTTTCTGTAGAATCGTTCTGTATAGCCCAAGTGTAACGGACGTTGTTGAAATCTCTACAAGTTCTATTGTAAAGTTTTGCAATTCTTACTTGTCCACCGCCACCGCCGGATAATGTTCCTTGAATTGACATTTGGTTAGCACCTAGTGCTCCAGATGCTACATCAACTAGTGTACATATACCTACGTTGCCGCCGCCTGCTTTCGCATCGTCAACTTTGAATTTATTTACAGATCTTTGTGAAAGTATGTAACCTTCTTCTGATTCTGAGTTACCTGCAACTTGACAATTTACTGTAAAGTTTGTACCATCACCTGGTGTACCGAAGTTCTTTTTATTTACTGGACGTCCCATTTTTTTCTCCTTAATAGTTTACGTTCTATGTAATACGCAGTGGGTCAATTCTGCATAAGTCTGCCTTGTGCAGCACGATTTACGACAATAGTATTTATCAAATAAGAGAAAAGCCGGATAGTAATTTTTTAGTCATAAAAAAAGGGCCCCCTAAGGAGCCCTTTAGTGCTTTTACGCTTTTACTAAGTCTAAACTTAGCTGAAGCTTACGTTAGCTACGCTTACACGTGCCAAGTAATCAGCTGCGTTACCAAGCGATGAAGCTGTGTTGTTTAACTCAACATATCCATAACGTGTCATGAAGCTCACAACAGGTTCGAATGTGTCTGGGTCAAGTACAACACCACTGCTCATTAATGGAATATATGGGCAGTAGAATGCAGCAGCATCTGATTCACTTGAACCTTTATAACCAACTAATACATCAGTTGCGTCTGAAGCGTATGTGTTAACATATACTTTCATTGCATTGTTTAATGTACCAACTAGCTTAGTATTAGTAGGTGCTTCAAAAGAACCTTCAGTTGTTCTTGCGAACGCTGAAGTAGTAGCACTTTGTAATACTGTTAAGGTATGTGGTGAAACAACAGCAAAGTTACCAGCGCCACGACGTGTACGCTGAGCAATTTTGTTGCTTGCTCGGTTAATCATAACAGCTAATGCCGCATGTTCGTCACCAACAAATGTAGCTGTTCCGCTAACACCTGATTGATCATATTGAACATCTGACTCAGCTGCACCTGCTAGGCTGTAAAGACTAGCAATTACTTCTTGGTCGATCTCAGCAGTAATTTCTTGTGCTAATGCAGCCATAATCTCTGCTTCAACATCAATACCGTGCTGTGATTGTGCATCCTGAGCAGCTTCAAAAGTCCATCGAGCTGATAGCTTTCTGGATTTAGCTTCTACAGTTTGCTTCAAGATTTGAATGCTTAGTCTGTTTCCAGCTGAGCCTTCTAATGCTGAAGTACTAGCTGCTTTATCATCTAAAGCACCTGAGTAGGCTTCTGCAATCTTGAATGGGCTTAACGCCTCGTCACCAGCTGTTGTATCTGTACCATTAGTTGAGTTTACTGCATCTGCATAACGTACTCTCAATGTGTGGATTTGACCAACTGGCCCAGTCATAGGTTGTACACCAACTAACTCGTTAGCAATAACGGTTGGCATTACACGTCTGATCACTGGAAGGATCACACGATTTAAGGTTGCGACGTTACCGGCGGAACTTGCACCAGCTGTTGCACTCTCAGACAAATACTTACGAGTATTCTCAAGTGTAGCAGCCATCACGCTTTTCTTGTTGCCGTTTAAGCCTTCAAGAAGTGCGCCTTTGGTTTCCTGCCAGCGACTTTCTAGTAGTTCTGACATAATTATCTCCTTAATTTAATCCAGCTAGACGACGAATGTCAACGACATTATTGTCCTCTGCTTGTCTACTGTTTGTTGTCATTTCTTCTCTATTGCCTGTCATTTCTTTGCCTTCAGTAAGCGCCTTTTTTCTAGCTGGAGTATTACCATCGATAACAGTAGGTAAGTACTTATCAAACGCATTGCGTAGCTTTGCAGTTTGAACGGATTCCAGTAAATCTGACATTATGTCTTTTTGGTCTTTCGATAAAGGACTTGTCAGTTCATTTAGGACGGTTGCTCTTTTTGCTGATTCGATTAACATATTTTTCTCTTTGTTAACTGACTCAGCGATATCTTTTGCCTTTGTCGCAAACGCTTTTGCTTCTGATAGTTGTAGATCTTTAGCATCTAAAACTTTCATTAGTTTGGCTGTTTCCGACTTTTCGTTTAGGTAACTGTTTGAGTATTCGCTAGCGAACGCTTCAAATAGCTTACGACCGAAGTCGTTTCTTCGTGCCTCTTCAATATCTTCTTTTAGTTGACCAATTTCACCGTTAAGTGTTGATTCAACAATTTCAGATACTTTAGTAGCACTTCTTTCGATGAAGTCACGTTTGACTTTAACGAAGTGTGACTTAGCTTCACGTACTAAACGTACTTTCGTTTCTGCTAAATCTTGTTTATCTTCTGCAAACTCAGCAATTTCTTTTGCAAGTTGTTCGACGACAAATTCTTCCAATTTGCTAAAGTTTTCAGCCATAGCTTTTTGGTCTTCATGTAACTCGGAAACTTCTTTGCCTAGCTGATCAACAACAAATTCTCTCAATAGTCCTGCGTTTTCACGCATAGCTACTGCATATTTTGCTTTTGCTTCTGCTAGTTGTTTACGGTCTTCTGTAAACTCTGAAATCTCTTCTGCTAGTTTTTCACTTACTAATGAATCGATAGCTTCAACCATAGTTGACTTATCGTGTTCATATTTCTGTGCAAACTCTTCACGAAGTTCAGCTGTTACCAACTGGCGATTTTCTATCACCCTCTGGTCCCATGCTTCTTGAATTTGCTGACGCACATCTTCTGAAACTACATCGTTTTCAAAAAGTGTTTTTAATGCATCCAACATAATAATCTCCTTTTATTGGAGTCGACTGATTATATTAATCAGCGATTCTTTTAAGTATTTCTGTGCCTTAGGGTCTTGTCTAGTTGCCTGTGCTAGTTCATATGCTGCCATGCCTCCACGTGCATTCATTAAATGCTCGTAGATTGGTGTAGGATATGCACCTGGGGCGCTGGGCTGAGCCACAACGTCCACTGTAATAATTTCGAAGTCCGATACTTCTCCGGACCCGTCTTCTGATACGTTACCAGAGCCCCTAGATGAAACACCTAGTTTAACACCTGCTTCTAACATAGTGCGAACTAGTTGTCCCATTGGGGTTGGTAAAATTTTCATCTTTCCATAACCATTAGCGCCATCCATCCATGTTGATTCAATCATATGTGATACACGGTCTAGGTTAATATTAAGTCCTTCTGGATGATCAACTTCTCCGAGAACACTGTATCCTCCTTGTATTTGATCATTGAGAGTTTTGACAGCCCTGCCAATTTCTTTTACAGGATATACACGCTGGTTAGCATTACGCACTCCACCTTGTATACAAATACCCTTAAGGTATAAGTCTTTTCCCTCGTTAGCAGACTCAATAACCATATTAGCTTGGTCAAATGTCAATGTCTCTCGTAAGTGATTCATCTAGTAGTCCTTTACTTACTTGCCGACAACGGATGTTTTGTTGTCTGCAGTTTCGCCTGCGCTTTTCTTCTCTGCGCCGTGGCCTTTTGGAGCACCTTTTAAAGATTTAGAAGCTTTTGCGCCTGGTACGTTAACGTTCCCTGCGTTTTCTTCTTTTGCTGAATCTGCTGTGCGTCCACTTTCTTCACCGCCTTGTGCAATGTTTCCAGCTTCTCCGCCCATGTCGTTAGCGCCTGCAATAGCTGACTTGGTGTTTGCACCGTTGTCGCCCATTTTAGGTGCTACTTTTTCAACATACTCACGCATTTGTTCTGCTTCGGATTTATCTTCGTCTGCAGCTTCGTCAGTAGCTTCATCTTCTTCTTCAGTAGCTTCAAAGTTAAATGATTCTTCTTCTGAATCATCTTCGTCACCGTCGACATCTTCTTCGTCGTCGGATTCTTCTTCATCACCAGCTTCGTCTTCGTCGCCAGCAATCATTTTTTCAAATTCTGATTTAAGATCGTCTAATGCATCTTCTAAATCAACAACACGGTCTTCAAGCTCTTCTTCTTCTTCGCCGTCTAAGCCTTCGCCATCTTCGCTGTCATCCATGCCAGCTTCGATATCGCCCATCATGTCGTCTGCAGGATCTGCTTCCATTGACATTGGGTCAGCTTCAACTTCAAACTCATCTAAGTCAAAGTCTTCTTTAACGTCTTCTGATTCGTCTTCGTCTACTTCTTCGTCAGTAGCTTCATCAACTGCATCTTCTTCGTCGTCTGCTGATTCTTCAACTTCATCAGATGTTTCTTCAACTTCTGACAAGTCGTCTTCTAATAATGCTTCGTAGATGTTTCTTGATTTCTCTACTACAATCTCGTGAAATAATTCTTCTGCTCCAGCTCTGTCTTCGTTGACGAGCTTTTCTAGCATACTTTCAAACTTATTTTGATCTGCCATTTTTATTCTCCTATAAATTGTTTACCTATGGTAAGGCTGTCACTAGTATTTACTATATAGTTAAAAAATGGTGCTAAAAGAGGCTCAAACGAGCTCTTTTGGAATAAGTGAGGTTAGATTTCCAATTTTAAGTGGAAATCGTCAACAAGCATTGTAGTATAATTGACAAAACTATTTAGTTTCGTTGTTTGTAAATTATCTGGTCTTATTATTCTACAGTACCTTATTCGCGGGTATTTTCTAAAAATATCTTCTGTCTGCCTCAGCCAGTTATGGTAATAAATTGCCGAGTTATCTTCTTTCATATAGTTCTTAGTATTAGCATACACATTATTATAGCGTTTGCCTGAGTCTACACCCATGTAGTCGAACCCTAATATATAAATGACATCATGATCATGTTCGCTTGCTAAATGCAATGCTGTAGGACCACTACTCCATCCCAACGACTTTTCAAAATAGTTAAAGCCTGTTAGTTCTTCGAACCGTTTATTACTGTTCGTCCATACATTATTTAGCTTATTTTGATAACCCGACTCGTTTATCTCAAAAATCATCTTAGGATCAACAGCAACTAAGTAATCAGGATCATAATCTCTATATATAGCGTTACATGCATACACTGTGCCGTGTTTATTAAGTAGATTAAGATCAATACCCTTTCTACTCACTCCGTTGCCAATAACAAATGCTGTATTTGCCATATTAAAGATTAAACTGCTGTTTGAACTTGTCTATGTGTAAATTTTGGAAGTTCGGATGTCCAGTTAAGTCTTTAGGAAGATAACTTTTATCATTTACTATTCTATGATAGTTAATATCAGTATGGTCTTTGAATACTGATCTAGTTTGACGCATCCAATTGCCAAAGAACGTAGGACCTTCGGTGGATTTTTTATAATTCATTGTATCTGCGTACAAATTGTTAAATTTTGCGTTGTCTATGCCCTGAAAATCAAAGCCTAGGATATATATGTTCTTAAATCCGTTTTGACTTGCTAACCATAATGCTGTAGGACCGCTACTCCAACCTTTACTAGGCGAGAAAAAATTTAGACCAGTCATTTTCTCATAAGATTTATTTGGGTTGGTCCATACAGGAGCCTTATGCTGATACTTTGATTTATTAATTTCTAAAACCATCTTAACATCAACAGCAACTAAATGATCTGGTTGGAATGTACGATACAATGCATTACATCCGTAAACTTTACCTAGCTTTTTTAGTTCTTCTGGATCAATTGGTGCTCTACTTATACCGTTGCCTAATACAAATGCTGTATTAGTATCGTAATCTAACAATAGATCACTAACTGAAGGTGTTACAGGGGAGTGTTGTTGAAGTTTCTCTTGGCGTTTAGCTTCTTTAAGTTTACGCCATTGAGCTTTTGTATATAGACTCTTATCTAGTTTCGTCATTCATCACATACCGGCTTCAGCGGCTGGTATTCCATACATTTGTTTAATAAAGTCAAGCTCTTTGGCTGTTTCTTTAGTATGTATGTCAGCTGCTTTGCGGACGCGATTAATTTGAGCTAGTGTGAGTCGTGTTTTACGTGTATCACTTTTCTTTACTGGTGTGTCGTCAAGATCTGGGTCATAGGAGTTATCCTCTACCGGTTCTAATGTTTGTTTATCAAAATAAAATAGTTCACGTAGTATCATAATGTTATTTATACCGTTTGGTCAGTAGTTGTGCCTGCATCCATAGCATCTGTTTGTGTTTCAGGTGCTGTAGCGTCTGCGCCAATGTCAGGTTGCATATCATCTGTGGCTTCATCTTCAATCCCACCTAAATCTGCATCAATTCCTGCTGAACTTATCCCGGCTCCTCTCAATTCTCCACTTACATCACCTGGGGGAGGTGTTAGTGTTTCGTCATTCTCTTCTCTCCACAATCTTTCGTTCTCAGCAAGTTCTTCATCTGTCATGCCTAAGAAACGTTTCATTGCAAAACGATTCGATATGTATGGTATTTGACTCATTTGTGTATATGTTGGTACACGAGCGTTGTCAATTTCACTTTGTCTATAACTAGCAAAGTTCTGTGGTGGTTGGAATCTTAAATCAAACATTGCTGTGTCAATGTTTACACCTTTTTCAAGAATGTATCGTTTAAATTCTTGATTAAACTGTTCAATTAATAAATTTTGCAATCTTTCGCAATATGTATTAAATCTTAGTTCTTGAATATATGCTGTTCCGACTCTTCCGTCATTATACTGGCTACTTGCATCGTCAGCCCCGGTAGGTAAGTAGCTGCTAGGGATTCGTAAACCACGTACGAGCTTATTAGTAAAATATCTAAGGTCATCAATTTCGCCTAAGTTAGTGCCGCCGGGTAGTGTTTCAACTTTTGAGCCACGCCCTTCTGCTGTTTGGGGGAAGAAATAATCTTCATTTATTGATAATGGATTGTATGCACTATCAATAACATTAGCGCCGCCACCTGTTTGTGATGGAATACGTCTTTGATGTATTTCTGTTTTTACTCTTTCAACAAATTGCATTGCTAAGTGACTTGGCATATTACCTACGTCAACATAAAATACTCTTCGTTCTGGAGCTCGTTGTACACGATAGATAATAATTGCATCTTCGAGTAATTCTTTTTGTTTGTAAACTTTAAATACAGTCTCAAGTAAGCTATTACCAAAGGGGTAATTCATATCTAAGCCTTCTGATAGGCTTAAATGTATCATATGTTGTGCATCAACAGCTATTTCATTATCTGCATTTTGAAAACGTCCGCCAGCAGCGTTTTGTGTATTAACATTACCAACCATTCCTCTAGCGCCGCCTGTTAAATATCCGTCTCCGCCGCCTGTTGAATGACCGTTAGTTTGAAATGGTGTAGTTGCAACCATTTCTCCAAAGTTTAAATTAAAATCTTTAATTACATACTGTTCGGGAGTTTTACCTTCGCTTTCATTAACAATAATTTTTGTTAATTTACCAGGATCAACATGAAACAACTTCTTAGTTTCTGGATCTCTAACAAAGAACGCATCACCGTACTTAAATGTATTACGTAAAATACGGAACATTCTAGTTTCAAAGTTTTGTAGTTTACTCCATTGCTGTAAGTACTGACCAATAATAGTAATTTCGCTATTTGTTGCTTTTGATTTAAGATCTAGTAAAAACGGAGTTTTGTTTTGTGTGTTTTGTTGTGTACAAAATTCAGCAAGAATATCTAGTGCAGCATTTACTTCACTATCGTTATCCATTGTGTTGTATTGACCGTAACGTTCAACTCTGTTTGGCGAACCTACATATACATCAGGCAAGTAAGAACTGTAGTTAGTTTTTGCAGGTCCTGCATTCATGCTACCGCCGCGGCCGCTGAAAGGACTGTAACTTCCTTCTACATTGTTACCAGTTTTTACTGGTGTAAAGTGTTTCTTCCAACTCATCTCTTATCCTTGTTTATCCATGTGTACTACTTGATTCACGTATTGCCTTAGGCATCTTAGTACCAGTATTAGTATTAATAGCTACTAGTTCAGTTAATACCGCTTGCATAGTTGTATTTAACTGATTTACGTTATTTCCGCCTAAACCTGAACCACCTTGCTTAACAACGTCTGCTGATGCAATTCCTGTACCGCCTCCAAATAGTCCTTTATTATCTTCTGACAATGTTTTGTTTAGATCTATAAAGGTATCATTTAAATCTTTTATACTATCATTATACTTGGAAACGCCTGATGTGTCAAGCTCTTTTAGGCCAGCAATAGTGGTTTTGAAGCCATCAATTTTACCAATATTATCCATGTTGGTTTTTAAATTCATTAATTCTGCATTTAAAGTAGCATAACTCATTGTTGCTAAGTTACTAAGTGCTGATCCTGTTTCTGTAGGCATACCTACACTTGGTGCTTGTGCTACAGCCATTTGTGTTGTTACGCCTGTACCTGCGGCATCACCTGCGTCTGATAAAGTTTGGCCTTCGCCGCCCATCCATTTTGGTAAAAACGATTTGAAGTTAGGCATTTTAAAGTCAAAGGTAAAGAAGCCTTTAACTTTGTCAATAACTGTCTGGAACATACTTTTTATACTAGGCATTTCCATGTCTCCAAAGCTAAACCACCCTGTTACAGTATTCCAGGCCGAAGTTGCTAATGTTCCTATACTATACGCTGCTTCGCCTTCGCCAAAGCCAAACCAACCTGTAACAGTATTCCATGC
>TARA_R110001606_G_scaffold244752_1_pt1 | contig 10024 bp, 7 predicted proteins | sample TARA_R110001606 | Tara Oceans TARA_R110001606 (sample SAMEA4398315) | marine metagenome | biome: Polar Biome; feature: [SRF] surface water layer (ENVO:00010504); material: water (ENVO:00002006), including particulate matter (ENVO:01000060) such as... | depth 5 m
CCCACTTCAAACGCAATCGTACGACATACGCGCGCATCAAAGCCAAGCAGGTAAGTCACCCAGTAGCCCAAGGTCAAACCAATCGCATTATGGAGAATTACGGCCGCAGCCACGATAAGGCCAACTTGAACAATTTTTGAAGCGCTCAAGGCCACTACAATCGCAATGATAAGGACAATCGCGAACATAGAAACATAAGGAAAAATTGGCTCTGCTTTGCGGACAAACTTCGAGAAAAAGGTATTAATCAACACGCCAGCGGCAACCGGTAACAATACAATTTTGAGTAGGCTCATCAACATACCGACCACTGGAACATCAACACTTTGACCTATCATCAAAGACACTAGGAAAGGCGTTAGTATCACACCAATCAAGGTCGAAATCGCGGTCATAGAAATAGACAACGCGGTATCGCCTTTCGCCAAATAACACATCACATTCGATGATGTACCGCCCGCCACGCTGCCCACTAGCAACATACCAACGGTCAATTCAGTATCAAAACCAAACGCAAACGCCACACCAAACGCTGCAATCGGCATTACTAAAAATTGCAGAATAACACCCACACCAACGGCTTTACGGTTTTTAAGGACTTGTTTAAAGTCTGTTGGGCTTAGGGTTAACCCCATTGCTAACATGATGACTGTCAGTAATGGAACAATTTGAGTTTTCAAACCGACGAATAAATCCGGTTGAAGAAAGGCAAGCACAGAAAGTAACAATGCCCAAAGGGGGAACAGCTGAATAACCATAAAGTATAACTCCATTTATGCACTCTGCTTCGTCATAAATCCATCAGCAAAAGCGAGTACATGACCACAATTAATTATTATTACCTATTATCACCCCCAACTTATGGCTCCATGAGATGCCGCAAAACAGCACTTAAAAGCCATCCACACAAGTAAGGGGTTAAAATAGGGGCAAAGATTGTAACGAAATGAAATGCGTTAAAACAGCTTTTATCACCCACTAAAAGGCGTTAATAGACGATTACGATCTTCGTTTAAGAAGAAACCGCCATCGATAAGGTTTTTTCCATTTTCCGGTAACTTAATGATTCCATTAAATGCGCTCTTGTTACTGGTGAATCACTAAGATCAGCCAAGGTGAGTGCGACTTTTAAAACCCGGTGATAAGCACGAGCCGAGAGCTTTAAGGTTTCTAATGCTTGCTGCATAAAATGTTTGTCTTCGTCACTTAATGCACAAATACTTTCGAGCTGACGACCACTTAACAAGGCATTTTGCACACCTTGTCGCGCTCTTTGTCGTGCGACTGCCCGCTCCACTCGTTCACGAACGCTGGCGCTGCATTCTCCTTCTTCTTGCGCATTCACTAAAACATTAGACGGCAAAGGCGGCACTTCTACGTGCAAATCGATTCGATCTAAGAAAGGCGCCGAGAGTTTTTTAAGGTACTTTTGGCTGGCGCTAGACTGGTAATAATCTTGTCCGCCGGTATAGGCTTCGTTGCTGGCGTTCATCGCGGCGACCAGTTGAAACCGTGCAGGGAAAGACATTTGCCCTCGCGCTCGTGAAATATGCACTTCGCCATTCTCTAGCGGTTCTCGCAACACTTCTAATACCTTGCGATCAAATTCTGGCAACTCATCAAGGAACAACACGCCACAATGGGCCAACGATGCTTCACCCGGTTTTGGAATAGAACCGCCTCCAACCAGAGCCGCGGCGGAACAAGAGTGATGTGGCGAACGAAATGGACGCTCAGACCAATGCCAATCCAACCCCATCTTTCGCCCTGCGACAGACTGAACAGACGCCACGGCAAGTGCTTCGGCTTCGGTCATGGCCGGCATGATGCTGGGCAAACGCGACGCTAACATGGTTTTGCCTGTGCCAGCCGGGCCAATAAACAAAAGATTATGACCACCCGCCGCCGCGACTTCTAAGGCCCGTCGAGCTTGATATTGGCCTTTCACATCTCGCATGTCTTTGTGATCTAAGGGCAATGACGCCACTGGTTTGGAAACACAAACAGGCAACTGACTTAACTTTAGTAAATGTGCAGTGACTTGGGTAAGGTGTTGTGCAAATACGGCATTACTTTCGACCAGTGCTGCTTCTTGTTGGTTGTCTTCAGGAAGAATAAGCTGTCGATTCGCACGATGACAAGCAATCGCCGACGGCAATAAACCGGGGACGCCACGAATATCACCCGATAAGGCAAGCTCACCAATAAACTCCATATCCCGAAGGTTTACTTCACCGAGTTGACCTGATGCCGCGAGCACACTGATCGCGATCGCTAAATCATAACGACCGCCTTCTTTCGGCAAATCTGCCGGGGCTAGATTGATGGTGACTCGTCGGGTGGGGAATTCGAAATGACTGTTAATAATCGCGCTACGCACACGATCTTTTGATTCTCGGACAGCCGCTTCAGGAAGGCCGACAATATTTAACGACGGCAACCCATTAGAAATATGCGTCTCCACCGTAACTAAAGGGGACGACACACCCACTCGGGCACGACTGTAGATGGTTGATAAACTCATGATCACTCCTTGATCTTATTTTATACAAATACACTAACGGGCAACTCTTTAACGAATAATCCATCTCGCCATTTTTTTATATTTTAACAGCTTTTTTTGAGGAAGCGCTTTTAGTTTACTCAAACTCACTTATTTAACAATCGACCTGAATTTAGAGGATTTATCTGTAGTGTCCCAGCAATCCAGCATAGCTTTTTGGGCTTCGATATTTTCAATCCAATCTACCGTAGATGAAAATTAACTATTAACGCTCATCTTACCTTCAGCAAAAAAAGTAACATTTAATCTTATAAAATAATATTTTTTACACAATTGACAAAATTTGATTATGCGCGTTATCATTAATGAAATAAAAATTGGTAAATATTGAAATATGTCCTCTAAAAATAAAAAACCGACACAGTCAGATGTAGCGAAGATAGCCAAAGTATCTCCCGCCGTTGTCTCAGCCGTTATAAATGGCAATGTATCAGAAAACATTCGTGTAGCTGATGCTACTCGTTTACGTGTATTAGAGGCCGTAAAGACACTAGGGTATGTCCCCAATATGGTGGCGCGTAGCTTGGCTGGAGGAAAGAAAAACATCGTCGGCTTGTTCAGCTACGAATCTGTATTTCCAAAAGAACAAAATGATTTCTTCAGAGGTTTCTTATTAGGTGTAGAAAAGGCAGCAGAGGCTCATAACTACGACCTTCTACTACATACTGCGTCTAAGGTTCGAAAAAACAAAAAAACTGTTTATGAGAATGGTGTCAATAGATTAAACCTAGCGGATGGTTCTATTTTATTTGGGCGCGAACCTGATAAAAAAGAATTAGAACAGTTGATTTCAGAAAACTATGATTTTGTTTATATCGGTAGACAAGATTTAAAAAACACGCCTATTAGCTATGTAGCAGCTAACTATCAAGAATCAACAAAAACGGTTGCGCAATCACTCTTTGATTATGGACATCGAAACTTCACTTATATTGGCAACAAGTCAGTATCAGAACCAAGTGTTGATAGAGAGCTTGGCTATCGCGACTTTGCAACACAGCTAAACCATTTTAATTTAGAAAAAAGTATCCTAAGGATTGACCCCAATCAATTAACCAACCTCACTGTCCAAGAATGGATAAGAGATGGCATTACTGCAGCTCTTGTAGAAGAACCTGACATGGCAGAGCACTTATACGTCACTTTGAAAGAACTTGGCGTTTCTATACCTGAAGATTTTTCGATTGTACTTTTAGGTGAGTCAATGGAGAGAGTCGAACCAGCAATTAATTGGAGTGGATTTGAATTACCAAAACAAGAAATGGGCTATCAAGCTTTCATTATATTAGTTCAAAAAATAGACTCCAAGACAATGAACTCTAAAGTTCAGATCACATTACCTTGTAACATTAGAATAGGTACAACCGTGGGCCCATGCCCACAATTTCGGCGATAAATAATAACCCGTAAAACAATAAATTTTCCAAAAAAATAACTATAGGATTTTTTGATTATGCGCTTAATTAAACTAGTTACACTCGCTGCAGCTATATCTGCATCAACAATAACAACAGCAGAAACGCTGAGATTTACAGTTTGGACAGGAGGTAAAGCTCACCTTGATATGCTAAATAGCTTTTCTGAAGGATTCAAGCAAACTCACCCTGATGTAAACATCAAATTTGAAACCATCCCCTTTGCGGATTACGTGCAGAAAATATCCATTCAGATTTCTGGTAACAACCCACCAGATCTAGGTTGGATGTTAGAGTCTTCAGCTCCTACATTTATTGATGCTAATGTTTTGACAGATATCAGCACGGTACTAAATAAGACACCAAACTACGACTATAGTGACTTTTCTACATCAGCTATGGATTTATGGGTACGTGATAAAGCTGTATATGGTATCCCTTTCTCCACGTCACCTCTTGTCATTTTTTATAACAAAGACATGCTAAAAGCTAAAGGGCTGGAAGAGCCTAATGAGCTACTCAAAAAAGATCAATGGACATGGAATACTTTAAAAACCATGGCCTTAGAAATGACGGATAAAAAAACAGGTACTTATGGTTTTGAATCTATGGACGGAAATGGTTATGACTCTCGTGTGTGGGAAACGCTACTTCCTGTAGTGAGATCCTATGGATCCGACGCATGGATAGACAATCAGTGCTCATTAAATTCTAAAGAGTCGATAGAAGCGATCAGCTTATACCATGAAATGGTATTTACAGACGAATCAGCTGCCCCTCCAGGTGAAAGTGCAGACTTTTTCAATGGAAAGTCGGCATTTACCATTACTCAAATTTCACGAACTACAAAATTAGACAATGCAAAATTTAACTGGGGAATAGCACCTCTACCTTCTGGGCCAAAGGGATCTAGCCCAATAATTGGGCAAGCTGCAATTGTCGTTTTCAAAGATAGTCCTAATAAAGAACTAGCTGCTGAATTTTTGGCTTATATGACCAGTAAAGTAGGCATAGAAAAAATGGCTGAATTTTTCCCACCAGCTCGTAACTCCGTTTTAAATTCACCTGTATTTTTAGAGTCAAATCCACGTTTAGATGCAAACTCGATGAAAGTAGTTGCAGATGGAATAAATAACGGACATGTATTACCAGCTCACACAAATATGGCCGCAATAAAATCATCAACTAAAGGAATATTCGACGAGCTATGGAAGAAAGATGTAAATATTGAAAAAACAATGAATAAACTTTGTGGTCGAATAAATAAACGCCTTTAACTTAAATAAATCCCATTAAAATTGACGGTGTAGATATTTCCACTCACCGTCAAGTTTCATATTTATATGAGAGGCAATATGATAAATTCGATTGTTAAATCATATCGAAAAACAGTTCGTAGTGAATCATTTTCAGGCTGGTTATTTATAAGTCCGATGATGTTAGGTTTTTTATGCCTATTTGTAGTTCCACTAATTGTTATTTTCGGTTATTCCGCCATGGAATGGAATATTCTATCTAAATCAACGTCTTATGTTGGTCTTGATAACTATTCAGAAATATTATTTGAGAATGAAGAATTTTGGACAGTACTCAAAAATTCACTAATTTTCGCAGCAGGATTGGTGCCTCTAAACATGGCGATCGCCCTATCTCTTGCCCTAGCACTCAACCAAAAATTTACAGGGGTTGTTTTTTTCAGAACCGTTTATTTTGCTCCTGTTGTTACCGCTGGCGCAGCATGGGCAATCGTCTGGACTTTTCTATTACAAAAAGATTCAGGGGGCGTGAATCAAACCTTAGCGATCTTGGGCATAGATGGACCTAACTGGTTAAGAGAGCCTGTGTGGGCAATGTTCGCGGTGATCGTAACTCGTGTATTCAAAACAGTTGGTCTGAATATGATCTTGTATTTAGCGGCGCTGCAATCCATCCCAAAAGAATATATCGAAGCATCTACTTTAGATGGTGCCTCCTCGCGACAAAGATTCACCAAAATTGTCTGGCCTCTACTCGCACCTGCAACCCTTGCAATCTCGGTTGTTACTGTCGTTGGATCATTAAAAGTGTTTGATCACATTTACCTGATGACTGGCGGTGGACCTGAAAATGGCACATTGGTTTTAGCTTACTTTATCTATGAACGCGCCTTTGAATTTTTCGATATTGGTTATGCAAGCGCTTTGGCTGTTATTCTTTTTATTTTAACTCTGATATTAACCATGATTCAGTGGTTTATGAAAAAAGGAGATAAGTCATGAGTAATATTTCTTTAGATTGTAGTAATGAAATAAAAAAGAAAAAACCTTCATTAACTAATAATCTTATCCGCTTATTCTCCACACGTGTTCTTTGGTATATATCATTAACTGGACTAAGTATTCCGTTTGTATTTCCTTTTATTTGGATGATATCTGGATCGTTAAAAAACCAGACGGAAATAACAGCATTTCCACCAACAATAATACCGGACAAAATACAATGGAGTAATTATGTAGAGCTTTTTTCCTATCAGCCTTTTGCTCAACAGTATTTTAATTCTTTATATATTGCGGCATTAGTCACAATACTTGTTGTGTTTATTTCTTCTCTTGCAGGATATGCATTTGCGAAAATAAAATTTAAAGGTTCAAACTTTATTTTTTTACTCCTTTTATCTGGGCTAATGATGCCTGAAGAAGTAACGATAATACCGAATTTTTTCGCCATGAGTTGGCTAGGGCTAATTAACACTCATGTCCCTCTAATTCTGTTACCCGTATTTGGTTCTCAGGGTGTTATTGCCACGTTCCTTATGCGTCAATTTTTTCTGTCTATCCCAAAAGAAATTGAAGAAGCGGGCGCGTTAGATGGGTTAAGTCGATTTGGTATTTTTTGGCGTATAGCATTGCCATTATCTGGCCCCGCGATATCTGCGGTTGCGATTCTTTCTTTCTTACATTCTTGGAATCTTTTTTTAGAACCACTTATTTTCATTAGTGATTTAGAGAAATTCACAATTCCACTCGCATTATCTAATTTCTCAGATTCCTATGGTTTGCCTTTGTGGCACTTGCAAATGGCCGCAACATCTTTGGCTGTTATCCCTGTTCTTATTATTTTCGTTATCGCTCAAAGACATATTGTTGAGAGTTTTGCGATGTCTGGTGTAAAAGGATAAAAAATGAATTCATCTAATTACGATCTTATTGTTGTCGGTGGCGGTCCATCTGGTGTTATGGCTGCGGTACAAGCTTCACGCATGGGCGTAAAAACCCTAATTTTAGAACGAGGTTCATTCCCTGGAGGCTCGTTAACAATGATGGGCGTTAGCCCAATGATGACGTTCCATAATCCAGTAGGAAACCAAGTTGTATTCGGTCACGCTCAAGAATTAATTGATCGATTAATGAAAATTGGAGCATCGCCAGGACACGTTGTAGATTCTGTAACCTATTGTTCCACTGTAACGCCGTTTGATACAGAAGCCATGAAGATGGTCTTAGAACAAATGATCTCTGAAAGCGGTGCAGATATTCTTTATCACACAATGCTTGGCAACGTTAATTACGATGGAAATCGGATCACGAGTTTAGATATTTGCAATAAGGCGGGCATCACTAAAATGATCGCAAATTATTATATTGATGCAACAGGTGATGGTGACCTAGCCTACTATGCAGGTCTTACACAACAAAAAGGGCGTCCATCTGACCAAGCACTACAACCGATGACAATGAACATGAAAATCGGCAACGTAAATATCGAAAAAATACGTCAAGACGTTATTTCCAACCCAGAGAACTATTCATTTGATTTAGGCCAAGATGAAGGTATAAAGCGGGTTCAATCTTCCGAAAGGCTGAGCCTTAAAGCCTTTAAGGCTCAATGGGAAAGATACAGAAGTGAACATAACTTGGATATACCTAGAGAATACATCCTATTTTTTGAAACAAATGAAAAAAATACGGTAGTCGTCAATTCCTCTCGTATTCAAGGACTAGATGGAACAAATCCATATGACGTATCCAAAGCAGAAATGGAAGGCAGACGTCAGTGCTACCAGATTTTCAAATTCCTTAAGTCTGAAGCGATTGGTTTTGAAGGCAGCACGCTTCTCTCTACGCCAAATCACATAGGAGTACGAGAAACTCGACGCAGTATCGGTGAATATGTTCTGACGGCAAAAGATCTTTTGGAACAAACGGCTTTTCCTGATGCAATTTCACAGGGAGCTTATCCTATTGATATCCATTCCCCGGATAAAGTCGAAACTGTCACTCAACACTTAGCAGGCGACCACCTCTATAAAATTCCGATGCGCTGCTTGTTCTCTAAAAAATGTGACAATTTAGTATTTACAGGACGCAACATTAGTGCCGATGCAGAAGCTTTTGCGGCGATTAGGGTGTCACCCATTGCTATGTCTATTGGTCAAGCTAGTGGTGCTTTGGCCGCAACAGCCGCGAAGCAAGGAGTGACAATCAATAACGTGGATTATCGAGATGTTCAACGTTCATTACAGGAACATGGTGCAAAACTAAAAATATAACCATGTCACTCTAAGAAAATTATCCAATTATCCCATTCAGGTATCGAGATAATATAAAAATAAAATACCTGAATAAGATTTATAAGGTGCAGCCAATGGCTAATGTAGAATTCAAAAATATTGTAAAAAGTTATGGTACTAACAGAATCGTAAATGACTTTACCCTAAAAATAGAGGATGGCGAATTTATTGTTCTATTGGGCCCATCTGGTTGCGGGAAATCAACTACGCTACGGATGATAGCCGGTCTAGAAACGATTAGCTCTGGTGAAATTTACATTGATAATAAGCTCATAAATGACATTCACGCTAAAGATCGTGATTTGGCCATGGTATTCCAAAGTTATGCTTTATATCCGCATATGACAGTGTATGAAAACATTGCTTTCGCCCTAAGTTTAAAAGGCATGAAAAAGGATCAAGTAGATATAGAAGTACAGAAAGCAGCGAAAATGCTAGAGCTTACACCATTACTGCAAAGACGACCTAAAGACCTTTCTGGAGGGCAAAGACAACGCGTTGCAATGGGAAGGGCAATGGTCCGAACACCTAAAGTATTTTTATTTGATGAGCCATTATCCAACCTAGATGCCAAGCTTCGAGGGGTAATGAGAGATGAAATAAGACAACTGCATAGAGCCCTTAAAACAACGACAATTTATGTTACCCATGACCAAATCGAAGCAATGACATTGGCAGACAGAATAGTGATCATCAAAGATGGTGACATTTCTCAAGTTGGAACTCCAGCTGACGTTTTTCAGTCACCAGCGAATAAATTTGTTGCGCAGTTCATAGGCAACCCATCTATGAATATGCTTAATGCTCAAATAATTAAAGAAGCAGATCAACTTATGATCCGTGTTGACGAGCAGACAATTCCATTGCCGAAGCGATTTGAAGAAAAAACTTACGATGGACAGAACGTATTCTTAGGGGTACGCCCAACCGATATTTATCTGAGATCGGTACAAATTGAACACGATCGAACCTTTACAACACAAATTATCGTAGATGATCATGAATTATTAGGCGCGAGCGTCTTGATTAAAACACGCTTACAACATCAAAAACTGCTTATTGAAGCGCCTGTGAGAAATATAGAAAAAGCAACCATGGATATTCACCTTGATTTAGATAAAACTCACCTTTTTGATGTTGAAAGCGAGCTTTCTTTATCTGCATCTAAAGCGAATACGATTTGAATTTCAATGAAGTGATCTACGATTAAATTCGACTGATATTTTCCTATCAAAATATCGGTGGATATATTTGCGTTACATTTTTTGTTACCAAACAAGGCTAATCCTCCTTGTTTGGTGATTATTCAATAGTGCCTTCAGATAGCAGTTCCAACTAGCTCTTTATAAGTGTCGCCTTAAAGCTGAATCCCTCCACCCAAATTATCATCAAAGTAACAACTAACAAGCCCTCTGTTGGCCCAGAGTGACATGAATACACGCTTATAGTTAAATATGCGTCTCCACCGTAACTAAAGGGGACGACACACCCACTCGG
>TARA_R110001606_G_scaffold7782_2_pt1 | contig 10023 bp, 7 predicted proteins | sample TARA_R110001606 | Tara Oceans TARA_R110001606 (sample SAMEA4398315) | marine metagenome | biome: Polar Biome; feature: [SRF] surface water layer (ENVO:00010504); material: water (ENVO:00002006), including particulate matter (ENVO:01000060) such as... | depth 5 m
TTTAACTATAAAAGAAAATATCCTGCCATTCTGGGTTTTAGTCAAACCTATAGTTTTATAGCACTACATTCACACCACCATCAGAAATCATAAGTTTTCTAATATGAACCACGAAACTATTGAATAGCTTCGGCTTCTGCGGCTCACCCGAGCCCGTGTATTTCAATATGACAGCCAAGTCCTTACCACGCAAATCGTGGCATCCGTCATTTACACCGAATCCACGACCGAAAACAAAATTGGACTGATAAGCACGGAATGACCTCGGCACGATACCCGCATTATCTAAACATTTTTCAAGTTCGTATAAATGGAAATTATCTATTGATTTGCGAGATGCGATTTTAGAAACATCAATTGGACGGCTTGGGACTAAACGCCCCCCGATTTGATATTGAATATCTTTTAACTCATCACAGATTCCTGTGTATCCCGCACGATTGCTGAGAAGATGAGTATCTTCACTATCCTGATTTTTAAGAATTTCATAACCATCCAGACCCGTAATTGCCTGCTTAGCCGTATATACAGATGAGTCCTGAGGAATAATGAGAAGAGATTTCGCACGAGAATTCTGTGAAAATACCTGGAAGGTTGTCTGGCGGTCTGTCGCAAGAATAGAATTTTTGTAATTCGTGGCAGTAAGAATATCAAGTTCAATAGTCCCTCCTTCACGGACTTTTTGAAGCATACCTCTTTCATATGCGGGGTCAAGCATAATCTGCGATACAACGAGATTAACATTTGAGACAGTATAGGTCGGCTCATATGAAGCAACAACCGTTTTCGCATCTCCCTCAACCGCAGTTGAGTATAGAACAAATGAATCGTCAAGAGCGCCCGTGACTGTGACCTCTGCTTTTAGAGTGATTTCAACCTCATCTACATTCAAAGCAATACTGGCTATTTCGGCTGCGACATCAAAAACCGCAAGAGTAGAGGTATTATCAGCCTTACACATACCAAATGTTTCTCCAACAACCAGAGGGAATTTTGAAATAGCATCACTCCCTCCAATATTATTATCAGTCTTAATCAATAGTTTTGTAAATTTACCACCCGCAGCGATAGTCTCCTTATTCACAGGATTGAGTGGAGCACGACGAAGACGCAATACACTATCCAACTGCTTAATGACCTCCGAAGCTGGTGCTAAATCCAGTTCCATATATAATCCCGAAGTCATAGCAACTGGGAAGATGTGTTCGTTCTGTGCGAAAATTCCACAATGTAGTGGGATACACACCTTCGCAGTCAGGAAGAATGTATTATCAAAGGCAGTTGTCTGGTCACCAGAGGCCAGCTGGAAATATGGATTGGTGCGGGTATTCGCCATAGCGGTTTGAGATGTTCCCCGAGTTCCACGATTGTCGGGGGTATGAACCGAAGAACCTTCACGAAGAGCACGGACATTACGAATTGATTTATCAGTATCATAATCATACCGAACACTACACAGAGACGAGTATGAGTCCAGTTCCTCCAAAAGGTGGGCCCGAGTTCCGTCGTATATTCTAAGATTTTTGATAAGGCAAGTTCCTCCCATCTCGTCCAATTGAAGACGAGTCGGAATAGAACCAGCGGGTGCCTGTATCTTAACATTAAATTCAAGATACGAATTATGTCCGTCCATATACTTAGTATCAGCACCTACGAAGATTTGAATCTTTTGACCTGCCGAATACGACAGACCATTTTCACTGGGAATTGATATAAAGGTTTGCCCAATACGAGCGGTGTCATCTACTTTCCAATACGAGCTCATTTTATAAATGATATATATATAAAAATTAAAAAAAAAATAATTAAAAAAGATATCTCATCATTAATTATATAAATGGTAAAGAATATAATCCTGGATGAAATATATTGTGATGAAGATTTAGAAACTATGAAAGGACAGCATTTTGATGATGGTTGGATACATCATATGTTTGATGAAGATTGTGATATCTTTTCTTCATCAGGGGAATTCATATTATCATTTAGAAAAAAAAAGATTGATAATGTGGATGTCGGTTTTGATAATTATAAAAGACTCGTTGCTTCTTCAAGGGGGCGAGGTGCTTCTGCTGGACCGATTGTAGAGGATGCGGGATACTGGAAGAACCATAAATTACTCATTAAAGCAAATGGATATACGACAGGTTATATCAACGGAGATACGGGGGTTCAGTCTAAAATGGCTGTGAATAATAGTGTCTTCTCAGTAGTAGCGGGATATTTTGATGCGATGAATACGATGGGTAAAAATCTCCCCTGTCGTATGACGAGCCATACTCAAAGCAATTTTAAGAATTATGAAGAGGGTTTGCCTTTCATACAAGAAATCGCAAAATATTATGAAGAAATAAGACCTGATGAATTTAACATTCAAAATGAGAGAGCAAAGATATCAAAGGATTTTACGATACCAGAAACACCCTTCTCAACGATAACAATTAATCGCAATTTTAGAACCGCACTTCATAAAGATTCGGGTGATTTTGGAGGTGTTGCCTGTTTATCTGTTTTAGAAGAAGGTCAATACAATGGAGGAATATTTATGATTCCCAGATTTGGAATTGGAATCAATATGAGACACGGTGATTTATTAATCGCAGATGTTCATCAGTTTCACTGTAATACAGAAATATGGACGACACCAGAACAAGATAAATATAATGAAAAATATGCGAAGAGTTTTATACATATGACAGACTTTCAAAAAGCAGTCTTAGGAGGAGAAAGTGTTTTTTCAAGATTAAGTTTTGTATGTTATTTAAGAGAAAAAATGATAAAATGTTAAAAGTGAATTTAAAATATATCTCATATTAAATGGCGAATCAATATACTGATATTAATGTTGTAGAGGCTAATCGTCTCCACAGCGAAGAGGCGAAGGCAGGCAATAATGAAAATACATCTCTATGGACCAATAACCTCCAAGATATTATTCATTTAAATCCAAGTGATAAGGTTTCAGTATATGGCTCATTTATAAGTGAAAGAGGTGCGGGACAACAATCCTCAATAGAAGTCAAAGGTGTAGAACTCCCATTTAAAAAAGAAATCTTTTATACCAAAATAAGCAATACGGGAATCAATAATACAAATACCACAGGTTATGATATTGTAAAAGCAGAACTCATTAGTGATTTCTTTCAATTGAGAGATGATACATTAAGATTTTCTATATCATATTATATACCATCAAACGCACAGAATTCACTTCAATTACCGAGAAGATGGGTTTATGGAAGACCCGACGCGGCGGATTCATTAAGAAATTATACAGACCAAGACACGACTGACCCCGCAGGAGCATCTTTCACCAATTATGCCGATACAACTGGACCGAACGGAATCATATGGGCTGATAGAATAAATTATTATAAAACACAACAATCTCTCTATAAATTTAAAAATAAAAATGAAAGATTTACATTTCTCATTAGAGATATTACTCATTTCGTTAATGGCGAGGGCTTAGGCTATCCCGATTATCCAGCACAAGATTTAAGAGACCCCGAAAATGCCGTATATCATACCTATAAAGAATTAAAAACTTTTACAATACCATCGGGTTTCAATTCAGCACAATTCGTAGCAGAAGAAATAACTAGACAATTTCAAACAATCGTAAGTGATAGGACAATTTCAATCACGGAGCAGGATGGTGCGGGTGATTTGGACTTCCCCCTCGGTCTATCCAGAGTTATTGAAAGTGAGACATACAAAAAAACAAAGGCGTGGAATGTCACGGATGGCTCCAAGGCAAATTTTTTAAAATGGTTTAATTTAAATTCTGCCACACCGCCACTCGGCACATCTGCGGGATGGAATGCTGGCTTCGGGTTTGAATGGCAGAGTCAATATCAAATGATTGCCACAAAATATCCAGAATTATATGAAACGGGAACCCAAATTAATATGGATAAAACGGGAACCAATACAGGGATATTAGGTTCTTTCACACAGGGCTTTGTATCATCCACAGCAACCGACGGCTGGACGACCTCTATACCATACACCAAAGATAATTGTGATTTAGTCAAAGCATTTTTAGACGCACAACTGATATATCCTGAAATCATTAATGATTTAAATGGAGTCTTCGGCTTAGCAAACGAACAGACAGGATATGAACCAGCCTTCTCCGTAGCCTCAAACAACATAGAAAATACCAGATGGATTCACTGTAATCGTTTTCCAAATGCGAGAATGACATTATCAGCAGACGCGGCTACTCTTGCGAATACTCAACTGGGATGGGGTGGATATTATCAGCCGAGGTCAGGCAGTAATGAACCAGGCAAAAAATCTCTTCATTCAGGTTTATGCTGTTTATTTTTTGATAATAAGCATAAAGATGTCTATTATAAAAATCCACGAACAGACCTAGCAGATGTATCACGCCGTGAATATACTTATGGATGTTTAGGAGGTCAAGAAGGGGTTGATAATTATATCATTATTTATCCAGATAGACATATCGTTAATGGTGTAGGAACAGACGCATATAATCAATTTATGAATACATCCACAGATGTCCCCCCAGAAACTGGAATCACAGATGGAACTAAATTAGGTTTTGATTTACATTTCAACGCTCCTGGAATGTATTATCTCGCACCGATGTCAGGATGGGGGAAATATCCAGATGATGCTTGGACTCACATAGCGCCCCAAAATGGAAATTTTGAAATACCAGAATTTCCAAATTCAGGGACTCTTACAGGCACAAAAATAAATACCAACTCCTATAAAGATATGCTCTATATTGGTGCGGATAATCCATCTCTCGTTTGGGATGGAACTCACTTCGGTTTTAAAGGTTTTCACACAGGGATGAATCGTGGAAATAAATGGTCTGCGGGGAGTCCTTTCGCCAAACAAGATGAACCAGATATTTCTTTTGCTGATGTTGTCTATAAGGTCAATCCTATTGAAAATTATAATGATTTCACACCAGATAGAATGCCTTATCGTTATGGATATAACTTGAAATCCTATTATGCCTTACCACCGACTGTCCCTGGTCCCGATGCGATTTATGCCTTCAAAGCGCCTCAATTAAATGATAATTTAGAAAAATGGGGTATATATGATATGTTAGGAGGAGTCTTTCTTGAAGATTATGGTATCCCTGAAAATCTATGGGATGATAGTTTATGGGGTCTATTAGGTTTTACATATAATCAATTGAACTCTAAAACAAATAATCGTCAATTAAAAATACAATCAGCCAATTCAAATAATTTATCACACCTCACCACAAATGCCGAACTCGTTGAAGGAGATACTAAAATCTTTTCAACAAATTATATGGGAACTCCTCTACTAAATAATATGATTCAAGGTCCCTATAATATCAAAGGATGGAATGGAGCACAGCCAGCAATTGACGAAAGTAATAACGCAGTTTATCCACCAATAACTCACAAAACACAATCTATGACTATATTAGCAGAAAATTTACCAACCAGAATGATAAGAGGTTATTATACCATTAGGAGCAATATTCTTGAAGGAACACCCTTCATCGGTGGTAAATTAAATAATACAAATATGCCAGTTATTGGTATCGTAGATAAAATTAATGGAGACGGAGATTTCTATTTCGGTCAAGACTCTTCTCTGGAATTTACAATTACAAAACCAATAAGACTCGCATCATTATCAGTATCTATACACGACCCAGATGGGTCTTATGCGAGAACCAATAATCAATCAACCATCTTATTTAAAATTCAAAAATCAGTTAATACAACATTTAATGTCGTTGATGAATTATTACAAGAAAATAAAAATGACCCGACTGTCAAAAATATAATTCCGTAAAACCCAGAAACGCAAGATATTATTCATTATACTCATTTCTCATTTCAAAATGGGTTTTCAAGGCCTAAAAGCGAAGACAAAAAGATATCTGTTATGTATATAATGGAGTCTTATTCATTATATTCTTTTGCTTCGCAGGTGTCTTCCGTGTCTTCTTACGAGGCTTCTTTTTCTGCTTCTCAGTTGTTTTAAAATCATCAAATATTTCAAGGGGTTTTATCTTATCGGGTTTGATTGCTTCTTGGACTTTGAAGTTTATCTTTTGATTATACGATGGTATAGAAGCATCTATGGGTTTTATCTTTTTAAGGACGACTTTCTTCTTCGGCATTTATAATAGAGTTTTTTTTATTTTTAAAATTAAATATTTAATATATTATAATACTATAAAATGAGTCTGGTAATAGCTACGAATAATGATGAAGATACTACTATGCGACAGAATCAGTCCATTGCTTCTGCTTATAGTTTTCGCAATAGTCTCTCTTCTGTATATAAAATTCCACCGAATTCACAAGTATGCCTCCAATCCGCAAAAGTTAATCTGGATGGACGAATTAATGTAACTCTCAGCAATTCAACATATTATGATTGGTTTGGGGCTCCATTACTGGATGGGCTTCCCGCGCAGCAGAAAGGGTCCAGGGACTTCTCTACATCATATCCAATTTTACAGCAACTGGGTGAAGCGAATCAGGTATTGGAATTAACGACCGATGAAATTGCCAATCTAATTCAAACAAAACATAAGGAACACCATCCTAATAGAATGATTGTCCCTCTAAAAGTGGAGGTTGATAGAGAAGCAAATGGAACTGGTTTCAACGGATATAAATTAACATATACACAGAAACCTGGGGATGGCGTTAAGAGAATTCCATCAACTTGGAAAAAATGTGGTTCGTCAAAGAATGAAACTCGTTTTACTTGGGATAATGCGAAGGCAATGTTTCAAAGAAATGCCTTGGATGCGGCGGCCGAGGAGTATCTTGACCCCGCCGTGGGAATGGGTATAAATTATCCAATAGATTTAAGTGAGGGAAAACTTGAAGTGAATTTTGCGGAATGCGATAAGGCTAAGGCTGATTGTGCGTGGGGTGTTGGTATGTCCCGCTGTAATCTCAACAGTCGTGGCGGGAGCTTGGACCGAACTCGGCCCTCGGAGTTGTTTGCTCCAAGCTGGTTTTCTGGGAGAACGGAGCAGGGCTCAGGCGATATGGGTCCTGGTAGTCGCGGACCAGGAACTGGAGCTGGATATTATGAAGATTTCGGGGTTCATAAAAATGCGGATGATGAATTGGTATTAAGACACGCCGTGAATACTATTACTATCACGGGAGGTATTAAAATCAAGGGGACTGGATACAAAGAGGTTCAGTATTGGGCAAACGATAAATCGCATTTCAAGGCTTTGACTAAAAGATATGTATTTGATGCTGCCGACGCATATACAAAGGTCAGGTATGTTGCGCAGGGCGAACAGGTAGAGGTATATCTTGTCAAAGACGATGGGACGGCTCATTTAATTACTCAATTTGATTCGGGTTCGCCAGGAAATAGTTATTTCAAACCTGTTTCACAGACCTGCTGGACTCTCCACCCCGTGTTATATGTCGGGGCGAGGCAAAATGGTGCCGATGAAGGTATTTTAGCAGTTATTGATTTTGATGGAGTAGATATTACGGATTATGACCCCGAAGGAGTTAATTTGGGTAGTGGTGTTCGGGGCTGGTATGAGGAGGCTCAATTACCCAGTATAGTCGTCGGTGAAAGGATTAATCGTTTCTGTCAAGCTGTTGATATCCGAAAATATATGAATTCTGGGGAGGATGTAAGCCCTCTTATTCCCTACGCACAGAAAGGATTGGATAGTGATAATATGGTTGATAGTTATATATCAGCCATTATAACGAGTCCAAATGACTTATACGCGAATACTCCACAAGCATCTTCATCAAAACTATTTGGATTTAATGGTCGGTCTTTTGTCACTCAGGCAGCCACAATAGATGCGGTGAGTGGAGCTCAATTAACTGTTCTCACAAGCGACTCGGCTTCATACCCAGTTCAATCTATATTCGTAAGACTAAATGGTTTCGGTCAGCAGGTTCTTAACGCGAGAACTGGAAACAAATCAACAATATTAGCACATCTCCCAACGGCTGATAGTCGGGGAAGTGTTGAAACACGAACAAGATTCTTTTACGAACCTAACAGAGATATATGGATTGATTTAAATAATCCCTTTGAATTACAGACAACTGAATTCGGTCTTGATTTCGTTTATTCAACAGAGCAATATGCTAAGATATTATCAGGGCAGTCAATCGTTGTTCTCTACTTTCGGGAGAAACCCAAAACTGAATAATGAAAAACCCAGAATGGCAGGATATTATTTATTATACTCAATTCTCATTCCAAAATGGGTTTTCAAAACCTAAAAGCGAACCCAAAAGCGAAGACAGAAAAATATATGGTTCTTTTAAAGATTTTTAGTAATTTTTAGAGATTGTTAATTAATATATTACTATAATATTATAAATGACAGATAAAAAGCCTCCACCCAAATGCGATTTTAATTTTAGTCTCGTTGAACCTCCTCAGGAGAATATTGAATCCGAGATTATTGATGACGAGAGTGGCGAGGAAAACCCAAATTTTATTTATAATGAAGAGCCTGAGGCAGACAGAGAAATCGTGGTAAAGGAAACAATCGTGGAAAAAGATATATTTGATGGTATTCCTGCTAAGGTTGAAGAGCCCAAAGCGGAAGTCAAAAAACAGAAAAAACCACGCAAACCGATGACCGAGGAACATAAGGCTAAGCTTGGATTGGCTCGTGAGAAAGCGATGGCGAGTCGTAAGGCAAACGCAATAGAACGCAAGAAAATGAAAGATTTAGAAACCGAAGAGAAAGAGTTAATAAAAACACAGAAGATTAAAAGAGTTAAGAAATTGAAGGCAGAAGTTTTAAGTGATGGCGAGGAAGAGTCTGTAAAAATTGTAAAACCTCTTGTTCGTCAGGATTCAGTGCGTGACCAAAAAACTAAAACAGAATTTTCAAAAAAGGATTTGGAGGACGCGCAATTGGATGCTATTATGAAATATGAGGCAATCCGCAAACAGAGGAAGGCTGAGAAAAAGGAAAAAGAGATGGTTGATGCTGAAAAGAATAAGATGTTGAATACTATTCAAAGAGCAACAGGCAATACCTATCGTTATAGAGATGGTTCCAATCGCTGGGATGGCTGTTATTAAGTATCCGTATATTTTTTTTTCCCTCGTTGTTATTTTAGAAACCCATTTTGAGTTATTTTCTAACACTTAATAAATTATTAAACCCATTTTGGAATGAGAATGAGTATAATAAATAATATCCTGCCTTTCTGGGTTTTGATAAATTAATAATAAAAATTTTAAAATAATATATTGACTAATATAAATGTCGCAACACAAGAGACCACCGAAGGTGTATAAGGTCACGGACCCAGAACCATCACAGAGATTTGATGATATTCATCCTAATTTACCATCTATGCCTTCTCTGTTATTAATTATCGGTTCTGTGCGTTCGGCAAAGTCAAATTTGATATGTAATTTATTAATGAATCCCGAGATGTATAAAGACGCATTTGATATCGTGAAGGTTATCTCAACAACTCTCCATCAAGACCACAAAGGAAAACTATTGAATAGATATTTTGATGCGACAGACCATTATGATGATAGTATTATTGAAGGTATTAAGAAATCTCAGGGAGCATATGACGGAGACCGCCCGACATATTGTTTAGTTTTAGATGATGTATTAACTCAGGATTTCAGTAAAAGCAATGCCGTCTCTTTTTTTTCTACTCGCTTTCGCCATTATATAGATATGTATATTATCGCAACTCAGTCGTTTCGCGCTGTCTCGGGATTAATAAGAAATAATGCGACTGATATTATTATTACGAAACAACAGAATCAAAAAGAGTTATTGAAAATTATGGAGGAATATGGTTCATTATTTCCTACGAGTGATGGTGCTGGTGATGGAGAGAAAAACCTAATGGCTATGTATCGTGTGGCTCATAAAGAACGATTTTCATTTTTATATTTAAAATTGTCTCTTAATCCTCCCGAGTGTTTTGTGAGATTTGAGAACAAACTATATCCCGCGATGGGTAATGAATTCGGGGGAGAAGTCATCCCCGATAA
>TARA_R110001606_G_scaffold16031_2_pt1 | contig 10017 bp, 9 predicted proteins | sample TARA_R110001606 | Tara Oceans TARA_R110001606 (sample SAMEA4398315) | marine metagenome | biome: Polar Biome; feature: [SRF] surface water layer (ENVO:00010504); material: water (ENVO:00002006), including particulate matter (ENVO:01000060) such as... | depth 5 m
ATCCAATAATTTAATAATATTCGTATTTGAGTTAGGACGGATTTTCATCCAAAAACTCACACCTATAAATTTTGTAGTTATATAATCTGGAATCTTTGCTGATAAGTCAACAGTTGCTCCCATGTTATTAGTGATAAATGAATCTCCGACAATTCCTTGGCCTTGTATCGCACCCCCGGTCCATTTTGTAATATCAACATCGGTACCTTGCTTAGTAAAAGTTTCTGAACCATCAGCATATGGAGGAACGAAAGTTTCATGAACGATAGTACCTGAAGTTTGTATAGGAAGCTGAGTAGCATTTCCTGAAGTTGGTGTAAGTAATATACTTGACATACAAAAATACCTTCTGTCTTGTTTATACTATTTATATAAAGACAGAAGGTATGTAAGTTATTATATGTGATTACTATTTATGTTTAACACTTGTTTTATTTATAATTAATGGAATCTCATTACCAAAAGAGAAGTTTGCTATATTGCCATCAACATCTAACATACCATTACGTATTGATAACTTCATCATTGCATTAACTTTATCAATATATAACTTAAAGTCAATTGATTCATTATACTTATTACCGCTCGTATCATTATATGCCGAAGTAGCAACATAAAATGGTTGAGCGAAGTCATCATAGAATGAACGTTCATTTATATTTTTAATTCTATCATGTATTTTAACTTGAGTAAAATGATTTGGTGCAGCAGTGGTTGTACCGTCATCGTCCACTATTAAGTTGTTTTTAGTATTAATATCTAAATCGCCAGAGGTGGCTATGTTAGTTGAGAGGTAAGACGTTAATGTTGTGTTTGCTGCGGATATAATATCAGCAGTGTTTGTTGCATTATAGTTAGCAGGAGTTGATATTACACTGGCGGACGTTGTAGTCATTTTAGTGCCCGGATTAACATCTATAGGTACTAATTTAAGGTTAGAATATTTTACATCATCAAAGCTGTTAATAAGGTCAGTTATTTGAGAAACGTATACAGGTGTTTCAAATTGAAGAACCGAGTTAAGTTGCTTATATAAAGTATTTTGGATATCAGTTTGTGTTTGAAGTACATCAGAAAATGGTTTAATAATTACATCACCTTGTAATTCAAAACCTTGAACGATAGGTGGTAAATAAATATTCTTAACAGTAACTTGTGATCTTTTATATATTTGATTTAAAAAAGTTTTAACATTCGTTGGCGCGTTATCATCATTATAAATATAGTTCATATAATCAACGATACCAGTTTTAATATACAAGTTAAAGTATGCTTGGTTCATTAAGTTGGTGTTACTATTCATATCATCAAAACCTTCAATGTATGTAGTATCATAATCTTCTTTTTGTTCCTCTAATGATTTTCCTGATCCATTATATGCAGATGTGTTAAATAATATATCTTTATGTAACCAATTTCCGTTTTCATATTTATACATAGCACCCATTGCAGAAATCATAATAGAATTAAATAATGCGTAGACTGCTCTTACTCCTTGACGTTTTGCTTCTTCAGCTTCGCCCCATACAACAGAGTATTTTACTGGTAATGGTGTAACGATTGATTTAGTAAAAGATTTATAATCACTCTTAGTAACTAACCTATCTAAAGATTGAAAAATTGCAGGTGCGTTAACTCTAATAGATTCTTTATCTTCAAGATTTGCACCACCTAATAAGTTAGAATAAAATTTAAACTCTGAGTTAGTGTTAATATTAATATTATCTAAAGTTATGTTGCCATCAAGTTCTAATGGTTTGCCGCTTAAGCCAGTTGCGTTAACTGAATCGCCTTGTACGGAAAAATATTGAACTTTTATAATCTGTCCACTATTTGCCCCAAGCTCAGTGGTTTTACCGTCACCAAATAAAAGATCAATAGTAGTATCTTTATTAGTTTTTAATAAGCAAGTCTTTACAGGCTCAACTATAAGGTCACCATTGTCATCTTCGACGATAGCGTTAATAGTGTCTACTGTAGATTGTTCTGTGGTTAAAGAACGTCTGTTAATATGATACTCAACACCGTTTTGATTTGGTGTGGCTTCGTCGTTAACAAAAACTCTAGTTAAATTTAAATCAGAATTTACTTCGCCTCCACCTAAATCTTCTTCCCCGTAATAATTTGAGAATGATGGATCATCTATATTATATTTCTGAAACTTTTTACCAACTTGTGTCCCGGGTAGTATTTGTAATTCTTTAACTTCACCTTGTAAGATTTCAATATTAACAGTGTCAGTTCCGCCTGCTCCATTATCAACATCTGCCGCATTAAAAGTAATACTTCCAGTTGGCTGCTTTAATGAATATGCTTCTTCATTAGTTAATTTATGTGTATAAGCAAATGTTAATATATAAGGATTTCCATTATAATTAAAAGAAGTAAATTTTGATATCGCTAAGTTACCTCCAGGTAACGCTGTAGGTATTGGTCCTTTAACCGTAATCGCTAAACTAGATTTAGCACCAAGCGGTCTTCTTACTACATAACCAATTTGGCTTGCATTTAAAATCACCGATGAAAGATGTTGCGCAGTATCAAGATATGATTCTTCAGCTTGTCTTTCAATATAATAATTAGTCATATCAGTAGCACCAATAAATAAATCTGATATTATTTTATAAAGAGCGCTGTCTGTGAAATTTTCAAACCTTGGGTCTGCCGCTATAACTGCTTCAAATTGACTCTTTATACTTTCATATGTTAACCCAGTATAACGCAGTTGATTTTTTTGATTCTGTTTTGCCATGTGATCCTCTAGATACTTATGCGTTGTTTATATAAAGATGTTAAGCCCGATTGTTTTAATACATAAGGCAATTCAATTTCCATTGAATTGCTATCAGGTTTAATGTTTAATCTTGCTTGGTTAGTAACTATATTTATTCTTGTTTCAATTGCTTCGACCTCTTGAATTAAAATATCAAGAAGTTCTTCAGCAATTGATTCCTCAGCGATTTGACTAAATAGTGCTCGGGACATAGATGACCCAAAACCTAAGTTAAATAATAACTCACCTACACTTGTTAATAATATATTAGTGATTGATACATTAATTGCATCATAGTCGTTTACTTCACCTTTAGTAAATATATTATAATGGAGATCAGTCGCGAAGGGCTCAGTCTGAACTTCAAGATTACGTATTGCGTCCGTAGGCTTTTTATATAAATTTAATCTTAAGTATTCTTCGTTAAGAGCCATTTGTTACTATCCTTTTATTTATTTATATTAAATTAAAAAGTAGCATTTGTGGCTATGATGGATTAAAGCATGGGCTTAGTTGTGCAGCATCTATTGCATTTTGTATTTCACCAAGTTTCGTAAACACTAATATGTCTTTAGCGCTGGGTCTATATGTACGTGCTTGTATATCTAAAGATGCTTTCTTTTCAATATCTAAAATTTTATTCACAACAGATTCCCCTAAATTACAAACAGAAAAAACACAATCTGCAAATTGGTTAATTATATCAATAAGATCATATATGTTTGCGGTCTTAGGATCAAAGTCTTCTTCGGTTACACCTGCAAATAATGGGTTAAACCCCCATACTGTAGGGAATCCGGGAAACCATGATTTAATTGGTGCTGATAAAAATTCTTGGTATTTATTAATGGCATCTTGAATTTTTCTTTTTATTGCATCAACCCCATATTTGCCTTCTAACATACCGCTTACAAGGCCTTCAATGATATCACTAAATTGTGATTTTATGTTTGCTAAGAAATTACTTAAACCACCAAAACAAATATTATCTTGAATCCATGCATATGCATCGTCAACGCCAGTAGGCAACATTGATTTATATAAAAATTCACACTGAAGTAATGCATCACAAAAGTCTCCTGCAATATCCACTACTGAGTCTGGCATTTTCAAGCAATCCTCAATCTTATTATACAAGTCATCTGCAGACTTTAGCAAAGTATCAATAAATAATACTTCTAATTGTTTAATTAAGCTTCTAAGTTGCTCTAAGAACGCAATAGGAAACTCTATAACCATATCTAATAAAGCAATAAAAGAGTCGTATGCACATTCAGCTTGCTGGCATAATAAATAATCCATATTAAACATAATCTTAAACCCTTTGTAACTTTCTTGAATCGTGTTTATAATTATTAAAAGCAACTTGTAACTCGGTGTCACAATACCCAAACATTATCTCTAATAACTCGCAACCGACCTCGTCGTAATTTCTGTTTAACATATCAAATATATTATCTTGTGTAACATTTGCGCCTTTTACGAATGCGGCATTTGAACTTATTTCTATTTTAGTTAGTGCAACATTAGCATATAAAGGGTCTGGGAAGTCTGGAGATGCTGAAGTCGGATTAGCCATTAAATCTAAAATCTGATCTCTAGCGAATGCATTATAAGTATTATAACTTGATAAAGGAAGCCCATTAAATAGCATATACAATAATATCGTTATATCAAATATGTTTAGATGAAAGTTTGGAACTAAAGGCACCAATGGAAACAGATCCACTGGGTACTCTGGTATGCTAACGCCGGGTACTTTTGGGACTGTCGGTTTTTCAATTTTAGGAAGGTCAATATCAGGTAAATCTCCACATGCCATTTTAACCTCCCATTAATCCGGTTATTGGTGGTATGGCTGTTGTGCCTCCATGAGGTAGTTTGGTTACTGGACAAAGAGCCATAGTGTTAGGTACCCAGTTTCTAGTTGAACCATCACCAGATATTAATCTTATTCGTCCGCTTGGCCCAGTAGTTATTTTAGTATCGCCTTGAGAATATAAATTCGTATCACCAGCGATCCTAATATCCAAAGCACCTTCGGTAGTTGTATTATCTATTATAATCTTTCCATCTTTATCAGTAGTTATAATTAATCCAGATGCGTGTCTAAAAGTCATCTTTTTGGTTTTTCTATTTATTTTAAAGTAATCGCCGTTTTCAGTTTCAAAGAAAACCATAGTGTCTGGATAGTCATCGGTATAATTTGCTGACATATCTTTTAATGAATCTTTTTGTAAAACCTTTGTTGTATATTTTGGAAGATACATATCATCATTTTCAAAATATACATTTACTATCGTGTCAACTGTAGGAACTATAAAAGATCCTAAAGAAGAACCAATAAAAGTAAAGTCAGGAACCGCCCAAGGTAAATCATCATCAGGTATAGTATCATCATATATACCATATACCCTTACTTTAACTCTTCCTAATTCTTCAGGATCGTTATTTGCAATTATTTTTGCTGGATGAAACTTATTGTCATTAAATTTAAATTTATTTTCCATTGCTTCTTTGAGCAACGATGATAAATCTTGTCCTAAAATTTGTTCAATGTTTTCCATTAGTTCTCCTTCAAAGGATTATTAAACAAGGTAGTTGAATTAGAAGTACCAACCCCATCTCTAAAACATACTAACATTTGATTATATCTACCATTGCTTCCAATGTTATGTAGTATAGAACCTATTAAGTAATCGCCAGATTGAGATTGTACTAAGTTATTACCTTTTTCTATTTCTATATTTATTTTATCAAATAATTGGTATGTATTAGGTTTAACATTTAATACAACTGTAGTTGCGAATAAAGATTTTCTAACAAGATCATTTGTTACTAATGACTTGAAGTACGAATCATATACATTGTTTAATTGACCAAACTTCATAGTCTGATTTGTAAACTTATCATAGTTAACATTTAATTTATTTTTAAATTTAGTAAGTTCCGAGAAAGGTGCCGATTTAATATCTTCAGTAACTAACTTGTTACCATCATAATAAGACATCCTAGTTCCATACCCGCCTTGAAGTGAATTAATAAACCCAGATTTATCGGCATAAGTGAATGAAGTGTAGTATCTATCTAACCCTACATCGTCCGCTTTAGATAAAGCTTTATCATTATCTTTACGGAAAATTAAATCACTGCGTTTTTTTGATTCAGTTTTTAAACTAGTGTAAATTAAATTAGCATCTCTATTAATATAACAAAAAGGAACATCATCATCACTTATATATGAACGGTATATAGAATCGTTTACGAATTCATTATCAGTTTGATTTAATTGGTACCAAGTCATTTTGTCTGAACTCTTAATACGACTAACAAGTGCAAGATTATTATAACTTGCTATTGATTCAAGTACTTCTGAAAAAGTTTGTTTTGCATAAGAGTTATTATAACTTTTATTTATTAATGAAGGCCTATTTAATACACCAAGAACCGAGATTATCTGCGGTCCATCAACTGCCGATGCTTGCATTACGGACGAAGATAATATTGAGAATGTTTGTTTAACAATATTATCTGACTCTTTATTTAAAGCAATTACTACATCTATTATTTGGCCTTCAAGAACTGGATTATATAAAGTAAAAAACCCATCATCCATAAAACTAAATTCAATTCTAGGTACGAATGAATATACAGATTCTTTAATAAGTAATTGATTTATATTTTTCCAAGGGATGGGTTTACCATCAAGATATAAACTTAAGTCATATCCAATGTCATTGGTATCTTGTTCTATTGTTATCTTAGAAGGTTTTGCCATAATTTATTTATATTCGTTTACGTAATTATTAATGTCTCTTATGTCAGGTATTTTTAAATTTTGCGAAACATATAGTTCGTTCCAAACATCATCTATACCATTGAATTTTAATATAAACCACCAAAGATCAATTCTTTGAAAATTATCAAACGATATAAGATCAGGTCTTTGAAGATGATGTCCTTTTACTATAAAGTAAGTACATGGATATTTAAAAACATAGTCTGAAAATGAATTGGTTAAAAGTTCTTTCTCAAGCCCTGCGTTATTTGTAATAGTCTTTAAAAAATTATCTCTATTAAATTTACTCATTATGCACCTATACTAACTCTTGATTCTTTTGGGGTTTTATAATAGTTTGCAGTTTTAGAAGCAGTTGGTACTCTCAATGTTGATAGTCCTATTGCAAATTCTGCGAATAATGGTCCAGTGAATGATTGCTCAAAAGAGAATGTTTGTGTAACACTAGTCACTACCATCTCTTCAAATTTTATATAATCAGAAATTTCTAATGTTACAATTTTTGAAGCATTGGATTTCATCAACTCCTCAAGCTTCTCGTTTTTTCCAAAATTTCCACTTATTATGTCAGCGGCAACTGCTGGTATCTCAGTTGCCGCTTTCTTTATCTCCTTTTGTATTTTTTTCACTACTCCAGGCTTTAAAGAAGTTGGTTGACATAACATTGCAAGCAATTTAGAATACGCCATCGGCGTACCGCTTCCATCATAATCAAGTACTTTTATATTAACTGTGATGTCAATATACGATCCGCCTGTATATTGCTTCTGTGTAGTTATACCATCAAATAATTGTACACCGAATGCAGATGCTGCACCCTTTTCTAATGCGCTTATTGCTGGGAAAGGTATCATCTCACCAACCGTAGTATATTCAGGTGAATAAGTTATACTTAAGCCTTCTTGTAACAACCCTTCAATCGCTACCCCATCTGGACTAATTGATTCAGGTAAAGTAATTTTTACCCTATGAAGTGGGAGGGCCTCCATTTCCATCGGTGAGCCTAAAACTTTATTAACTTTTGCCATTTATTATTCCTAACTATACACATTCACACCGGCATTATTATTTGCCGGTACAGGTCTGCTTGCCATAGCTTTTGCCATTTCTCTTGCAAGCGCTGGTATAAATTGATTATTTAAATATTCTTTCATTTTCCCTGATGATTGTCCGCTGTTTGTTATACTGTCACCACCAGTAAGGTTTATTGCTTTATTAAATGCCTCTGCCATTACACCAATACCACGATCATTTAACGGTATTGCCATTTCGGGTCCGGCTTCACCAAATATAGCAGGCCTATTTGTTATTAATCCATCAGCAGCTAAAGGTAACCCAGCCTCCCTTATAACATCATCAGAAGGTAATTTTTTATTCTTAGCATAGTATTGTGCAATTGCGTTACCTTGTGATTTTAACGCTTGTCTATCAATACCAGCGTCTTCAATATGCCATGCCTCTTTTGCGACTGGTCTTCTAAAACCATATTTTTCTAACAAACCCATTGATGCAAGTTCATTACCGTTTGGTGAATTAGTATCAAAGGCAACTCCGAAGTTATGCATTGATCTTCCCGGTAACGCAGCCAATCCTCTCTTCATTGTAGAATATAAATGAGCTTGTTTTTTAACTCCACGCATTGCAGAATTAATCGGTAATGCTTTTCCTGTTTGTTCATGATAGTCATTAGCCATTTGTTGTAAACGGTCTTTTACAGCAGGTCGTAAGCCACCGAGGTCTACTCCGTTTTTAACTATTAATGATTTACCTTGAATTCTTTTTTTCATATTATCAGAGGATTCATCAGACTGCATATCATTAAGAAATTTTTGTGATGTAGCAACATCAGCCTCAGCAGCTTTAATTGCATCGTTGTCACCAAAGTTATACCAAGATTGATTATCTTTTAAGTCTTTTAGTGTTGCCTTGGCAGAGCTTAACTGACTAGCAGCATTATTAATCATGTTAGCTTTTGCTGTAGCTTTTGTTTTCGGGTCTTTTATTTGTTCCATTGATTTCTTCATGGAAATAGCAGCTTTATCTGAACTACGGTCGTTAGATTTACTTCGGGCTATAGGGTCGGTGTCATCACCATAGAATTCCATCATAGCCATGATAGCGCCTGCTCCAGGGATCAATGTCACTATTGCTTTACCACCAGCTTTTATTGCTTCTTTATATTTACCCTGTTTCCAAAGTTCCATTGCTTCTTTTAATCTTATATATGTACCAACTAATGGTAAGTTACGTAATAATACTTTAGAAAATGATTTAGGTTTTCCATCTTGATCCGAGCCACCTTTGAATAAATTATCAAAAGAACCAGAATCTCTACCAAGTGATATTAAATCAATACCTATAGAAACTAATGTCCCAAGACCTGGTATAGTAGATGCAATGCCAGACCCCAGTTCTAACATACCACCTAGAGTGTCACCGTCTTTAAACTTTTTGAATGCTAATGCGGTACCTATTAACAGCCCTAAGCCTGGTATCTTTTTTAGAAATGATAATCCAAATTTACCTGCAAGTTTTAGTGCGGCACCACCGCCCTTTGTGGCCAGCTTACCACCGGCGCCTAATAGTTTTGAAAAGGTTGGGAATATTTTGCTAACTACCCCAACCATTGATTTAACTGGGGCAAAGAAATCTTTTACTTTATTAACAATTTCGCCGGCGCCTTTAATTTTTTTAAAATCTAATGCGCCCATGACTGCGTTTTTTATTTTATCAACTTTTAAAAGTTTTCTAATAAAGTTTCCGCCTTTTAATAATCCTGCCATTGTATCGGATAGCTGTGTTCCTATATAGCCCGCAAGCATTAAGGCAATCCCTTTCATCCCAAAACCGCCGCCTCCGGCTTTAGTAGAATTACCTGCAGCGGCAGTTGCAGCTTTTTCTTTTACCGCAGATTTTGCTGTAAACCTATTTTTATCAAGTGATCCTTTTGCCATCTTTAGTCGTTCTTTTTCAATTTTTACTAAATCTTTTAATGATTTATCTATTGAATGAATATTACTAAAAGACTTTTTAGTTTCACGTGCAGTAACTTGTGGTTTAGACGAGTCATCCTGTTTAACGGATTTCATGCTTTCCCTTATGGTACTAAATAATGTCTTTGCTTTATTTTCGTCAGCCATCGTATGTCCTATGGTATGTCTCTATATAGTTATATATATCACAAAGGATTGATGCTTATTGCATCAATCCTGCGACGTCCATCATTCCTGGGTTCTGTTGTGCTTCTTGAGCTTCCCGTTCAGATCTATACATATCATAATAAAAGATTGCTTCATAATATTCCATGTTGTCACTCAATGGCGGCGGAATGGAAACTGCTTGGCTTAATCTATATTGTAATGTTAATATATCATTGAGTTTTATATTCGGGTAAAAAGAAGTCGGCGCGAAACGATATCGGCGTTTCAGCCTTACCTCCACAACT
>TARA_R110001606_G_scaffold20690_38_pt1 | contig 10017 bp, 8 predicted proteins | sample TARA_R110001606 | Tara Oceans TARA_R110001606 (sample SAMEA4398315) | marine metagenome | biome: Polar Biome; feature: [SRF] surface water layer (ENVO:00010504); material: water (ENVO:00002006), including particulate matter (ENVO:01000060) such as... | depth 5 m
GATTTCGACGTGCCGGCCGTATGGACGCGGCGTTCGATGCCCCATCGCTGGATCAGCTGGTCGAACCCGAACCCGGCCGAGATTACCCCGATCGACCCAAGGATCGAGCTTTCGTCCGCCCAGATGTCGTCGGCCGCGCAGGCCAGCCAATAGCCGCCCGATGCGGCCACGTCCTCGACGAAGGCATGGACGGGGATGTCGGTCTCATCCGCCAGCCTGCGAATGCGCGCCGCGATCAGCGACGACTGCACGGGCGACCCGCCCGGCGAATTGATGATCAACGCCACGGCCAGAGGCTTGCCGCGCCGGAACGCGCGTTCGATCACAGGGGCAAGGGCCGCATCGTTCAGGCCGCCGCCGCGCCCCGCACCACCGATGGTGCCGGACAGGCGGATGACCGCGACGCGGGGCTTGCGGGACAGCAGGCGAGAGACGACGGGAATACGCATCGCCCACAGATAGGCCGCGCGGGGGCGGCCCACAAGGCAGGACGTCAGGCGGGGATGTCGCGGATCGTGTCGCCAGGCAGAAAGGTCGGGGTCAGCGCGATGATGCGGTTGTCGGGCGCCGCGTCCTTGCCCGACACCAGCCGCGCCGCGCGCCGCCCGACATCGACGCGCCGCGCATCCGTGGTGGCCAGGCGCATCGGCAGCCCGTCCAGCAGGTCGACCCCGTTGAACCCCGCCAGCCCCAGCCTGCCGGGCACGTCATAGCCGCGGTCGATGCAGTGCAGCAGCCCCCCTGCCCCGATCATGTCGTTCGAGAAATACAGGAAATCCAGGTCCGGCGCGCGCGTCAGGATGCGCTCGGTCAACTCGCGCCCCTTCAGCAGGGACGATCCGCCCTGATAGTATTCGCGCGCCTCCAGCTGGACGCCGGCGGCGGCCAGCCCCTCCTCGAAGCCCAGCAGGCGTTTGCGGGCGCGGTGATCCTCGGGCATGTGGGTGCCCACGAAACCGATGCGGCGATAGCCCGCCGCCAGGATACGGTCGGCCATCTCGCGCCCGGCGCGGATATGAGAGATGCCGACCAGCGTGTCGATCCCTTCGCCGTCGACATCCATGATCTCGACCACCGGCAGGCCTGAGTTCTGCAGCATCGCGCGCGCCGCCTTGCTGTGCTCCAGCCCCGCCAGGATCACGCCCGAAGGCCGCCAGGACAGCATGTCGTACAGCACCATCTCCTCGCGCGCGGGGGAATAGTTGGTGACACCGATCACCGGCTGCAGGCCGGTATCGTCCAGTTCCGCCGAAATGCCGCCCAGCACGTCGGGAAAGACCAGGTTCGACAGCGACGGGATGACCACGGCGACCAGGTTGACCCGCTGGCTGGCCAGTCCGCCCGCGATCTTGTTGGGAACATAGCCAAGCGTCTTGGCCGCGGTCAGCACCTTTTCACGCGTGGCCGCCGACACGTCGCCCCGGTTGCGCAGGACCCGGCTGACGGTCATCTCCGAGACGCCCGACGCCTCGGAGACGTCTCTGAGGGTCAGGGGGCGGCGCGGTCGAATGGGCAGCATGGGGCGTTCCGATCTGTGGATGGCCGATGTTAGCGAAGGACAGACCGGCCCACAACCGCCCCTGCCGCCGCTTGCCAAGCGCCCCCCGGTTTGAGTATGCATGCCCGGCAGGCCCCGTGGCTCAACTGGATAGAGCAGCCCCCTCCTAAGGGGCAGGTTACAGGTTCGATTCCTGTCGGGGTCACCAACAATCAATAGGCCTTCTAAGCGCGTTGGGGGTTGCTCTTTGGTTTCTTGAACCAAGTAGCTGCTTGCGCACCGTGTGATCAAGCAAAAGAAGAGGCGCCGAGCTATGTGCCAAGCGCCTCTTCCGACATGTCAAAGTGGTACGGGGTCAGCCAAACATTGGCCATCCACCGCGTTCATCTCGATCAGGCGTCAGGAAGACATTGAAGGTATTACGCGTCTGGAGCGCCTGTCCAGCCGTCACTCTCTCTGAGCGCTCAAGGATCTGCTCGAGCATCTGGTCCAGTACTACAGAGTCGTTCCTATGATCGCCAGAAGCGTTGTTTTCATTTGCCATTATCTGGAGTCCCACCTCGAAGTATCAGCATTGAGCGTAGCCTGCACTGTTGACGTTGACAAGCATTCTGAGCAAGCTCGTAAGTCGTGGCGCACAAAGATCTTGTGACCGTTCTTACCAAGAATTCTCCAATCAAAAAGTTCCCTCCCATGCATCCTTTGCCCGACGAAGAACTAGCCTATAAACCCGAATTAATTTTTGGTCTGGTCGGCCCGATCGGGTGCAATATAGATGCGGCGCAAGATGCCCTTGACACCCACCTTACGCGCTTTGGCTATCAAACAAAGCTAGTGCATATTACGAAAGCTGTAGGAGAAGTTATCCCTCAAGCAGCCGAAGTTTCGCAGGGACGATACGAGCAGAAAATCACCGAACTTAACAACATTGTTTCTCTTTCAGGTGAAAAAGATTTTCTGGCAAAGATTGCAGTTCTATTTATTGGTCGGCACAGGCTGGAGCGGAATAAAGAAACCGGATTGGATCCGTCATTGATCGCGGATACTCCAGCAAATGGAACGGCATTTGTTATTAGACAACTGAAGCGATCGCAAGAAATCGAGCTGCTGCGAAAAGTCTACGGGGAGAAATTTATACAAGTCTCCGTCTCTGCCGATGAAGCTGAGCAACTAACCGCAGTGCAAGGCATAATCGGGAAAGAAGATCCATATCTCCCTCAAGACGAGCGCGAACGAAAAGCCCGTAGCCTAATTCACAAGGACAAGAACGAGGCGCAAGAGACCTTTGGCCAGCGCATGCTCGATACATATCACTCCGGCGACGTGTTCGTCGGGGGAAGTGCGACCAAGATACATTCTCAGGTCGGGCGGTTCATCGATGCCTTCTTCGGGTCAAACTACATAAGCCCGACGAAGGACGAATTCGGCGCTTATCTTGCAAAAGCGGCATCTCTTCGAACGCTAGATCTGTCTCGCCAAGTTGGCGCTGCGATCGTTTCCTCGGATGGAGACGTGATCACCTTAGGGTGTAACGAAGTTCCTAAGGCCAACGGAGGGAATTATTGGGGAGAAGACGAAAACCCGCAGCGCGACATTGAGCGCCGGTTCGAATCAAACAAGCTGGAAACCAACCGGATAATTCACGATTTTATCCATGCCCTGTCGAAACACTCTATGGTCCAATGTGATCCCGAAAAGATCCTTGGCACCTCTGAGTTATCTCAACTTCTTAAAGCATCTCCAATTTCGGACTTGACCGAATTTGGCCGGATGACACACGCCGAAATGTCAGCACTGATGGACGCAGCAAGAATTGGGCGCTCCGTGAAAGGTGCAACGATCTATGTTACCACTTTTCCGTGCCACAACTGCGCAAAGCATATCATCGCGTCTGGCATCAAACGGATCGTATACATCGAGCCGTATGCGAAGAGTAAAGCAATTGAATTAAATGGCGACGCCCTTACAACATACACTAAATCAAGTGACCGTGTAATCCTTGAACATTTTCATGGAATTTCCCCTGCGCGGTACAGAGAAATCTTCGACAAACCCAGAAAGAGGCGAGACGAAAACAACAACATAAAGCCATGGCACTTCGACAAGCCGAAGCCGATGGTAAATCAGCTAATTAGCACCCATATAATGATTGAGCCCGGCGCACTGAAGGAATTCAAATTAACTCTTAATAAGGTTAGCGATGGCTTGAGCGCTTCCCGCACTTAACAAGCTGGTCGCGCCCCGAAAGTCACATCTCCAAGGCGCTCGCAGCTGAACGGAGGTACTCAGGCGAGAATCGGGCGTAGGTTGACCGGGTAATTGCCGGATTTGTGTGACCCAAGTACTGCGCGATCTCCTCCATAGGCACCCCTGCCTCGGCCATGAAACGACCAGCAGTCCGTCGCAGATCATGAGGGGTGCAGTGGTCGATCCCTGCCCGCTTTACTGCCGCATTGAAGCCCGTCTTGATCGAGCTAACCTTCCGCCCGCCCCATTCGATCACATAGGCAGAAATTGCCGCCTTGTCTGCAGTCTGAAGGGCCGCCATAAGGGTGTCGTTGATCGGTACCGTGGCCCTGCCCTTGCGCGGTCCGATGTCATTCGTTGCCAGCTTGATCAGTCGGCGATCCAGATCCACACGATCCCATGTCAGTTCCAGAAGCGCGCCGATCCGGCCCGCCGTCGTCAGCATCAGCAGCACCACAAGACGAATGTGGGGATCCCCGCAAGCGGTCAATAGCCGTGCGACCTCGTCGCGGTCCAGATACCGCTCACGCGGTGGCGGCGTCTGCGGCATTTCGATCCGTGGCGCATTGCGGATTAGCTTCGCCTTAACGGCCCATGTCAGAGCTGTCCGGAGGCAGCCAAGCTCCGTCCGGATCGTCGCATCCTTGCGCCCTGCCTGGCGGCGGTTCGCGATGAAGCGCCGGCAGTCCTCGATGCTGATCTGGTCAGGACTGAGGTGCCCGAATACTGGAAGGACGTTCTTGCCTGTCTGGGCCAACTTTGATTCTTGGCGGCGGCCTGCGACCTCTTCCTGATAAGCGGCCCATAGCTGTGAAACGAGGAGGCCCTTAGCGGGTGCCGTCTGCCGCAGGATTAGGTCGCGCGCTTCGCGCTCAGCATCTTTCTGCGTGTGTGCCTCAAGGCGATAACGTCGCCGGCTTCCTCCGTCGTCGTTCCACATGACGACGAACCGGCCCTTGAGTCGTCCGATCCTGTAATCCCGCATTCGTAGTCCTCTACCGCCCTGGCCGTGATGCGCATCATTTTTCCGACTCGGAACGCTGGCAACGTCCCGCTGCGCACCATGGCCCGGACAGTCTCGGCGCTGCAATCCCAACGCTCCGCCAGCAGCTCGGGGGTGTATGGTCTCGCCATCAGCTGGCCTCCTCGAATTTCTCGGACTCGTGTCCCCAGTTCGACCACCCTGCCCGCCTCTGCCGGCTGAACACCTCGATACGCCGCGCGTCGGGCATCAGCTTTTCGGCCGCGGCGAAGGCCTCCTCCGGCTTGCGGCTATGCTCGCGGATCTGGCCCATGATGACGGAACTGGTCGAGCTGGTCGTCTTCGGCGCGCCGCGCGTGCCGATCAGGAACGGCTCGCCAGCACCGCGCAGGATGTAGCCCATACCCATGTTCAGCTTGCCGTTCACGGTCGTCTTCACCCAGTGGCCCGACGTCTTATACTCGAAGCCCCAGGCCTCGATCACTGCCAGGGCCTGAGGCAGCATCGTGTTCAGGCCCCATAGCCACAGCAGGCAGTTTGGCGCGGCCAATGCCGCGACGGGCAGTGCGGCGATCTCGTCGATCGACATGCAGGCGTACTTGGCCTGAGGCGACCGCGTCTCGCCTTTCTCCGACCGCATCTCATACCGCCAAGGCGGGTCGGCCATGATTAGGTCGAAGCCGCCGAAGGGCCTCAAGTTGTTGAACTGGTGCAGGACGGTGGTCATTTCCTGCTGGCCCGTGCCAGCCGTGCTGCATGGTCCAACTTTGCCACGGTCATCACTGCGGGTTTCAGTTCAGGCGCAGCATCGTCGTATTTGACGCCTGACCAGCGGGCGTTCAGCCGTGGCAACAAGGCCTGCGGTATGGCTTCCCAATTTTCCGGGGCGCAGTTCTTCTTATCGCCGTCCAGGCATTTCAGAACGTGCCCCTCCGGGACCGGGCCATTAATCTGCTCCCAAAGATAGCGGTGTTTGTGCACCGGGCGGGTATCGGCGCCCGTCCAAGGGTTTTTCTCGGCCACGATCATGATGACGTAGCCCTCCTTGCTGTCGACGCGTTCGTGACCAGGGCCACGATAATTGTGCGGGAGCTGTCCGGCCTTGAACGTCGTAGCCAGACACTTGGCGCGCACCTCCGGCGACATCGGTTTGCCCTTGTTGAACGGCACCTGTCCCTTGCTGAAGCATCCGGTGCGGCCGGTCATCCAGCGCTTGCGCTTGCACAGGTTCTTGAAGGCGCCGAGGAGCACATCGTTCCGCTGCCAATAGGCACAGAACAGGGCATGCAGTTCGGCGCGCGGCATATCCTTGCGGGCCTCTATCCATGCCAGCTCCTTGGGTAGATAAACAATAGCTCGACCTTTCATGTTTCGGCCCGCCCAATCTGCGGCAGCATGGGCATGATCTGCTGACCATGTTCCGCCTATAGCTTGGCTGCCTTCAACTGCGTGTCCGCATTGCTGATGATGGTGTCGGCCACCGCAACGATCGCCGACGCCCGCTTGGCCTCCTGCTCGATCTGCTCGGCCGTCATATCCTCACCGGACAGACGCTCTAGGGCGGCAAACAGGTGATTGTTGAGATCTCCAAGCTTGTTCTTCATGCCACCAGCTCCTCGCCATCGTAGCCGCGCCCGCCGTCCATAGCGGCCAACTCTTCGTCCATGCTGAATGTCTTCGGTGTGCCCTGCATGACCGGGGTGCCACTGCCGCGCCGTCCGGTAATCCTCCCCATGCTTGCGTGGGTTCCACTCGCCCTCACCCTCGACCTTGACGCCGTGCTATCGATCATCAGGTGTAGCGGGCCGTTGGGGCCACGATATGGGCTATTCACGGCCAGCGTCCTCTGGCTGCGCAATAGCGTGCCGAACTCCGGCATAGCTCAATTAGAACCCATGAGATGCAACAGGCTCTAGAAGAAGCCACTCGCCAAGATCACTCGGACCAGTGTCGTTTCGATGGCTCGATCTGCCGTAATGCCATGCCGAACAGATCCTTCATCATCAGACAAGTATGGATGACGGTATCGTCGTAGACCTATTGGCGGTCACACTTGCCTGATGGCGCGGCATTCCGGTTCACCTCGGGGTCGAACCAGATCGTCGCGAACTAGGGCGCTTGGGCGCTTCATTGCAGGCCGGCCAGTTCCTGGTCCTGTAAACTGGGGGTGTCGGATTGCTCATGTAGCCCAGTTACCAAGCTGGGTTCATAAGATAAATCCCTTGCAGAATTTGTGTAGCAGAGCCGGCGGAAGCGACACATTTCACCGCGGCTCAAGATACAATAAATAAAACAGAAATCTTTATTATGCAGTATACGCACGAAAGCAAAGCCTGATTTCCAATCCACAGCGACAAGGAGGAAACGTAAGTCTAACGGTCGACATGGCGCCACACATTACCATCAAGCTGAGGAACCCCTTAAGTAGCACGCACCAACATAATCCATGACAAAACCATGCATAAATCATTATACTTAGATAGATTAGCAGCGCCAACTCAGATATTAAACATTGCGTCGCTCAGTTAGATAAGTATGGCTTTTAAATTCAAGATGCTTAAAAAGAAAATCGCACCAGGAATAATTATTAATTACTTAAAATGAGATCAATATTTCTAAAAATTTATTGACAAGCAAAGCCGCAATGATCAGAAATTCTATAAAAATATACCTAGACTGGCGCCAGCCCTTTTTACAGCTGAACATATAAGTAAGAACCAAAAAAATTTAGTGAGTCCCGTTTACCATTTAAAAACTGTTATTTTTGATCCTATCGCCTGGCCTGTTGCCGTCATACAATTACCTTACACACAAGTTCCCTTTGAATGTATTGCACAGTATATTTTAGCAGGGCTTAATGTACGCCGGCATAGCATGATCAGGGATGCCGAACCTTGGGTAGGGGGATCACGACTATCCGGTCGCGCTGATCCTCCGCTACAAGCGCTGCAACCTTTGCGCGGACCGTGCGATAGGCGCTGTTGTGCTGATAGGACGACAGCGCGTCATCGATCAGGCGCAATTCATCCTCGGTAAACAGTCGGGCCAACGATATCTCTCCAGCTGCTGCGTCAAATTACGTGGCGGGGTGTAAAGGATCGATCATTAACAATTTGCACGGAATGCATTCACCACGCTTCGACGGATGCCGGCAAGTAAGGTATCTGTGACCCTGCAACATCTTGCGCATCACACGAAAAGGCGCTTCCCCCTGCGGCGTCAGGCGGACGGCGTGAAGCGGCGCATTGTCAGTTCGATGACCTCCTCGTCATCGGGAAGCGGGATCGCGCTTTCCAGCATCACCTTCTGCATCTTGCCGCCGATCTCGATCAGGCCTTCGGCATATTGTGCCAGCTGATCCTGCGTCATCTTGGTCGTGGTGCGGATCCGGATATAATCGCCACCGGTATCGACGATCTCTCCCGCAAGTTCGGGGCCGTCTTCCAGGGTCAGTGTTGCATGGGTCATCGTTAACTCCTTGTCGGCCTGCTTATGTGCAGCCCTCATCCGAACGCGCGATGGCGGGAATGGGTCCGCGATCCGCCCGGCAGGTACCGCAACGTTCGCTTGGCCGTGCGGAGGCTGGCGCGACGCGCGACCGTACAGCGCCCGGTCCTCGCCTTGACCGCTGCGGATCCGTTGCCGGCAAACCGGCACATGCAACGCCCGCATGGTTAAGGAAGTATTACCGCAAAGGCTGTGTAACGAGCCCTGCAAACAGCGCAGATCGGAGACGTCACCATGCCGACCGGAAAGATCGCGGCCCGCCTCGGGGTCATCAACAGCGAAAGCTCCCGCCCATTCGTCAACGCGTTCAAGCAGGCCTGGTCGTGGCAGTCGGACCGGGGCGGCCTGCAATGGGACGCGCTGGTGGCCGCCGGGCACATGACTGCCGGTGGGCGGCTGATCTCGATCCCGCCGAACTCGGGGGGCTTCCGGACCCGCGTCTTCCACAACATGCCGGCCCAGGCCGGCGGGACCGGTCGCTGGCGCCTGCGCTGGCAGGGGACCTGCACGATCGACGTCATCGGCGGCACGAACATCAACCGGTCCCTGCCGAACGAAATCTATTTCGACTTCACCGCGAACGGGTCCAGTTGGGTCGACATCATCGTCCGGACCATTGACCCTGCCGGCGGGCAGATCCGCAACATCCGCCTGAACCACCGGGACGACTGGCCCGACGCCGACCGCGGCGCGATCTTTCGCAGCCAGTATCTGGACACGGTGCGCGGCTTTGGCGCGCTGCGGTTCGACGAATGGGTCGGCATCCTGACCAGCGCGGACCAGGGTGGTCTGCGGATCACCAACTGGGCCAGCCGCGCCCTGCCGACCGACGAGATCTTCCACCGCTTCGTGCCCTACGAGTGGATGGCCGCGCTGTGCAACCAGGTCGGCGCGGACATGTGGCTGTGTCTTCCGACCGCGGCCACCGATGATCATTTCCGCCAGTGTGCCACGCTGATCCGGACGCTGATGCCCGCGCCGCGGCACGTCTATGTCGAATACAGCACCAAGACCTGGGACTTTTCGGGCACGCCCCAGGCGCATTACTGCGCCGAGCAGGGCCGCCTGGCCTTTGGCACCGCCACGGGGTCCGAGTTCCGCAACTGGTACGGCATGCGCGCCACCCAGATGGCGCAGGCCTGGCGCGCGGTCTGGGGCAACGACACCCGACTGCACACCGTGGTTCAGCACCAGGCCGATTGGGTCGGCGGCGAGGCCGATATCCTGGTCGCCCCGCTGTGGCGGGACCGCAGCGGGACACGGGGGCTGCCGACCTATGTCGCGCCGCATTCGGTGATCGACATGCTGACCGTGCATGCCCAGGTTGACGGCGGCATGGCCTATGGCGCGCGCGTGGCCCAGATCGACGGCTGGCGCACGACCCTGTCGCAAAGCGCGGCATTCGACCGGATGCGCGACCAGATGCTGACGGGCGCGAACTGGGCGGCCGATCGGACCGTCAGGGCGCTGACCCCCAAGTGGCGGCATTACCGCACCGAGGCGACGAAGTATGGCATGGAACTGGGCGCCTACGAGGTCGGCAACCATCTGAACGGCGTCGGAGGCACCACCGCCACGCGGGCGTTCCTGCATGCGTTCTCGGTCAGTGCGCAGATGGGTGCGGTCTATGCCGCCACCATCGCCGCGCTGCGGACCCAAGGGTTCGACGGGCCGATGGCGATGTCGGTCGAATGCCGGTTGCCGGACGCGAATGTCTGCCACGGCCTGCAGCGCTGGCTGGGCGACCGCAACCCGGCCTGGACCGCAGTCGCGGCGTTGATGG
>TARA_R110001606_G_scaffold297277_5_pt1 | contig 10015 bp, 11 predicted proteins | sample TARA_R110001606 | Tara Oceans TARA_R110001606 (sample SAMEA4398315) | marine metagenome | biome: Polar Biome; feature: [SRF] surface water layer (ENVO:00010504); material: water (ENVO:00002006), including particulate matter (ENVO:01000060) such as... | depth 5 m
GACAGGCGTTGTCAGATGTGTGTGGCCTGTATCTCGCCGGTGGATGAGTGGACACTTTCGCCGTTGCGGACCGGTTTGAGAGCAATCACAGCGCCGATTACGGCTCCGAAAAGGAGCGCGGTCGGTGATCCGTTGGGCATCGGGGCCACGAAACTCACTGCCAGTAGCCCTGCGCCAGCCGACGCCGCTGCGATTCTGCTGCTCGTCCCTGGTCGGACCATGGCTTGAGCGAGCGGAAGCGCAACCATCCACAGGAATGCAAGCAGCCCGATGACGCCTGACTTCACCATGGTCCAGAGATAGAAATTGTGGCCATAGTAGGGCGCGACCTCTCGGGTAAAGCTCCCGACCTCGCCGTATTTCGGCTTGTACGCAAATCCGTACCCATTGCCTGCTACGGGGGCCTCTTCGATCGATTTATCCATGAAGTAGTTCTCCTCTTCACGGAAGAGAACTGACCCATCTCTATCGAGTTCCTGGGGGTTCAGGCCGTCGATCACTCGGCTGGAATAGCTGTCGATCTGGCTTGCCACAAATCCAATACCTGGGAGCCCGTAGAGCGCGTTCGATAGACCGAAGGACAGTGCGGTTAACACACACGCCACGACTACCCCTGCGCGTAGTGAGCTGGCGACGCTGCGACTGGACCTTGCCGCTATCAGCGCGAACGCCCCAGCGATCCCGAAGGCCAGCAGATGGTTTCGGGAGAACGCGAGGATGACAATCAGCAGCGCGGGGACGAGCCACGTCCACTGCGCTGCCAACCGCACTCGTCCTGTCGTAATCAGCGCAATACAGATGCACACCGTCACGACCGCGAGATAGGTAGCAGGGGTGAGGAGTCGAGTTGCCCCCTCGGTTGACCCGTACTGCAAGGTTGCCACTTCCGACCGACCGGCCAGCTCGATGCCGAATGCCGATGACAGAAGAATCATCACCGCCGATATCCACAGCACCCATCGAACCGACAGGATGCACCAGCGTTCGACTGGCGTCCCAATGATTCGACTCGTGACGACAAGGGCGAGGACGAAGAATGCGAGTTGGCGGGTATCCGACACGACTCGTGGGAGCGCGAGTCCTCCGAAATACCCGTTGAGGCTCGCGAGGATGGTGACGGCAATGAAGGGTAGGGAATAGCGTGCGGTCCGAATTTTGGAGTGCGGAAGGGTAAGCGCCCAGACCGCGCTGGCGATCAACAACGGTTCGTAGAGCCTGAACGAATATCCGCCTATCTGGACCGCTACGGGTACGAAGCTGGGGAGTGCAACGCACGCGATGGCCAAGGTGAGAGGTACGATCCAGCCGAAGCGCATAGTTCGGAAGTCTATGGCTCCAACCGGATCGTCGCCCACCTAGACGGACACCCAGCCAGTCCCGACCGACCGCAAGCGCACTGAACCCCAGTTGGTGGCGATCACCTTCGTTGCCGCGCCGTCGATGGTTTCGGAACCAGCGGCCGCGATGGTGATGTTGTTAGCAGCAGCGTTTCCCAACTCATCCTTGATTACCAGTTCCTTGCCTGTAGTTGGCTTGGGAAGCGTGGCCGATGCACCTGAAGTTGCCGGTAGCAGTGTCACCGTCAATGCGGCAGCGGCCTTCACTCCCACGTACTCATCTCGACTCGTCAGCGCGTAGTTCGCGGTCACTGCGGCAGAAATAGGCGTTCGTGCTGCGATCTGACTAGTGGCCGCGTCCGAAGAGTGACGGAGGCCCTCGAACAGCACTTTGCCGACGTTCGTCGAATCGATCGGGAACGGGTTGTAATTCAGACTCCCGGCACCTGCCGAGAAGCGCATCGCCGTGAGGTCGATGTCCTTCAAGGTCAGGTACAACACGTCACACTGAGGGTAAGCCGGAATCCTCAGTCCAATCGGAGCCAGATCGCCGCGGTCGGACCGGTACCGAACCTTCTCGATGACACCGGAGATTGCGTTGCCTCCGGCCGCCGCGAAGTTCATCATCGACGTCATTCCTGGCCTCGCTCCAGCGAGGAATGTGGAGATCTGAATGCTCTTCCAATCCAAGAGCCAATCGCCATTGTCGAGGTACAAGGGCACGTACGAGGGCGGAGCTGTGCCGCCACCGAGACGACCTGACACCTTGATGCGTAGGTCACGGAATGTGAGGGTTGACTTGGTCTTCGTGCCCGAGTTCGAGATGAACGAGACCAGAGCGCCTCGCTTAAATACCGACGAGTCCGGCGCGAACACTCCGTGCCGCTCCATTAGAAGCCCGTCAATCAAGACACTCGCGATTTCACCCTGAAAGTGCAGACCTTCGCCGGAGCCACCTCCAGGCTGCGAACCCATGTCGACCGCGTAGTTCTCGTACTTGCACGACTTGATGACGACCTGCGGATTGACATTCGGAATGCGGGCGAGCTGATACCACCCCTTCGGCATCCATGTCCCACCCGCAACCGTTCCGACATCGAAGTGGCGTGACGTGCAGTTGACGTACTCTACGAACTGCTTCTCCGCTTCCTTGAAGATCACCACAGCACCCGCGGAGTGCGCGGTCGCGACCGACCCGTTGAGCCCCCGAACCACAGTGAGGGTCGTGGAGCTGGAATTGTCCGACGACGCCGTGTACGACATCAGCTCGTTATCTACTGAGACCCATCCACTTCGAGCCACGCTCGTCGGGACAGCATCCACCACGAGAGAGGTCGCCACGCTGGTGAGCGCGGTGGTCAGCAATCCGGTAGGAGCCCCGGCCGCTGTTCTGGCAGCAGTGTTGTAGTTGGTCGAGAAGAAGTTCCCACCGGCCGCGTCGTCTATCACGACATCTTCGACCAGCGAATTCAGCATGGCGTCGGTCTCCACCCCGACGTCGCCGCTGTACCGGCCGTAGCAGCGGCGGATGATGCACCTGTCCCCGAAGCCGTTGCCGCCGATCATGAAGTTCAGGCTGGTGTAGTTCTCGGTCGGCTTGACGACACAGTCGTGGTGCAGATCCTCGAACACGATGTTGTCGATGAACGGGCTGTTGGTGTTCGGCGCGGTACCAACGCCGGCCACGTAGAACCCTGCCTCGCCTCCCACAACTTCGATCCTGCGGAGAAAGACATTCTTGATGTACATCGGTTGCGGATCAGCGGCGTCGGCAAGCGGTGCGATCGAGACTGCACACCTGTAGTGCGGCGAAGAGAAGCCCGAACCGAGCAGCGGGCCGACGACCGTGGGGATGTTGATAGCGCTGATGTCTTCGACCGTGATCCCGTCGAATTTCATATTGGCCGGAATGGTCGAGTATCCCGACATCAATGTGCCGACGATGAGGTGTTCGGACACTGCGCCGTGAACCGTGTCGCCTGCGGTAGCCGTGTATGCGGTGCCCGAGTAGTTCAAAATTACGAGCTGGGTGGCGGACTGGCGGACGAACGGCAGGGTGCGAGATTTCAGCCCAGCATTGGACGCGGGGAAATGCAGCCGACCTTTTGAGGCCCACCCCGCCGTCGATGCGACGGTCAGAACGGTGTTCGCCCCTGTCGGGAGCGGCGTGTCAGCGTTAACCGTGGTGGACGGGCCAACCTGCTGGACTCCCACGTTGTCTGCGTCGACGGTGAAGTCGGACAGGCGCACGTCTTTGAACAACAATCCCTTGGATGATGGGTATAGATCGAAGACGCGCAACACTTCGTTGCTCACTACGAACGTGGTGCTGCCCTTTCCTGCGCCTCGGATGCTGATTCCTCGGGTCAGGGCTGGAATGCGTAGACCTCCGCCGCCTGTTTTCGCGAGCCTGTAGCGGCCGGGCGGGATGAAGAGTGTTCCCCCGTTTGGGACTGCGTTGAGTGCGGCTTGCAGTGCATCGAAGTCGTCGGTGGTCCCGTCACCCGTCGCGCCGTAGTCCTTGGCGTTGATCATTAGTTCGCCCTTGCCGACCGCCCGCACTCCACCCGTGGGTGCGATCGCGGTGACATCGGAGGGCTTGGCGTAGCTGGTCGAGAGGTTCCAGTTTCCTGCGTTGTAAGCGGTGCCCGAGATGAACGTGACTTTGGCTGACACGAGATCGCCAGCGGGATTAACCACGACCGCGCCCGCTGCGTAGGCCTTCTCCTGCTGCCACTTGTCGACTTTGACTGCTACCGAATCAGCCAGCGCGACGGGAGCATAACGTGCGTCACCAACCGTTTGAGAGAGCTTGCCGTCCAACTCAGTACGGACAGCCTCAGCCAACTTCGCCCGAGCAACAGCATCATTCGCAATCTTTGATGACGTAACCGCATCCTGAGACAACTCCGGCCCACCAACAGCACCAGGAGCCAACTGCACATTCGTGATCGAGTCAGCGCCAACCACAGCCTCCTGCGGCGGCACCGTGACACGACCGACCTCAGGGTTGCCGTCAGCTTCCGACAGAAACACTAGTTCCACGCCATCAGCCTCAACCTCACCGATACCGAACCCGCGAGGACCACGCGACAACTGCAACGCAGTCGAATTCGGGCCGACGTTGATGTGTTCCGCGAGGTTGATTTGCAGTCCTGGTTCAGCCCAAAAGTAGATGGGCGGCACCGTAACAGCCTTGGACCCGTATTTGAGACCGTTGAAGGTGGCACGCCACTGCAACATCGACAAATTAGATGTCAACGATGTCGGGGCGGGCACTGTCACATAGTTGCGGTTGCGATGCGAGATTTCACCGGTCAAACCGATTTCCACCTCAAACGGTGCAATCGCCTTAATCTTCAAAATCCCGCCATCATCCACCTGAACAGGTTTCGCGGGGTCCAACATGGGAGTCAACACTATGTTTCCGGTAACAGGCACATCATCGAATTGGTCGTCTTCATCGACGCCATCAATTATGAGTGCGCCTACGTTGACGCGTACGGTTGAATATCCTAGTGGCATCAGGCAGAACTCCGTTCAAAGTGTTGTTGTGGCAGAGTTCTGCCGAAATACGATTTATGTTTTTGGCGCGATCGCGAAAGTGGCGTACGCACGAGGTGCAGAAACGCTCGAAGCGGTGACAGTTCCTGACGTGCCCGCAGCAGCTTGTAGCACGTAAGCCACACTCAACACGGAGCCACTCCCGCCCGATGGTGTCGACTGCGCAAGCTCGATAACCGAGCCTGGCCACGTAATGTCTGTTGCAGTACCGCCGAACCATGCGACACGGAACACGAATGCGCCGGCCACTGGAACAGTGATGCTGGGTGTGACCGCCGAAGTTGAGTCGCTTGTTGACGCCCCGGAGTCTGGAGTACCCGCAATCGGGTTTGCTGCGGCACTGGAGACCGCAGTCATTGTCGCGATGTGCTGTGTCGACACATCTGTGGTCACGGTCAGAGTTGACCCGTCTGCTTCTGTGCGGAACTTCCAGAACACGAACATGCGTGAGGCTCCGACGACTTGCGAGATGGGTTTTGACCATCCGGCGATTGTGAGATCGGTTGTGCTGGAGCGTTGCACGATGGTTGTGATGAGTAGGTCACCGATGCTGCATTGCGGGATGGGGACCACGATTTCAGTGGAGTTGGCGGTTGGGGCGATGCTCACCGAGTTGACTACTGTCATTTCGGTGCGTCCGGTGACCGATGCGGTTCCAGTGCCTGATGCCGCGAGGGTTGTGCGTGCTGCGGTGACTAAGGTTCCTGTGCCTGTTCCTGCCGCCGTGGCGCGTACTGAGCCTGCGGCGGGAGTGCGGGTGGAGCTTTGCCCTGACGCCGGAATCGTGGTGCCAGGCGAGGCCGTGAGAGCGCCCGATCCTGTAGCGGCCACACTGGACCCGGCCGAAGACTTGACGATCGTATCGCCCAACCCTGCAGCCTCGATCGAAGTCGGGAACGCCTGACCCACCACATACGCGGGAGCCGTCAACTTGCCAGAACCCGAAGCAGCAGCCGCAACCACGCCGCGCGGCGCAACCTGCGTACTACCAGACGCCGACGCAACCATCCTTGCGGCAACTCCCGCACGAACAGTTGCCGCACCAGAACCCGAACCAGCAAACACCGTAAACCACGGCACATTCGGAATAAAACCCTCAGGCAACACCGACACCGGAACCTCAGGAAACCCGATCGACAGCACCGGGACATCAGAAAAACTGACTTCAACGACAGGGGGTGACGGAAACGCTGTTAGTTCCATGCCATCACCTCCGGGCCGTCATCACATGTCAAGACTGGGTGTAGCTGATCGGTGCTTTCACCTGGCCTTGAGTGGACAAGGTGACGGTTGCGGTCAACGCGCCGCCGTCAAGGAACGTGCCACCAGTCGCAGCAGTCCACAAACCCCAATGCGAATAACTACCTGCAGACACATCAAACGTCACCTCACTGCCAGTCACAGTAGAGTTAGCGGCAGAACCCCACGTAGTCTGCTTACGTGCATAAGCCGGAGCACCACCCGACGCCTCATTCGCGCCAGTCGCAGCCGGAGAAGCAGTATGCAAAGACAACCAAGAACCCTGCGCCGCATAAGCAGTCGCAAGCGCATTATTAGTAGCAGTAACAGCAATAGCCATATCGATTCCTAACGAGGTTGCTTGCGCTCAACCTTGCCGTAAAACCGGCAATAGTCGACGCGAGGCGAATCAGGGAAACTGAAATACAAATAGAACGATGTTCGAGCCGCGATAAGATCTGCGACCTCAGACTCCTGCCGCCACACAGCCTTATCCGTCGTCACCACCGCAGGCCAAGACGCAATCACAGCACCCTTAGTAGGCTCAGTGAAAAAGTCGATACGCGCCGTAGTGCCAGGCGGAAACGTTTCATACTCAGGCGGGGTAATGATCTGCTGGAAATCCTGACCACGCGTAAGACGCAGTTTGATTTCCTCTTGGTCCACTTTGCCCAAAGGTTCTGTCACGATGACTCCAATCTCAAAGGGTTGCTGTTGGATGCCACGGCGGAACCTCAATGCCTTGTTCAATCAATGTCTGCTCAAGTACCCGGACGCGCTCCTCTAGATGCCGTCCGCGAGACTCAGATGCCGCTTCACGCGATTCAGACGCTGCACGATCCTCCGTCAACGCACGAATATCGCTCCGCGCCTCCGACAGCGACTTTTCGAGGCGTGCAACATCGGCCTCTAGCCTTTCCACACCTTCAGTCCAAATCTTGAGTGCCTTCGTATAGGCATCCGCTTCTACCGTCGTCTTTGCAACCTGTTCCGAAGATCGGGACGAGTAGCGGGTGCCGAGGAAGGTGAGCAGGGCGACAACTGCAACACCGGCGAATGTCCATACTTGACTGCTCACTGAGCCCCAATGGGGGGTAGGCGGTCAATGTTGATCGGGTTAGGCCACGAGGACACGAGGATGACGATGGCCGCGTATCCGGCGTAGATGGCCGCAGACACCCATGCCGTTGATTCATGCTCCGCGAACAGTGCGGACGCCCATGAGATGAGAAACATGAGTGACCAGACGATCGGGACAGCGGTGAGCGCCATGAATCCGACGCGATCAGACCTAGGTGGATGCGATTCGATGGCCGTGAACAATGCGACGGCCGCGGCAATAATCCAAATCCATCCGACGACCGAGATGGGCAGGTAGCCGGGGAGCCAGCTGAATGCCATTGCTCGCGCGGATCGTTCTGAGGGTTCGATGGTGACGTAGGAGAATCCGAGGCACGCATACAGTACGGCGTGTACCATCAGGAATTGTGCGCGTTTGCCTGAGAGTCTGCGTGCCGCGATCCGTATGACCGCAGGCTTGCGCATTATTCGGCCCTGTGTCGTCCTGTGAGCGTTTCGTATCCGTCCGTGAGGGCTTTCTCTGCCTGAGCGCGGAAGTCTGCGACAGTGGCCCCCACAGAGGCGTTAACGGCTACCGTGGTTGCATTGATCTGGTCGGTGACCGCGGTAGCGATAGCGGGCACATCAACGGATGGTGCAGCGGTCTTCACATTCGCCGCAGCAAACATCAAACCAACGGTGCCGAGCAGTGACGTGACAACCGACAAAATCTGTGTCGTCTGATCTTCCGTCACGTAGCCGAGGACGCCAGCAGTGGCGAGCACCGCCGCGATAAGCCCGTACACTGCGATGCGGATTGCGGGGTAATGCTGTGCAACCTTTTTCATCACTTACCGTCCTTCGGGGTAACAAGCTTCTCGATACGCTCCACCGCTTCCGCGATGCGGTAGGTGCACGCATCCAAAAGAACGATGTAAGACATGAGGTCGAAGCTTTTGCTGGGATCAATCAGTGACGCTCTAGCCTGCGTGAGCACATCACGTACATCTGCGAGGCCATCCACAACCGACTTCTGCCCGAGCTGCTCCCACCCCTTCAATCCGGGGCCGCGCAACTGCTCCTGCACATCCTCTGGTGTCGGCAATGTTCCTCCTGAAGTTTTGATGCCCAGCAACTCCGAGAGTGCGGGCAGGTCTAGGGTGGTGAAGTTGGCATCGCACGCGCCGAACGGTGCACATGGCACCCTGTCGCTGTACTGATGCGCGAACCTGCCCGGAAAGTCATAGGATGCGCCGGGTGTGCCGTTGTAGTGCGGCACCACGAGCGGTAGCCCGTCCGGGCGTTTCAGCCACAGTTCGGGATCGGCTTTCGGATTCCAATAGCCGATGACGCGTTTCGGGTTGCCGTACCAGCCGCGTAAACGGTTGATTTCATCGTTGACTTCGGCGGACTGATCCCCACGGACACGCTTCACGCCGTTCTGCGGTGCGCCCTCAACGTCAACCATCGTGACCGTCTTCGGGTGCCCCCACAGCCCAGCCTCGGTCAGGATGTCTTTGTGGAGGTCGCAGTTGGCTTGTCCTGGCCAGAAGAAGTAGTAGGGGATGACTAGGTCGAGTTTGCCGGCGTCAAGCATTTGTTTGGCGCGGCGCGCGTTTTCGAGCGCGAGACTGTCGCGGGTGTTGCCGCTGTTGGTGCGGAATGAGAAGACGCGGTGCGGGTAGGTGCCGTCAATGGGTTTGCTTTGGTATTGCGATACGTCGGCCCATGTGGTCATTGGCGGACACCTCCTGTGAGCTGCGTGAATATGTCATCCCAGATCGCTTGTGAATTGGGCGCGGGAGATGGTGTTGGCGCGGTAGGTGCGGGGCCGTAGATGCCCAGGTGCCCGCTACGCAGTTTTTCCGCAAACAGATCGTTACGCCCGTCGCCCTCGCGGAACGCCATCTGATAGTGCATCTCGTCGGCGCGCGACCAGTCGGCACCCCAAAAGACGGTGCCCTCAAACAGTGCGAGTCCGCGGCGAATCTTCTCGATCCGGTCCTGCGGCATCACGCGGCGACCCCACGGATACTTGACAGCGTTGATGTCCACTCCGGTACCTGATAGGTGATTGGAGTTTGATACGTCGTTGGTGTTGGACCATCCCCATGTTGGGGAGATGATTTCTTCGACGTTGAGGTCGTACCATTTGAGCCATGCCCCGAGGATTGTGTGGGGTGCACCTTTGCGGAGTGGCGCGGTATCGACCAAGAACAAGTCTGGGATTCGCGCGATATCGCATTCATCGCGGTTGCACATCCTCCACCCGTTTTCTGAGTGGGAATGACCGTATGCGGTTCTGAAGCTCATTAAGCGACCTCGTCAATCAACTGGGCGATACGGATAGCCGCACCACGATCCAAGACAGCATCATGAGAGAGCCGCCCCTGCCGCGAATACTGTGCATGAATAGCAGTCACAAACTCCGGGGTCACCCCACAAATCTCGGCCACATCGAGGACGGTCGGGTAATCCCCGAACTCCCACTCCTCATCAATACAACGAATCACTCTGACAGCGATTCTGGCGGCGCAATATCTTCGCGAGGGCCATCGCCCTCGAATGCTTCAAACTCTGCGCTAGGCGTATCCACAGGGTCAGGAATCACTACCTCATACCCGGCTAACGCCAACGCCTTACCGTGATCCGCCCAACCCACAAGCGAACCCGGAAGCCTATTCATAAGAAACGCCGACCCGTCCTCGCGGGCTCCGACGATCACCGTCTCGTCATGCTGGGTGCCGGGCATGTCAACGGCGAACACAACGACGAGATCGTTCCCGTCCAGTGGCTCGGACAGCCGATAGTGGTGT
>TARA_R110001606_G_scaffold51317_3_pt1 | contig 10014 bp, 5 predicted proteins | sample TARA_R110001606 | Tara Oceans TARA_R110001606 (sample SAMEA4398315) | marine metagenome | biome: Polar Biome; feature: [SRF] surface water layer (ENVO:00010504); material: water (ENVO:00002006), including particulate matter (ENVO:01000060) such as... | depth 5 m
GGCAGATACTATGGGGAAAGAGGCCCTAACAACTGAAGAAGCCAACAAGCGGGCCAAACAAGTTTTAGGTATAGATGAAAAGGACGATGTTCCTGATTGGGCCATGCCCTTGTTTGCGTTTGGTATGGCTTTGATGTCTGAACCTGGATCCTTTGGACAAGCCGTTGGTAAGGCAGGCTTAAAAACGCTTCCTGTAATAGCTCAGGTTAAGAAAGAGAAAAAGGCTGAACGCTTTAGAGTTGCACAAATTGCTCGCGATTTGATGACAACAGATGTAGCCACGCGCAAGGGTGCTTTGACTAATGCTGTGAGTTTAATCTTTAAGCAAAAAACAGCGACTCGCGCTGATAGAGCAGAACAAAGAGCTATAGACAAAGAAAGTCGCCTAGCCACAAGCGCAAAAGCCAAAGAAGCATTAAATAAACGCAAATTTAAACTAGATCAAAAGAAACAAAAATTCGCAGAATTCAATGCGTTTCAAAAGAATCTTACGTCGCTTATAGAAGCTGTTCCAGAGACCTCAAGACTTAGGGTCGCACTGGAGCTGGCTGGGCCACTATCAGACCCTAAACTATTTGGGAAGATGACCGATAATCCTTCGCCTCAACAATTGAACGCATTTGGAACTGACCTATTTAAAGCAAAAGTAGAAGGGTTAGCATACTCCGGAAAAGACACAAATCTCCTCCTGAGTGTGATGGGGTATACCGCGCCAGACAAAAATAAAGATTTTTTTGAAAAGAAAATTACGGTTAACGTACCCGTTACAAATGCGGACGGCACGACTGTTAACCGACAAATGGAGCGGCTTGTTCGGCTAAATAGCGTTGAGGTTAATGATGTCGAACGTGGTCCAGACGGTAAACCTATTATAGGCCCCGATGGTAAACCAATTATTAAAGTGTATGCTCCAGGGCAATTACAAACAACGCTTGACGCCGGAGGGATACCTGTAGTAAACGGCAACGCTGATCCTGGTTGGACAAGCACTACAAGAGTTGAAACTGTAAATGGCGAACAAAGATCATTTAGTGGAAGGGTTAATGGAAAACCATTTTGGGATGAGGGCGGTAGGTATTGGAAACAAGGTTCGCACTTCACTAAAACTGTTGGTGATGAAGGAAGATCGGTAGAAAAAGCCGATACTTTTAACCATATTGTCCAAAGACCAGACGGATCGGTATCTATAGCTTCAGGTACATCTACGGATGTTGCAGGCGCTATAGGAAAAATTCAAAAGGGGACTGCAACTGAAGATTTAAGGCAAAAAACACTTCAGGTTGTAGCCTTATCACGTAGATACGGCCAGCTTAAAAAAGCGATTGATAGCAATCATCAGGCCGTTCTTGCAGCCTATCAACTGCCCGGTTTGCAGCAAACGGTTATGAGGGTGGCGGACTATTTTGCCGTAGTGACCAAGCAGAGACCAGAATTTGAAGGTTTGCTAGATGGGTTAGATCTTTTTAAGAACTTCGGTACTAAAAAAGGGCAGCAACAGGCGTTTTTAGGCGGCAAAGAGATAAAAGGTAGGGGCGGACTTAGGTCTTATGTGCGTGGTCTTTCGAAAAACTATGTAGACGGCTTGGCGGACACGAAATTGGAAGGCGCAGACGGTACTCTTCGTACAATGATGCCGGAAGAATTAAGCGCGTTGCAAGGGCTTGCACTTATGAAGTCGTCAACAAAGTCCATGGTTTTTAATCTGGCCTATGCTATAGCCCGAACAAATGAGCCTGGAGGCCGCTTAACTGACCGTGATGTTGCTAATGCTTTGATGATGATGGGTGTGCAAGAAAATGGAAGCTTTCGCCCTAGAGAATTAATAAATGCAATGGATCGAAACGTAGCTAACAGCCAATCTGAGGTTGTTGACGAATATATATCTCGGACGTTAACCGATCCGGCATCTGAAGATGCACCGAAGATAACAAAGGCGTCTATATTTGGTAAATTCAAAGACATGCCGCTTTTTGAAGTTCCCAAAGGCAATATTTTCGATCCTTCGGATCGTCGTGCGGGTGACAAATATGTATCTTTAGCAAGTCGCATAGGGCCACCGCTTGCACAACAGTTCCAAATTGAATCAAAGATACCGGGTTTGTATTCGCCTGAAACAGGCACTTGGAATCAAGGGGCTGTTCAAAAACGGTGGCAGGCTACCATAAACCTACTGAAGAGAGATCCTCAAAATGCTGAATTACTTGCGCAGTCCGGTAATTTAGCCGCTATTGTTAAGAGACTAAGACCCGGAGGTGGGAAATAATTATGGAATTGTTCGAAGAACAAGCCCCCGTTGCTCAAGCCCCCGTTGCTCAAGCCCCCGATATTAATGCTGCGATTGATGCCGAAGTACGGGCTATGGAAGATAGAGAACGCCAAGCAGGGGCGGCGGGTGATGTCCCTGCTGTTGGATCGCAATGGTCCGACGCTAGAATTGGGCAGACGGCACAGGGTATTTGGGACAATATACAAAATTGGGAAGGCTGGGAAGGTTTAACAACGTGGCCAGACCGCCCTTCACAGGAACAGGTGGCTGAAGCTGAAGGTGCACAATTAGCAGCCACCACAAGAAGCGGGGCTGCTTTTGGAGCACAACAAACCAGCGAACAAAACCAACGGTTTATTGACCAAAATATAGATATCTATGGTGGGGGGGCAGAACCTGTAGCCGTAGATGCCGCCTATATGACCACCGTTGCTGCAAACTTTCCTGAGACTTATAAGTACGCTCTTTCACAGCGCCTAGCTAATCATTTTAATAAAGCCAATAACGAAAAATTTGATTCTTCCGTGTTTGACGTTCGTATATATGAAGGTGAACCGACGTACTACGATCCCATAGAGGAAAAACGAAAACTATTCAATCCTAGAGGCGCTCAGTGGGCTGATTTTGAGCAGTTTTTTGTTGAACATGCCCCCATAGTAGGAGGAACTGTTGGAAGTGTTGGTGGTTTGGCAGTGGGTCCAGTAACCTCACTAATGCTGGGTTCATTAGGTGCGGGTGCGGCTGAATGGTGGCGTAGCGGCGTAGGGATGGCAAGAGCGGGCTTTGAATATTCAGGATTTAATCCTATTGCGGACAAAAATAGTGACCCCGATGGCGTCTTCAACGGTATTGATTTCGGCGTCTTGAAGCATCCAAAAACCGGAGATAAAGTATCGGCTCTACAGGTTATGGTAGATTCCGTGGGTGAAGCGGCGTTGTGGGGTGCTTTACAGGTTGGTGGCGGAGCTGCAATTTCGATTCTTCGTAATTCCATGGCGCAACTGGCTACAAGACCCGTTGGTCTAGATGCGGGTGTAGATATGGTTGCTTCTAGTGAGTTTTTAAGAAGCATAAATCCAGACCAGTTTTTGAAGGCCATGGATCATTATAAAATGAAGCAGGCGAATGGTGAGTTGTTACCCTATGGTAAGCTAGGAGATGATGCCGGACCGACGACTTCGCAGGTGATATACACTTATGCAGAGGCGGAAGCAACCGCTGGTCGTCTCGAATCAGCAGCCCTTATAAACGAGCAAGCTGCAAAAGCGGCTAGGTATGAAAGCGAGCTGGCCGAAAATTTGGCAATTCGGGAAGGTCAGGAAATAGCGGCTGCTCGCGAACTGGGGGCGCAAGGCGAAACCGGTCTGGCAACAAGCCCCCGGTTTGTTGTTGAAAAGTCCGATAGGCTTGGTATGATTGTTCGTGACACTCAAACCATGGAGGCTGCGGAATTACCCCCCGCGTTTGTAAGAAATGCAGAAAATCTTCAAAGACATGCGGATGATCTAAATTTTCAAATGGGATACCCCATTACCGCCTTAGAAAGAGATGCTGCTGCTGGAGAGGCTGGCGCGTTTTTAGAAGCTACGGCTGAAAAAGCGGCTGCTTTAGATCCAAGATTGACGGCGGCACAAGATTCCCTAGCAATAGCTAGGGACGAAGCACGGGCGGTTTACGAAACGGCAACGGCTTCGGCAAATCCGGCAGAGGCTTTAGGTGGTATATTGCCAAGGTTATCGAAAATACACGACCGTGCCCGTGACAGCGCGAGTGCTTTGTTTGATAATGTTAGCAACGCCTTCACTAAACAGTTAAAAACAACTTTGAACAGAGTCCCTTCTGAGTATAATAAGTTTGATACAAAATCTTTATTCCAAGGCCGAAAACGATTAAACTCAACAAACACAGATAGTCTCTTAAAAGGGTTGGATGCAGCCAACACTGGACCTGGATCAGTGGCCGAGCAGGCTTCTAGTATGGTTGAAGCCGCCTTTAAAGATATAACCGAAACTGTTTCAGGAAAATCTAAGTTAGTTCCGAAAATTATATCCTATAAGCAATTAAACGATTCATTAAACGGCATTAATGAGCTTTTTAAACTTGGCCAATATAGTGAAGGTCCGGCAAGGGCGTTTTTAACGGATCTGAAAAATGGTTTAACTAGAATTCGTGATGAACGATTTAAAACTATAGACAGGGCTATGTTGTCGGATGCCGAAATTAAAGCGGGTAAGGGTCTGTATGGCAATTTAAAAACCGCAAGTGAGTCGTGGGGTAATTATGATAATGTATGGCGCGAAAGCACTTTATCTACTTTAAAAAAGTTCGGGGATAAAGGTAGCCTGATGTATACCCCAGAACAGGCCGCAAAAGATTTTTTTCCAGATGGTAATATAGGATTACAAGAAGCGATAATTGATTCAGTTTTGGCAAAAGAAAACCCCGCCCTTAAAGAATCACTTCGTAATTTATTCAGGGTTAAGTTAAGAAATGCGGTTACCGCACCTGTTGAAGAAGGTGCAGGGGTGTCCGGAGTGAGTGAAATTGCCCCCGGTGTTGTGGGCGTAGTACCTCCGATAAGGGCTGGCGAATTTTTAAGTAACAATCAAGGTGCTTTAAACAAATTATTTACTTCTGAAGAAATTCAACAATTCAATAGTATAGGTAGCTTGAGTAAAGCGGCAGAAAGACAAGCAAAGGTAACCGAGGCCCTGCAAAAAAAGGCTGCGGATTTAGGTGTTATTTTATCGGATGCAAATGTCATTGGTGTGCATGGCCTTGTTGAACCCATGATGATAGAGGGAGGCAAAAGATTCATCAACAGTTTACGAAATATTATATTTCGGGACACGGCAAATGACCCTGCGGCATTACAGGCTGCTCGTCAACAAATGGATGCTATACGGTATGCGGGCGCAGAGCGTATGATTTTTGGCGAAGCTGATTTAACGGCTGTAGGCGCTCTCCAACGTATAAGCAATCCTGGCGCAATATTAAAAAATATAAGAGCACTGCGCGGATCTTATGAGGCTCTTGTCGGCCCCGAACAAGCCAAAAATGTAAAAAAACTTTTAACTCAGTTCGATACGGCGTTTAGTAAATTACGAAGACCTGAGGGTTCTCCACCAGCAACAGCAGGAGAGAAAGCGTTATCGGTCGTTGGAACATTGATTAGACCTGTTGTAGGTGTTTTAAATAGGCGAGCGATTACGGCAACCGCAGCAAGAAACTTGTTCACCATGAAACTTGCTGATAGTTTTAAACAGGCTCTTCTTAATCCCCAAGCTACCGAACATTGGATTAAGATGATCCGCACACTGAAACGGGGTGAGGATGCCGCACAAGTAGTAGGAACGGCCCTTAGTTTTGATTTTTTTGATAAAGACAGTGAAGCCTATAAAGCTGTTTTAGACTCTCTTCACTCTTCTTCATCGGAAGAAGAATATCAAAGAATTCTTTACACGGGACCAGACGCGCTTTCGCCCGAAATGCAAAAGGAAGTGGGTGCCGAAGTTCGGCGTGGGCAAAGCCCTACTCCGGAAGCCCCCCTAAGTTTTCTTAAAGACATGGATTCTGATTTAAGAAAAGAGTATCCTTGGTTAGATAAAATAAGCGGTGTTCTTGGAACAAGGCCACAGGATAGACCGGCGCGGCAAGAAATAGGTTATGATGATTATGATTTAAATCCTCGTCCGGGCACTAAAACCCCTAGAAACCCATATCCCGCTGGCAGCGTACAATGGAAAACGCGGCAAGATGAGGAGGCTTCTGCGAAACGGGGTCGTAGTACCTCTCCGTCAACTGGGATCAGTAGTCTTGTAGGGCCTGAAGTGTTACGGAATCAAGAAATAAGTAAATTGGTTCGTGGTTACAACAAAGGCGGTATCGTCAATGCAAGGACGCGCCAAAGAGTTTCATGATTAATGTATTCCCGCAAAACCTTTTAGACGATATAACCCAAACGCTAAAGCGTCATGAAGGGGTGCGCCAATACGCCTATAGATGTCCCGCAGGCTATTGGACTATAGGCGCAGGCCGTAACATTGATGATAAAGGTGGCCGTGGATTAAGCGACGATGAAATAAACTACTTGTTGCAGAATGATATCCAATTATCTATTGACGAGTTGTCTGAAAATTTTCCTTGGTTTGATGAAATACCCAAGACTGTTCAGGGTGTGCTGATTAATATGCACTTTAACATGGGTATGCCGACCCTTCGTAAGTTTCGTAATATGCTAGACGCTTTGGAGCGAAAAGAATACAGCCGTGCTGCTGATGAAATGTTGGATAGCAATTGGGCTGATCAAGTGGGTGATCGCGCTATAGAATTATCTGACATAGTGCGTGGAACTTAAACAAGCCATTCTCGCCACGCTTCACCCATCACGGCAGTAGCTAGGTTTATCTTCTTTCTTAACGCCTGTACAATCTTTTCGTCGACGGTCCTCTCAGCCATAATATCGATGTAGGTTACCCTATTCACCTGACCTATGCGGTGTGCCCGATCCTCGGACTGCATACGGACCTCAAGGTCATATGTATTGGAATAGTAAACCACGGTAGCCGCTTGAGTAAGCGTGATTCCATAACCGCCTGTACGAACCTGACCTACAAAGAAGCGGCAGGGATGGTTAGGATTTTGAAAATTAGCGACTAGGCGTTGCCTATCATCGTCGGATGTTTCGCCAAAATATGTTCCATAGCTATCACTGCCGTAAGTCTTTGCCAAGGCTTTGCTGACCTGCTTTATGTCATAAACATAGTTGGCCCAGATTATAGCTTTACCATTCGTTTCTTCTAAAACGGCAAGAAGCTCAGTTATACGATTGCTGGGCAGTTCTTTGAACGTGCCGTCGTCAAATTTGGCATAGCCGCATGTCACCTGCTGTAGCCGAAGCAATTGTGTGATGACATTAGAGGTTGTTATGTCGCCATCTTCTAAATTTGCTATGGCCCATTTTTTAAGATCGTCATATACTTCCTTTTGTTCCTTGGTCAGTTGTATGGTGCGGCGGGTGTAGACTTTTTCCGGTAGGTCAAGGCAATGCTCTTTTAGAACACGAAAGCTGAACTTATTCAGGGTCTTGTTCAGTTCCTCTAGGTTTTGGTATCCCACCACCTGTTGGAATGAGTGCGTAGCGATTGAACGCTGCTGTATGATGGCGTACCGTGCGCGAAATGAGAAGTATGATGAATACCCTAGATATACGGGGTCGAGGAATTCGCATTGTGCGTATAGGTCAAGTGGTGATTTGGTAACGGGTGAACCTGTTAATATTCTCCTGTATTTGGCTAAAACGCTCAGCTTCAATATGCTTTTTGTTCGTTTGGCTTTTGGATTCTTTATGGTGGTGCTTTCGTCAACGGCCATAAGAGTCTTGTGTGCGTTTAAAAACTTCCCAGCAAAGGCCGTACCTTTCCGAGTACTGAGTGCCTCAACATTCATTATCAGAATTTTCAAATTCTCATTAGGGTATTCAAATAGCGTGTCTAGTAGCTTTTGTTGAGTCTTAGTATTGGCCGGATTCCACACCACGGTGTTCACTAAGATATGATTCGGCAAATGTATTGGAAGTTCATTTATCTCCCAATTGCGATAAACGCCCTTGGGGGCAATAATCAAAGCGGCCTCGATGTAACCGCGATCATACAGAACAGCAATGTTGTCGATCAATACTTTAGATTTACCTGTGCCCATTTCCATGAACAAGGCGTATTCTTTACGCTCCCACGACTTATTCAAAGCTGTACGTTGGTGATCATACGGCTTTGTTTTGAACGGATAAATTAATTCTTCCATGTTTATCTCCTTTCTGTTAATATTTTACCCTGTATAAAGGTAGTGAACAAGGCCCTATAGTTATTTCGAACAGTTCGAAGTAAGGGGTGTTGCTCCAAAGCGTGCTAATAGGCCAATACTCTAATAGGGTTTGCTAATTACTCAGTGTTTACAACAGGTTAAGCCCTATTAGAAGGTTATTAGATGTTTACATGGTAGCGCAGGCTTCTAAACCGCGCGCGCGCGTTTTCCGCAGTTTACCTACGTTTTCGTACTCAGATTACTTTAGGCTTGTTCAACCCATGGCAATAGGTATACTAAAGTTATAGCGCAACCATATTAGAAAGAAGAAAGGTGAGTGAATGACAGTATATGCTGTTCAAGAAGAAGCCCCTGGGCAAAATATTCTTACGGCACGTGATTATGGCGACATAGTGTACCTGCTTCCTAGAGGGCAAGTCACTTTTAGTGCATCCCCTACATTGCTTCGTTTGAAGCGCAAGTTGCGCGAATATTGCGATGATGACTTCTTACTTTTGATAGGCGACCCTGCCGCCATTGGTATGGCTACAGCGGTTGCTGGCGACTACAACCGTGGTCGTGTTCAATTTTTGAAATGGGATCGGCAAGAAAAGCAGTATTACCCTATAAAATGGGATTTGCATGAGAAAGGAGAAGATTAATGTCAGACCTTGAATTAGCAAAAACCTCACTAGCTGAAGTTATTGAGGGTTTTAGCAATCTAACAGAAAACGAGTCACAGGAATTACGCCAGTTGTGTGAACAGTTGGTACAATTGCGTGATTTAGAGGAAAAGGCAACGGAGGCTTTAAAAGGCATCAAAGCCTCTTTGCGTAAGTATACAAGGGAATTAGTGCCTGACGCTATGGATGAATTGGGTATGCAAGCCTTAACCACTTCTAACGGGGTGGATATAACCATAAGTGATGACCTGCATGTGCATATAACTGAAGCCAAGAAGCCGGAAGCGTTTAATTGGCTGCGGGACAACAACCATGAAGACATAATTAAAAATCAGGTGGTTGTATCGTTTAACAAAAATGAAGATAATGTGGCCGGTGCCTTTTATAGCGATGCCGTGTCCGGTGGCCATGATGTACAGCGTAAAGAAACAGTACACAATGGAACGTTACGGGCATTCGTACGTGATATGCGTGCCAAGGGTATTCAAATACCAGTAGATACGTTTGGTGTTTATGAAGGGCGTATCGCAAAAATTTCACCATACAAGGGAGAATAGGTTATGGCTGAAGGTAATAAAGCTGTTCAGAAAACACAAACTGCAATAGCACTTCCACAATTACAGGACATGGTAACCACAGGTTTTGAAAATGTTGGTGTGGACGATACCGCGACACCGTTTTTGAAATTACTGCAAAAAATGAGCCCTGAAACTGAAAAGGGCACGGCAGATTATATTGATAATGCCGAAGCTGGTGGCATTTTAAATTCGGTTACCAAACAAGTATACGAAGGCAATACCGGGGTCCATGTAGTGCCTTGTACGTTTAGGCGCGAGTATATTGAATGGGCACCCCGCGAAGCCAGCCAAGGCGCTCCTGTTGCACGGCATCCTGCCGCCAGTGATATTTTGGCCCAAACCAGCCGCAGCCAGGATAATAAAGATGTATTGCCCAATGGAAACTATATAGAAAATACGGCACAGTGGTACGTCATACTATTAAATGACGATATGTCTGAGTGGACCCCCGCCATGGTATCTATGAAAAGCACACAGTTGAAACGTGCGCGTAGTTGGATGTCCATGATACGGGAAAGCCGTTCCCCTGTTATGTTTTCCCATATGTATAAAATGACATCTACACTAGAGCAAAATAACAAGGGCAACTGGTATAGTTGGGTCATTAATCGTGGTGCTGCACTTGACATAAACTATGAAACAATGACGGGCGCACCAAAAGATTCAGAAATATTTAAAGCGGCAT
>TARA_R110001606_G_scaffold26402_1_pt1 | contig 10002 bp, 8 predicted proteins | sample TARA_R110001606 | Tara Oceans TARA_R110001606 (sample SAMEA4398315) | marine metagenome | biome: Polar Biome; feature: [SRF] surface water layer (ENVO:00010504); material: water (ENVO:00002006), including particulate matter (ENVO:01000060) such as... | depth 5 m
GCCGCTGCTGACTTGAGAAATGAGAAGATTGGCTTTAAAATCCGTGAACACACATTAAAACGTATCCCCTATTTACTTGTTGTTGGTGATAAAGAAGTTGAACAACAAGAAGTAGCTGTACGTACCCGCACAGGTGAAGACTTGGGCAAATTTAATGTTGATGAATTTGTCGCTAAAATTAGCGAAGAAATTAAAAATCGACTATAAAAACTCTGCGTGTAGGGCATACATTTAATTGCTAACTACACGCTTATTATTTGATATTCTTGGAGGAACGTACTATTAGAGGCGGCAAGAAAGGGCAACAAACAGCCCAAAAAAATCGTATTAACGAAGAAATTACAGCTCAAGAAGTTCGCTTAATTGACATTGAAGGCGAGCAAGCTGGAATTCAGTCATTAAAAGACGCGCAAACTATGGCTGATGCCGCTGGTGTTGATCTAGTAGAGATTAGCCCAAATGCTGAGCCGCCTGTTTGTAGAATCATGGACTACGGTAAGTTCATCTTTGAAAAAAGCAAAGAACTAAAAGAGCAGAAGAAGAAGCAAAAGCAAATCCAGATAAAAGAAATCAAATTCCGTCCTGGCACGGATGAAGGTGATTATCAGGTTAAGCTTCGCAACTTACGTAAGTTCTTAGAAGGTGGCGATAAAGCTAAGATTACCATCCGCTTCCGTGGTCGTGAAATGGCCCACCAAGAAATTGGTATAGAATTATTAAACCGTATCAAAGGCGATTTGGAAGAGCTTGCAGTTGTTGAGTCTTTCCCTAATCGTGTTGAAGGTCGCCAAATGGTTATGATGATGGCGCCTGTTGCTAAAAAGCAATAAACAAGCTAAGATACGCAGCGAATTTAGCTCAGGTCACCAAGTAATATGCAAATATTCACCTGTGCTAACCGGTAATAAAGTAAAACTGCAGCATTTATGTTGGGTTTTCACCGGAATATGGCAGTAAGTTAGGCCTAAAAGTGGAGCTATAGCAATATATCTCACGCCTGCTTACTAATTTTAAAGCAATACATTTGGAGTTATTGCAATGGCTTATAAGCTAAAAAGTCACAGAGGCGCGGCTAAGCGTTTCAAAAAGACTGCTTCTGGCGGTTTCAAGCGTAAACAAGCGCATCTTCGTCACATTCTGACTAAGAAAACTTCTAAGCGTAAGTTACACCTACGTCCTAAGATGATGGTTCATAAGAACGACCATGGTCTAGTTTCACGTATGTTACCATTCGCTTAATAGGGGTTTTTAGAAATGGCAAGAGTTAAACGCGGCGTTGTCGCACGTGCACGTCACAAAAAAGTTTTAAAACAAGCAAAAGGTTACTACGGAGCACGTTCACGTGTTTACCGCGTAGCTTTCCAGGCTGTTACTAAAGCGGGTCAATACGCTTACCGTGACCGTCGTGCGAAGAAACGTACTTTCCGTCAATTATGGATTGCACGTATCAATGCTGCTTCACGTCAAAATGGTCTGTCTTACAGCCGTTTTATCAATGGTCTTAAAAAGACATCTGTAGAAATCGATCGTAAGATCCTTGCAGATATCGCTGTTTATGACCAAGTTGCATTCGCAGCGCTTGTTGCAAAAGCTAAAGAAGGCCTAGCGGCAGCTTAAGCTTTTAAAATAAGTATTAAAAAGGAGCCTATGGCTCCTTTTTTTGTGGCTAAAATAAAGTTTTCACCAACAGTTATTTGCGGTAAGGCTCGTGAAAAGCGAGATAGTCGGTAGTGATCCCAACTGCGCTAACGCTATATAATAATTACAAATAAATGAGGTAATTAACTATTTTGAATTGGCAATCCTTAGTTGATAACCGCCAACGCTTTTTCTGGGTATTACAGATTGCGGGTTGGATCGGTTATGCACTTGTTAACTACATTGGCTCAAAAGTCTTTGAGATGCGCGATATTTATGTATTTGTGATCGTACTCAATGCTTACGCCGGGTGTTTAATGACTGTGCCATTGCGCTATATGTATCGCAAAGCCTGGAATGCATCTCCTTGGGTTTTAATGTTAGTAGTGTTCGGCGCTTCGTACATTACAGGCACTTTATGGGCGGTAATACAAAAATTTAATTTATGGGAGATTTATCGCCATGGTTATCGTCCTACAGAATGGTTTTACTATCTGCAACAAGGCTTAGATTCGGTTTATATTATTCTTTGTTGGAGTGGTTTGTACTTTGGCATTAAATATTATCAACTACTGCAAAGTGAGCGCCAAAAAGCCCTTAAAGCAACAACGATGGCGCATGAAGCACAACTGAAAATGCTACGTTATCAATTAAATCCTCATTTTTTGTTTAATACTCTTAATGCTATATCTACGTTGATTTTGGTAAAAGAGAATAAAGATGCTAATTTAATGGTGTCAAAGTTGAGCGACTTTTTACGTTATACACTCAATACCGATCCGATAAAAAAAGTCCCACTTGAACAAGAGTTGCATGCACTGATGCTTTATCTTGAAATAGAGCGAGTACGCTTTGATGAACGGTTGCAAGTGAATGTGCAAATCAGTGATGAAGCAAAAAATGCATTAGTGCCGAGTTTAATATTGCAACCGATCATCGAAAATGCGATTAAATATGCAATAGCTCATCTTAGCGAAGGGGGAGTAATTGATATTAAAGCACAAGTTTTTGCTAATGAACTATTATTGGAAGTAGGCGATAATGGCCCCGGTACTGAATTACTTAATGGCCAATTAGTTAATTCACAAGGGGTAGGGGTGGCAAATACGAAAGACCGCCTGAAAACTTTGTATGAAAATAACTATTCGTTTGTGTTATCACATAATACGCCAAGTGGATTGAAAGTGAATCTGCGCGTTCCGTTTGAGAAGGCTGTGAAGAAATGAGCAAGATTAAGACCCTGATTGTCGATGATGAACCATTAGCCCGTAGAGGGTTAGCGGTAAGATTAGAGGAGTTTGATGATATCGAAGTCATTAAGTTATGTAACTCTGGTCAAGAGGCTATCGATGCATGCCAAGCAGGGAAAATAGATTTAGTTTTTTTAGATATTCAAATGCCTGGAATGAATGGGTTTGAGGTTGCCAGAGCACTCAGTGAAAGTGTCAGAGCGTTACCTGCTATTGTATTCGTAACCGCATTTGATCAGTTCGCAGTCAAAGCATTTGAGATCCATGCTTTAGATTACATCCTTAAACCAGTCGACGACAACAGACTAAAACAGGCGGTAGAAAAAGTGCATACCTACTTGAAGACGCAACAAGACAACGCCCATAAAAAGAAATTGGCGAGTTTTGTAGCTGGAATTACTGGTAATAATTGTGAAGAGATTTTGAAAAAACTGGCAACTGGCGATACATTAACAGATCGCCGTTACCCAGAATCTTTAGCGGTGAAAGAGCAGGGTGAAATAATCCGTGTACCTGTAGCGACAATTCAATGGGTTGATGCCGCTGGTGACTATATGTGTTTACATTGCCAAGATGGTCAAACGCATATTTTACGAAAAACTATGAAAGAACTAGAACAGGAACTTGATCCTCAGCTATTTGTACGTGTCCATCGCAGTGCGATTGTAAATACTAAACAAATTAGCAAGCTTGTAACTCAGGTAAGTGGTGAGTATTTATTAGTGCTTGAGAACGGCCAAGAATTAAAAGTAAGCCGTAGTTATCGCGATAAAGTAAAAGCTGCGTTAGCAAGTTAACTTAGAAACGGGCTCAATAGCTGTTATATAACGAAGTAAATTAAACCATGTGTTTTAAATAAAAAAACGCGAGCCTTGGCTCGCGTTTTTTTATAACTGCGTTAATTAAGCAACAGTAACAATTTTCATAGTATTGGTTGCACCAATCGTTTCCATAGCATCACCATGAGTGATGATCACAGTATCGCCAGATTGTAATGAACCCGCATTCACAAGTGTGTTAAGGGCATCTTTTACCATGTTATCTTTTTCACATTGTGTTGAGTCAAAGAATACCGGGTAAACACCACGATATAATGCTGTTTGACCAAGTGTACTGGCATGACGAGACAATGAATAAATAGGTAAGCCAGAGCTGATACGTGACATCAATTTTGCTGTGCTACCTGATTCAGTTAAAGTAATAATCGCTTTTACTGAATCTAAATGGTTTGCCGCATACATAGCTGACAATGCAATTGATTCTGCATTAGAAGAGAAACGACTATCTAAGCGATGCTTAGAAACGTGAGTTTCTTTTTGTGATTCTGCCCCTAAACAAACGCGCGCCATGGTTGCCACGGTTTCTTCTGGGTAATCGCCTGCCGCTGTTTCAGCTGAAAGCATTACCGCATCAGTGCCATCAAGGACTGCGTTGGCAACATCCATAACTTCTGCACGGGTAGGCATTGGGTTATCGATCATTGATTCCATCATTTGTGTTGCTGTGATCACGGTACGGTTAAGTGAGCGAGCACGACGGATAATGAGTTTTTGTTTACCCATTAAGGCAGCATCACCAATTTCAACACCTAAGTCACCACGAGCAACCATCACCGCATCTGAAGCAAGGATAATATCATCAACTGCTTCTACCGTTTCAACGGCTTCAGCACGCTCAATTTTAGCTAAAAGCTGTGCTTTAGAGCCTGCAGCTTCAGCTAGTGAACGCACATAACGCATATCGTCGCCACTGCGTGGGAATGATACTGCGATATAATCAACATCAATTTCTGCTGCAGTTAATAAATCTTCTTTATCTTTATCAGTGAAGGCTGGAGCAGTTAAACCACCACCTAAGCGGTTGATGCCTTTATTGTTAGATAACACGCCACCAACAGTTACTGTGGTATGCACTAAATGACCTTCAACATTTACTACTGTTAATTGAATTAAACCATCGTTTAAAAGTAGTAAGTCACCAGGGGCAACATCTTGTGGTAATTCTTTATAATCAATACCTACGGCGTTGATATCGCCTAGGCCTTTTTCCATTTTTGCATCAAGAATAAATTTTGCACCAACAGGTAGCGTTACTTTGCCATCTTTAAATGTCGATACACGAATTTTTGGGCCTTGTAGATCGGCTAAAATAGCAATGTGCTTGCCTAGTTTTTTGGCAATGTCACGCACTGCTTGGGCACGGTCTTTGTGATCTTGTGCAATGCCGTGTGAGAAATTCAAACGCACTACGTTTGCACCAGCACGGATTATTTTTTCTAAGTTGTTATCTCGATCGGTTGCAGGTCCAAGGGTCGCGACTATTTTTGTGCGTCTAAGCATCAAATTCTCCTGTAGGCTTACAATGTTGTAAGCAGGTTGACGGTTTTTCGTTATTTATAGGTGTTAGTTTAACTGACACGCATAATACAGTTTTTACTGACAGCAAATAGCGCGTTGACATCAAGGTAACGTGTAAAGCTGTCATTATTTTATACAAAAAAATTATGACCACATTATGACACCGGTGTCAGGTCTCGTCAATGCTCGACTCAGAAATCCATATCAGGAAAATTTATCGCCCCGAGGCAACGGTTGTTTGATATAATCACTGTATCTTGCGTGTTTGTCTTGCGCAAAGCGTTGTATCTGTTGTCTAGGCTCGCAATTTTAAGTGGCTTGGGTATATAATGCGCGCGGTATTATTTCATTTACTAACCAATAGTTGTTACCGAGGAGGACACTAAATGCAAGTTGCATTAGTAGGGTTAGGCGTTATGGGTAAAAATCTTGCTCTCAACTTGATTGAACAAGGGATGACGCTAGTAGCTTATGATAAAAACCCAGACGCGGGCGAAGAGCTATTAAGCTGTGCTAAATTACAAGGCATGGCAGATCGTCTGCACATTGTGTCTGATTTAGGTGATATGGTAAAACGGTTAACGCCGCCTCGCTCAATTTTGTTATTAGTGCCAGCGGGTGAGTTAGTCGATAAAGTTTGCAGCGATTTAGTTGATGCAGGCGTTGATTGTGACGATATTATCGTCGATTGTGGCAATAGTAATTATAAAGACGGTATTACTCGTAAACTAAAATATCAAAATAAATTTGAATTTGCCACTATGGGGATTTCTGGCGGTGCTGAAGGCGCGCGTCATGGTCCTGCGATGATGGCAAGTGGTTCAGAAGGCGGCTGGGAACGCGTTGAGCCATGGTTTGAAAAAGTAGCAGCAAGCTACAAAGGTGAATCGTGTTTTGCCCGTGTTGGTCAATCAGCCAGTGGTCACTTTGTAAAAATGGTGCACAACGGAATTGAATATGCATTAATGCAACTAATCGCAGAAATGTATCAATTATTACGCTTAGGCACTAACCGCACTCCACATGAAGTTGCAGAGATTTTTAATCAATGGTCTGAAGGCACACTCAATAGCTATTTATTATCTATCTCAAGTCATATTTTATCGTTAGAAACCGATGCGGGTGAAGCGTTAGTTGATTTGATTGATAATAAAGTTGGCGCGAAAGGCACGGGTTTGTGGACGGCACAAAATGCATTAGAACTGGGTATAGCCGTTCCTTCATTGGTTGCAGCTGTGCAAGCGCGTCACTTAACCAATACTGGTGACACACATGCAGCGAAAGAAATGACGTATGCAGCTAAATCAACTTCACAGGTTGAATTAGATTTAGATGAACTTAAAGATGCCTTCTTGTTTGCAAGTTTACTGGCTTATCGTCAAGGCCTTGCGCTGATCAAAGGTGCATCACGTGCACATCAATGGAAAGTAGATTTATCTAAAACACTGCAAACATGGCGTGCTGGTTGTATTATCCGTGCTGATTACTTAGATAACATCGCTGAAGGTGTTGAGTTTATCGACACTTTAGAAAAAGAGTCATTAGCGCTGCGTAAAATAACAGGTCAAGCAATGATGACTGGATTAGCATTTCCGGTACTTAGCTCAACGCAAACGTATTTTGCGACGTTGACGACACCAAGCAATGGTCATCTAGTACAAGCACAGCGAGATTATTTTGGTGAGCATGGCATTAAAACTCATAGTGGTGAGGTATGTCATTTAACTGATTTAGTAGAGATTGACGCGAAAGTACGTTAATTAGGCCAATAAGTTAAAATGAAAGGCACGCTAATTAGCGTGCCTTTTTAGTTTAAAAAAATAGTTTTTATTATAAAGCGCTCAGCTTATCTACTTAACTCACCACGTAAGTTGTCTTGCATTAAATGGCGAATAGTTTCAATTTCAAGCTTTTGGCTAAATAAGTAGTGTAATTTAGTTAAGCATGCCTCTAAGGTCATATCGTAACCGCTGATCACACCAATGTTAAGTAATGCGTTACCAGTTGCATAGCCGCCCATATTTACATGCCCTTTTAAACACTGGGTTAAATTGACGATAACCATACCGCGCTTACTTGCGCTGGAGAGGATCTCTAAAAAGTCTGGATCTTGTGGTGCATTGCCCACACCAAAGCTCAATAATACGAGGGCTTTAATATTGTCGTTTACCAGACTTTTAACTACAGCATGACTGATCCCTGGATACAAGTATAAAACACCAATAGGTTGCGGCGTGATGTTGGTGACTTGTAGCTCATTTTCAACATACGGGCTCAACTGGCCTTTTAATAATTGAATATTAATACCTGAGAGAGCCAGTGGGTCTAAGTTAGGGGATGCAAAGGCATCAAAGCCATCGGCATGTGCTTTAGTTGCACGATTGCCGCGAAATAATTGATTATTGAAAAATAGACTAACCTCAGCAATCGGATAATTAGCCGCTAAATACATCGCATTAAGTAAATTTACTTGGCCATCAGAGCGCAATTGCGACAGTGGAATTTGCGAGCCTGTCACTATCACTGGCTTTGTTAAGTTTTCAAACATAAAGGACAAAGCAGATGCGGTATACGCCATGGTATCTGTACCATGAAGCACGACAAAGCCATCATAATCTTGGTATTTACTTTTAATATCATCAGCGATTAGTTGCCAATGAGCAGGGGACATGTCTGATGAGTCAATCAGCGGGCAATACTCGTGAATATCGAATAAGGGCATTTCATCACGATTAAATTCGGCATTGTTTTCTACGGTTTGTGTTAAAAAACCTTCAGCGGGAATATAGCCTCGACTCGATTTTTTCATCCCAATCGTACCGCCAGTATATGCGATATAAATACGTTTACGTTTCATAAAAAAAGCCCAGTAAAAAAACTGGGCTTAGTATAACGGTTAGTTGCTGCGATTACAGCCTATACACTATTTATTGCGAAATATTACACACTAAGCAGCGGGCATAAATGCCTTGCGGATCGTTGTAATCTTTTAGACCTTCAACCTCAGTTGTTAATTGCTTAACTAAACCATTGATAGATGCTTGGTTTGAGAGTGCGTTTTGTAGCGTACTTTGTGAGCCAATTAGCGATCTAATCGATGCATTTCCAAAAATATCCTGCATTAATTTCTCTTCCGCCGATAGACTCTGCTTAATGGTTTTAACTTCATAAAAATCAAGCTTAGCCAGTTCAGCTGCCGCTTTGATAGCGTCTTGCTTATTGCCTAATTTGTCAACTAAGCCAAGCTCTTGCGCTTGGCTTGCAATCCAAACACGGCCTTGTGCAATAGAGTCAACTTGCTCAGGGGTCATATTTCGTGCTTCACCAACAACCTCTAAGAAGCGTTGATAAGCATCTTCTACACTTAGTTGAATAACCTGTGCCATTTTTTCATTAAGCGGGCGAGCGATTGATAGACCAGCCATTTCAGTTGTGGCAACGCCATCTGAATAAACACCTAATTTAGCCATGGTGTTTTCAAAGGTCATAAAGTTACCAAATACACCAATTGAGCCGGTAATTGTGCTCGGTGCTGCCCAAATTTCGTTGGCAGCAGAGGCAATCCAGTAGCCGCCAGAAGCTGCTACTGAGCTCATTGAAGCAACCACGGGTTTACCAGCTGCTTTAAGAGCAAGTACTTCAGCACGAATAACTTCAGAGGCAAACATACTGCCACCGCCTGAATCAATACGCAGTACAACCGCTTTTACTTTATCATCTAAGCGTGCTTTACGTAGTAAAGCCGCTGTAGAGTCACCACCAATTTCACCGGCTTTACGTTCTCCGTCAGAGATAGTACCGCGTGCAACCACAACGGCGACTTTTTCTGTCATTGGGTTATCAAACTCAATCGGCGATTTAACTAATGAGAGATATTCTTTAAACGATACTTGGTTAAAGGTTTTGCCTGTTTCTTCAGTGCCTACTAAGGTAATTAATTGTTGACGCACTTGTTGATTGGTTTTTAAAGAATCAACCCATTGATGTTCAAGGGCATATTTACCTGAATCGCCATTAACTGCTTGCATTTTTGCCAGAAACACGTCCATTGTTTCATCAAAGTTTGCTTCATCAAATGGGCGCACAGCGGCAACGTCTTGTTTGTATTCTTTCCACAATGCACCTAGCCATACATTATTAGCTTCTTTTGCTGCATCTGACATATCGTTACGAATAAACGGTTCAACAGCCGATTTAAATGTACCAACACGGAAAATATGCTGAGTGATACCGAGTTTTTCAAGCGCATCTTTAAAATATAACGGGTACATGCCAAAGCCTTGGATCTCTACACCACCATAAGGGTGCATAGATATTTCATCAGCGTGCGCAGCAATGTAATATTGTGCTTGTGAGTAATAATAACCAGAGGCAATTACTTTTTTGCCGCTCGCTTTAAACCGCTCTAACGCTAGAGTGATTTGTTTTAATTTATTTAAATGCGCGCTAGGCATTTTTTGTAAATCCAGCAAGATCACACTAATGCGTTTATCTTCAGTGGCTTGATCAATTACATTGATAATATCATCAAGTAAAATTTCAGCGGGCTCATCGTTGCTCTGTGTTGCGTCATTGATGGCAGATTCAATTGGATCAACGTAAACTTTTTCTTCTACGATTGGACCATTGAGGTTTAGCCTGAGCACAGATGTGTCAGCAACATTGATTTCATTGTCATCGCTTGCGATTGAAACAATGAAAAGAATAACGAGTAACACAAATAAAAAATTGAGGACTAAACGACGAGAAAAGTTAAT
>TARA_R110001606_G_scaffold2418_2_pt1 | contig 9999 bp, 16 predicted proteins | sample TARA_R110001606 | Tara Oceans TARA_R110001606 (sample SAMEA4398315) | marine metagenome | biome: Polar Biome; feature: [SRF] surface water layer (ENVO:00010504); material: water (ENVO:00002006), including particulate matter (ENVO:01000060) such as... | depth 5 m
GACACCGCTTGCTAATTTAACACATTCTCTGAACGCGCCTTTCCAAGCATTAAATGGAGTATTCTCAAATCTTGTTTCATTTGATTCTATGTCTATTCTATGATATGGGAAGCCACGTTTTGCAACAGTTGTAGTTACATCAACAATTGGTTCATCAGATTCTACCAAGAATGCATTTTTATTAAACAGTTTAACGCCGCCATACCCTGCTATTTCACCCGTCGCAGGGTTAGATGCTCTCCAAACATGAGTACATCGTGTCTGCGGTACACTTGGATAAACATCTATATCATCGGATGGTATGTAACTGAAATCAAAATCATCGACTATCCATGCATCTCCATCTACTACATAAAAGTTGGTAGTTGAACTTGCTAATGCACATGCTAGATGCCCATTGAATATACCATCAATATCTGCAACATTAGTTACTATCTGATCTTTCCCACATTTTGATTTTATACGATCAAAATTTTCTTGTGAGTAATCCTCATAGTATGTTAGATAGAATACGTCTATCATACTTCTTGTAGTTCATCCGGTTTACCTGTTGTACTGACACCAATGATACCGTCTGGATCACCTAACCAAAAGCGAAGATTAGTATCATCTGCAAGTCGCAGATTTTGACCTACACTCCAGCGACCATGATCCATAAGAACCCAGTCACCGGCGGCAACATCTAGTTGCTCTGGCCCTACTGCGTATACTTCTGCCCACCGTGGTCTAATACCGCGACTACCAGCATCTGCTGTATCATCATCTAACAAGATAACTCCGTTTGATTTTCTAAGACCACTATCCAAGTTAATAAGAATAATTTTATTTGCCAATGGTGATAGTTTTTTCATGGTTGAGTCCTCTGTTGTTCTAATACTATTTGTCTGATTTGCGCTTGTTAGATTTTGATACTGGTTCATCTTTAGCCTCTTCTAGTTCGCTTGGTTTAACGAAATTTCCATCTGCATCTTCTACCCATTCTGGTTCAGTATTTTCTGCTACTGGTTCGGAAAAGGGTTGTGGTTCTGGGTCAGGCCTAATCTCTTCGGTTACCGGCTCTTCCCAGTCATCTTCAGCCATTGGTTCTTCAACCTTTGCTGCTTTTGGCGTATCATCTAGTTTAATAGATGCTGCTTTGACTGCATTTGGATTATTTCGATTGTAGTGTTCACGTGCAATTTCGTCTGCACTTTTCATAACTCTACCTGCACGTCCGAGTTTATCCCCACGTGCATTTGATGCTGTATTTCCTACAGTAATATTCTTTTCTTGTTGTGCAAGTAATTTTCCCAAGTCAAGATTAATACCTCGCATACTTTTGTAATTTTTCATAACTCTGCCTCATTCAATTCGAAAATGCGTTTTACTAGTAGTTCTAGTTGCTTTTCGGTTTTTCCAATCTTTTGATCGGGTGTGATGAAAGGATTTCCATCCTTATATAATAGATCAATTAGATTAGCACATATTTTTAACTCACGCTCTTCTTCAGGAGTAAGTATCCGTTTGCTGTTTGGAAACTTTATAACAATATCTGTGTTTTTCATCTTAAAAATTCGCGCCAATCTAAATCATAGTGTATGCTATTTATTCTATGAATTCCTAGCAAGTATAGGACATAACTAGCAACGCTTGAACCACGTCCGACTCCCCACACAATGTTATTCTTTCTCATCGTATCAACCAAGTAAACCATATATCGTAATAGTCCCAACATATCACGCTCTACAAACGCTTGATACTCTTCATCGACCCTCTGTCGTTCTACGTCATTATTGCATAAACTAATACAGAAATCGTATATAGGATATTCGTTATATTCATCTGGCATGAACCAATGCTGCTGGTTAGTTTTATCAAACTCCTCTATTTCAGATGTTAATCTTTCTAGTGGAGTTAGATGATTGGTATTAACGTAATTAGACTTGGCAGCAGTATTGTACTTTTCAAAATCTTCATGCCACACTACTTCGGTTACTGCGGTAATGTCTTCACCATCGTACAGCATCTCATACAAGTCATGTCTATTATATCGAACACGCCCATATGGATCCTTTAACGAGTCAATCTTTGACGATTTCTGGCTTCCAATCATTTATCTCAATAACCTCACCTGTTGGCTCTACTAGTTTCAATTCCCCTAGCACTGCTTGTTCTATTTCTTCTAATACTGTATCATATTCCGGGGGTGATGTCAAGTCAGAATCTTCATCAACTTCATAATCTTCTGTTTCGGGAGTAGACCGATACCACCATGGCGTATTGTAATAATATTCTTTTTGTCCCACCCATTCTTCCAGTGATGGCATGGCAGGGTATTCATCATCTGCATAAGTATAGCTCATTGATGGATTATCAAATAAACTCGTTATTTTAACTGAAAGTACTTCTAAATAATTTTCAGCAATTGCATTTAGTTTAGCATGTAATGTCATTGCAATGATATCACTCGTTGGAAGATGAGGGAACATCACAATAGGATTCTCTACGTCACCCAATTTTACATGTGCAGACTTATGAGTAAACACGCTCTGATGTAATGTATCTTCTAAAAAGAATTTTATCTTTAGAAACGCTGCGTTTCCCATTGCAATGTCGGATGTACACCACACAAAATCAATTTCAATTTCAAACAGTTCTGCATATAATGAAACCTGTGCTTGTATTAGCGTGGTGCTAAATTTTGTTTTAAACGTAGTATAACTATTCATTGCAGTTATTTGGTCAGTCATTTAATTATAACTCTCTGTTAAATTCTTCTTTATTCGAATTAATACTTCCTTCATATAACCAATATACGTTTTCTTGGAAGTTTTCTTCGTTTTCATCAGTATAGTAATCATACATAATGAACATATGTGGAAAGTGCGCACTCACACCTCTTAAATACTCCACCATATTTACAATTACGCACCGTGTTTCAAATCTTAAACAGTCATGTCCGTTATCCCATTTCATATTCTCAAAGTTAAACAACGGCTCATTCATTTTAAGCCATTCATCTCTCATAAACTCGAAAAATCGTGTGACTTCAATATCAGACCCATCAACCGTAATTGATTGATATGTTCTAGTTAGTTTATTCGTCGTCGTCGGGTTCATCTTCGTCTTCTCCTACAACTAAAGATTCTGGCATCCGTTCATTTATCATATCATAACGTTGCATATCTAATCGCTCAGTGAGTTCTAGTTGCAGTTGTTCTAATAATGCCTGCAATTGATCTACTGCTGCTTCTAGACCCATTGAATGTGCCATGTTCACTTTTTGCATGACTTCATTCATCTTTTCGTCTAGTTCTTCGTCGGTCAGCCGTTTATACTCTAAAAACATTAGTTGTCACTTGGGTGGCCAAAGCCGTCACTAGGGTTAGCATCGTCTCCGCCATACAAATCATCGAAATTCATAAACTGTGCAAGTTCAGGAGCCTTCCATCCTTCTGGCTTCAAAACTTTGCCATCGTCGCGCTTGCGTACTTTGCCTGTATCTTCGTCAATCTTTGTAAAGTTAGTATTCATGACTTCACGCCACGCTGCTTCACCATCCCAGCCTGCTGCACGTATTGCACCGATAGTAACAACTAGAATGTCAACTAGTGCATCAAGTTGTTCTACTTTATCATTTGCGATTACTGCATCTACAAGTTCACCATATTCTTCATCAATAAGACCAAGATACATTTTATAGTTCTCTGGGCTTGCAGGTTGGTCACAGGCTGTACCGAACTTGTCTACATCGTTAAATGGGTTAGTCATAATACCTCTTATATTTTGTTTGATTATTGTTCTATTATACATCATTATGATGTCGGATGCAACCGTTATTTTAACATACTTCTCGCTATTTGTGAATTCTTTGTTATTAGCACTACATGGTTATTGTCATCAATCACTATAAAATACTGTACTCTATTTCCAGTATTTGTATATTGTTTTTCTACTCTCATAAATTATCCTTACGATGATAATAGTACAGTATTTCCGCCTATTGCTGTTGTATTAATACTCATATGCTTTTCCCACACATATGGCTTTAAGTAATCAGGTCCGCCTGCTTTTGGACCAGTGCCAGATAATCCAATACCACCAAAAGGTTGTGTTTCAACTACTGCTCCTACCTGATCTCGATTTACATATATATTACCGACATTTACCGTGTCTGCAATAGTCTCATAAAACGATGCTATGCGAGAATGAATACTCATGGTAAGACCAAACCGAGAAACATTTATAAATTCTAATATCTCATCTAATTCATCTATGTCATATTCATACACATGTAACAACGGGCCGAATATTTCAGTATCAAAATACTTTCGGTAATCACTTACTAGATATGCACTGGGTGGAATTGTCAATGCTGGAAGTTCAGCGCCATTTCTGGATCTAGTTGCTATCAGCGTTTCATTTTCTTCTAATATAGAAATTCTATGTTGTATTTTTCTGAATGCATCAGCATCAATGACACGAGTTACATCTGTATTTAAATCATCCGCGAATCCCATCTGTACTATTTTAATCGATGCACTTAACATCTTTAAAATACTATTAGAATTATCTTTTTGTATGAATAAAAATCTTGTTGCACTACAACGCTGGCCTGCACTATCAAATGCACCGTGTATTGCATCCTTGACTAATTGTTCAGGTAAACATGTACTATCGGCAATCATACAGTTGATGCCTCCAGTTTCTGCAATAAACGGTATAATAGGGCCATCACGATCCGCTAACACACGCTGAATACGCTTTGCAGTTTTATGTGAACCAGTGAATGTTATGCCCTTAACTCTTTCATCCGCAATCGCACGTTCTGCTTCTTCTGGTGCCGTCATACATAATCTAATAGCATAGTCTGGTATGCCACATTCCAACATACAACTAAGTGCGGTCTCTGCAACCTTCATTGTTTGTGGCGCGGACTTCGCCAATACTGTATTACCAGTTAATAATGCTGCGATAATAGGTCCAACAAATATAGCAAGTGGGAAGTTCCATGGCGCAATGACCATCCAAACTCCGTGTGCTTGGTAGGTAGTTATATTGCTTTCACCGGTATAACTGTTACATTCATTATTATGATACAACTTCTCTGCTTCTTCCGCGTAATATCGAATAAAGTCTATTGTCTCACGTACTTCTGATATAGCATTTGGATATGTTTTGTATGCATTTACAACTATATTACTAGCTGCCTGCTCTATATGATCTTCTAAGTGATCCGCATACGATAAAATTATTTTCTTTCTTTTATCAAATGTGGTAGATGCCCAATCTTTCCTTCCCTCATCCAGTATTGATATGCTATCATCTATTGATAGTTGTTCTGGTATAATAAACTCATAACTATTTCTGCCAACTAAATGTTCAATCCATGCTGGATCAGTTAAATCATAGCCTGTAGAGTTTTTACGATTGGGGTATAGGTCCAAGTAACATGGCAAGTTATCTTTAACTTGTTTCGCTTCTGTAAATGGATCCACTAATTGTTGATTAAACACAAAACTAGTGTTCGCTCCATTTTCTAATAGCCTACGTACAAGATACGCAAGCAAGTCTTTATATTCACCGACTGGAGCATATACCCTTACATTGGTATTATATGTACTCTGTAGATGATCAAATAATCCATCACCCATACCATACAACTTTTGAAACTCAAATTCACCTCCTAGGGTTTCGTGGTAAAAGTATATGGCTGCCACAGTGAATGGATTGTGTGTGGCATACGCAGGTTTGATATACTCTGATAACATAATTCGTCTAGCGCAAGCCAAATAACTTATGTCGGTATATTCTTTTCGAGAGAAAACAGGATAGTGCAAGCCTTCTTGTTGTGCTAGCTTTATTTCTGTATCCCAATATGCACCTTTGACTAAACGTACACATATTCTTGTATTAGATTGTTCTGCTATATTTTCTAATGTTCCCAACACCCAATAAGCACGTTTCTGGTATGCTTGTACAGCAAATCCAATAGTGTGATCTTTGAACTTATATGCAGAAAGTAGTTCTTCAAGAACCATAATACTTAAATCTAACCGTGCAGTTTCTTCTGCATCAATAAACATTGTTGTATTATTCTCTTCGCACAGTCTTGCAATCGCTGCAATCTTTGGTACTAGTTTATTTAGAACATCTAAATTATTTCTTAATTCATATCTAGGATGTATTGCACTTAATTTAATACTTATACTATCACTAAAAGTATTAGCCGCTTCTATATATTTTTCGTAATATAGATTGGCGTCATCCCAATTAGTTGCAGATTCGCCCAACATGTCAAACGAGTAACTATAATTTGAATCTTTATTACTTACTGCTTTATGGATAGTTTCGCCCATGACATAAAAATTGCCCATGAATTTAACTGCTTCTGTTACCATTTTGCGCACAGTGGGCCAGCCAAGTCTGCTGATCATATTATTATATGCAGAAAAACTTTGTCCTAGTGTTAATACTTTTCCACCTAGCGATGCGTAAAAGCTATTATTAGATAATAGGTTCCAGTCAGCCGAACTAAGTTTTTCTCGTATTAGTTTATCCTGTGTTTTCTTATCCGGGGTTCGCAACAGTGACTCACACAGTGTCATCAATGCAATTCCCTCGTTGCCCGATAACTCATATGCAGTCATAAGTTTATGAATCATACTTTTTTCATTGAAGGCGGCGTTGATAGTTTCCGAAGTAGACATAATATCATTTCGGTCATTAGTACTTAATTTTGCCGCTAACATTAGTTTTGGAACAATTTCCTTTTCAAATTCACGATAATATATATTATGTGGATAAACTTTCATCGCTGTGTATTAACTCCTCACTTTATGCTGTTGAAAGTATTTAGCATAAAAGGACCCGACAGTTTCCCGCCGGGCCAAGTTAGCGAAGAGGACTATAGAGTAGACTATCTACTCTAAAGTGCAGAAACAAAGTTTCTACATATGTATTTACGAATACTAACCACAAAGATAAGTATCTACATTACCTCTCAATCAAATCTGGTGATATATCCAATGCATTGAACACATCCCATACATCATCTCCCATCACTACTTTATATGCAGCATCTACTTCAGTGAGATATTGTGGATCATCGTTTACCAAATATAAACTATATTGTTCAGACATTTTCTATTGCTTTATACACACAATCTACCGCTCGCCTGGTGTTACCACCGATATGCCATTGATATTTGCCGTAAGGAGTACTATTGTTAGTTTTCCAATCATAAATTGTTGCTACAACATAATCATGTTCGTGTTCATCTTCGACTTCAAATTCAATGCGCCATTCAGTAGTTGATTTATTATCATCTACATACAGTGGATCACCGAACGCTTCAACAAGTTCGTCATATGTAGTTTCAATGTATCCACGCAAGGCGGTGCCACTGGTATTAATGCTTGCATCATTATCAAAGTTAACTATATTCATGTTGTTATCATTTCCTCTTGTATAAAATATTCAGCGGTGTATTTTAATAGTTGTTTAATCTGCTTAGACTTGATTGGAAAAATTGCTCTATATCTTTGATATGCTGGGAGTTCATCAATATACCTCTCCGGACTCCTGAGAGCGTCCAGCGGTGAATCTGTATCTTTCATCTCTAATGCTAAGTCATGACCGTATGCCATAAGTTCGTGTAGATCACGCAAGTAAAGACGCATTAAATCTCTTTCACTGCCGCCCACAGATTTCTTCGCAACACCTTTCATATAACCCGACTGATAACTCATCAATACTTCCGGATCAAACTTATCGTATTGTTTCCAGTGTATAGTTTCGTGTGCCATCATTTGCATTATGATTTTCTTGAATGTTTTGGGTCCCCACTTGCCTTCTAAATTCACAGCGTGAAGAAATACTCTTACACTTTTGCCGTCTTTGATGTCCCAATCTGCTGCTGCGCTGACCCATTCATCTGGGTCTTTTCTTGGTGAAAAATCAGTGATGAAATCAATAGGAAGGTCATCATCGTTATAAGCATTTAATAATTCCTCTAACTCGTTTATATCATCCTTATCACCGTTCTCTTGCAAAAAGATTTGGTAATCACTTGATGCATTATCAATAATTTCTTCAACGTATGAAAGGAAATCTAAATCAGGTTGCATCATCACTCCATTCTATTATACGTAGAACTATTTTACTCAACGCCCCTAGTATCTCCAATCTCTCCGCACGGCCTTATTGACATTGCCGCTCTAGTTTGATTGGAACTAGTATCGTGTGTTCAAGTCCGGTTCTCTCTACACGGACGCTGAGTAAAATAGTTCTGTGTTTCTTACTATACATACTTTATATAGTGATTCGTTTCAGATGTCAACCTTTTTTATTACCGTATTGAAAACAATTCCTAAGGACGCACATCGCCGCCACAGTCCTCGAACTCTTCAACTTCACGACCTTCTGCGAACAACATCAACTCTACAGCCAACTGACGTGCTTGGTACTTGGTCAGTTGTATACTGTTGAACCACGGGTCTGAGGCTTCAGTCTGATGCTTTGATTTACGCTGTGTGACTTGAACGCAAGTCAACCGATTCTCACCGCCCCAGAACCTAGTCTGTGTCAATTGGTTTTGTGCTTCACATCCTGGCACATTTCTAAGTTCAGTAGACATTGTAGTGTTCCTTTATTTTCGCATACACATCGGTATTTTTTCGTATTTTTCGCAAATCTCTATCAACTGCTGCATACGATTAGCAATCGATTCAACGCTAGGCATATCATATTGTGTTGCCATAGTGCGCAATTGCTTTACCATCATCTCGTCCATGTTATTCTTCTTCAAAGTATACATGTAGATTGCTGTATGTTGAATCTACTCCGTTCATTAATGTAGTAGCATCGATGATGTAAGTCTCTGTGCCATCTTCAACTACTACTTGGATACCGCCGCCGAACTTGATACGAGTATCAGTGATAGTACCTAGGAAAGGAACGTCTTTATAATAACCACTAACCTGTGAACCAGTTGCGCCGTAAACATTGTTCATATTATATCGTCCTTGTTTGTTATTTTAGAAGATATTAAAGCTATACAGTAGTCATCACTTAGTCCCTCACCTAGCCTTATTGACATTGCTAGTTACGTTTCTTTGCTCGTACTGTGTAGCTTTAATAGCTCCGTTGTTTAACTTATACATTCTTTATAAACTGATTCGTTTATATTGTCAACCTTTATTTTATTCCTCTACAAAGAGTTGGACATTTTTTACGCCGTTTTGTTTGCCAATGTAAAAGAAAAACTTCTTTGCGCTATCATACGTCTTAAACGTTTTTGTTTTTGTAGGATAGTTGTAGTAGCGATAATCAACATTAAACATTTTTCATTCCTTCTTAACTTATACACTCTTTATAGACTGATTCGTTTCAAATGTCAAGCAAAAAGCGCCCCGAGGGACGCTTTTTTAATGTTTTTATATTTGAGTTGGTTTAAGATGCATCAAATATATATGCTTTTCCTGAATCAGCAGCATCAATGTCATCTTCGTATAATGCCCCAACAATTGCTCTATTTTTATACATTGCAACAGCCATTCCGAACCTATCATATCCACTTGTACCATACGCATTTGGATTATGTATTGTACTTTCAAGTGCACCAGTTTGTGCATCAAATATATATGCTGCCCCCGAGAGGTATCCATCAGCATCGTGTTCTTCCGGAGCACTAACAATAATTTTGTTGTCTGATATTGCAACTGCTGTTCCGAAATAATCCCCTGCAGTTGAACCATACGTATTTGGATTGTCTATATAATAAAGTAAAGAACCAGTAGATACTTTATATACATATACTCGGCCCGAATTAGTAGTGCCAGGAGTCTCCACATACCTAGCGCCAACTACCGCATAATCACCTGATATTGCTACGTCAACACCAAATTGATCACCCGCAACCGGCGATGGATTATTAAGGGTAAGTCTAGTATTAGTAGGGATATGATAGATATAAGCACGACCGCCAGTAGTCTGATTATTAGTATCAACCGGTGCGC
>TARA_R110001606_G_scaffold255943_1_pt1 | contig 9995 bp, 3 predicted proteins | sample TARA_R110001606 | Tara Oceans TARA_R110001606 (sample SAMEA4398315) | marine metagenome | biome: Polar Biome; feature: [SRF] surface water layer (ENVO:00010504); material: water (ENVO:00002006), including particulate matter (ENVO:01000060) such as... | depth 5 m
CCTACTTCTGATTGTTGTTGCAGTGCATACAGTTCATTCTCTAAAGGAGTAGTCCCTGTCACTTCACTTTGAGCCATACCACCAACTATAAAGCCTTGACGGGGTGTTCTAGTTTCTTCTTCTTCTTCGTAAGGTTCACCTGTCAACGGATTAATCCTAGTCTTAGGGTCGTCTTTAACTTGAGGAACTATGTAACCACCTCTAACATTTTGTTGTCTAGTGTCTGCTATAGATTTAAACCTACCAACTTCATCTTCTAAGTTTCTGTAAAGTTTGTCTAGTTCTTGTTCAGCTTCATCTTTACTAAGTTTCCCTTGACCATAATCTTTTTGTATTTTATTCACAGCTTTTTTACTTGCTGCATAGAATCTTCTAAACTCCGCACCCTTAATACCTAGTAACTTTGAGACCTCTGTAGGCTGTAGTTTAAAACCAAATACACTCATAATAGCTTCAAAAGGTGTATAGGTTGTACCATACTGAGATTCTGTGCCTTCTTTAGCTCTTCTAAAAGCTTGAACAATTTTCTTAGAACCAAACGTTTCACCGAATGGGTCATACTTATCAATAGCTGTCATATCAGCACTAGGTTTTTGCAGTGCTGTAAATAATGGTACAGAGAAAGCTGTGCTAGGTATGTTAGGAGTTAAACGACTAAGTATGTGTTGTAATTTAACTGCATCATCATTACCTAATCCTAGACCTTCAATCTTTTGCAATGTAAAAGGGTCAACTCCTGTCATAATAGGTATCATAATTTCACCAAGAGCACCAAAGCTAGGTGTTAAAGTTGTTGGAAGTTTTATAGACCTATCATCTGTAAATGGAAGAGGTATACCAATACCTTTTTCACCAACAGTAAATACATCACCACCTGGTATAAATCTTTTTACATCTATATACAAAGGTATCTCTTCACCCTTTGCTGTTCTTCTTTCTGATGCAAAAGGTAACTTAATAGTAGTAGATGGGAGAAAAGGCATTCCAAATAACTTTTGTTTCATCTCTTCACGCATCACTTCACGTTCAGCTTCTTCATCACCAGGTCCAAAAGTCTTACCTGCTTCGTTTAATAGATGTGCACCTAATGACCACTTAGCAAACTTCCAAGGTCTTTTAATTGCTGCTTCAGCTAGTAAAGGAATAACCCTATATGTATAAGAAAGAAAAGGTGTTGGAAATCTTCTCATTGCATTAATAAAAGGAGCATTAATATCATAATCAATAAACCATTTTTTAGCATCTGCTGCAGCTTCTGCGGGACTCATACCTTTAGAAAGTCTGTCCATAAACAATCCCATTCTAAACGCTTGGTCTTCAAGCTGATAAAACTTTTCAAGCTTACCAACTGTCATATCGTATCCTTTACTGCTTAGTTTTCCAAAAACTCCTGCTGAATATTTTTGAGCATTAATAATCTCAGGTGCTGTTTCATCTGAAAGTTTTCTAAGAATATCATCACCAATTTCTGAGCTCTGTTTTGTTAGCTCTCGGCTTAACATGTCTGAATTAAATACACCATGCTCATCAGCTAGTTTAAATAACGTTGCATCTTTATCTTTACGTAAACCTTTTTGTAGTTCTGAAAACCCCCGGCCCATAAATTTATAGTTAGCATCTGCTAAATCATAAAGAATAACATTTGATACAGTGTTATTAACGTGCACAACTGGATTCCATGCAGTCTTTGTTTTTTTCCAAAGTCTATTAACTGCAAGATATCCGTTGAGTACACCATCACCATCTTCTTTTAATCTTTGTATTCTTGTTAAATCATCAAAGACTTCTTTAGGTACATACTTACCAGCTAACTGCCCATATTTTTTAATAGGTTTACCTTGTACTTTTAGTGTTTGGTTTAAAGCATCTTGAGGTACTTGTACCCAATCGTCTGCTTGAATTAATCCTTTAGATATTTTATCTTCAAAGCCTAATCGACTTAAGGAAAGAACATCATCTTTAGCTATGTTCTCATAGATTTTAAACGTTGTTAAATCGTTGGTCATTAATCGACCTGTCTCAGCAATATTGAAAGAAGCATCTTCAATCTCACCCATTTCTTGACGTTGTTTTTTTGTGTAATCTTTCCTTAAACTAATTTTTTGTGTGCTTTCAAGTTTAACAAGCTCACCATCATCTGCTAAAACTTTCCAATCCCTAACATCTGTAACTGTTTCATTTAGTTTATAGTTTGCAATATTATCTTTACGTTGTTTCTCAACTTTATTGAGAATCTTTTGATAACTAACTTTACTAACTGTAGATGTTAAAGGTACAACTTCATAATCATCATAGATACCAAAGTTTTTACTACCTGGTTTTAAACTTCTAGCATAAGCTGCTTTAGTAATATTCTTAGTATTTTTAATTCCTCTAGCCCTTAACTCATCACCAATTAATTTCATTTGACGAGCTGCTTGATAACCCTTTTTACTTATATCTTTACTTAAGTATTTTTCGTATGTTCTTTTAAGATAAGTATCAGCATTTTTATTAAACACTTCTTGACTTAGCAAACCAGCATCTACCATATCTTGTCCAGCTTTTTTAATAACATTACGTGCTTTAGCAGAAAAACCTACTAGCTCTGGAATATCATCTATCTCACCAGTTATCATCCCGTTTAATACTTTTCTTTGTTCGGGTGTAAGTGTTTGTGTTTCTTCTACAATTTCAGCAAACTGTGTTGCAAGAGTATTAACCTCTCCTGTACTTGCCTTTAACACATCAGTATATCGTTGAGGTAAACCATAGTTATCAACTATACCTCTTGACATAATATCTCCTATAGTTCCAGACTCAGTAGATATTTTTGATATAGCTTTAGTACCACTAACACCACCAAGAGCAAACAATAATCCAGCTATAATCTTTTGAGCTTCAGTAGCTTCGGGGTCATTAAATGCATTGTATCCACCTACACCGGCTGCAACACCTACAATTCCAGAACCCCAATTTTGGACAGCAACATCCCAAAGTTTGTCACCCGCTACATTATCGTAAAAACTTTTTATGTCTTCACCCATAACATCAGCCTTCTGACTTTGTTGTTCGGCAACAGCTTTACTAGCTGCTTCTTCTATTTCTTCGGGAGTTAAAGCTTTACCTTGTTGAGTTAGTAAAGCTCTGTCTTGAACATTTCTTTTTTGAATATCAGACGAGGATGGAATTATAGGTTCTCTTCCTAAAGATTTAGTTATACTTCGTGCAACTGCTGCACCGCCTAGTCCTAACACACCACCTGCTGTTACACCTGTGGCTGCATTTAAAAGTCTGCTTTCTCCTTCACCAACATAAGACATACCAGCATAAGCCCCACCTAGACCTGCTCCGTACTTAGCAGCATCAGATAAAGATTTAGATTTTTTTATCCAACCTGCTAAAGGTATCCACCCTACAGGGTCTAATGCAATTGCTGAACCTAAATAAGATTGAAATGCTTTATCACCATACTCAGGATTTTCAAAGATATCTTTTAACTTTTTATCTTTATCTTTAAGAGTATCTAATAAACTAGATTTTTTAGTTAGCTTTGCATAGATTTGTTGAAGTCCTCTAGAAGAATCTGACATACCCATTTTCATTGCATACTTTACAGCTTGTTGTTCGCTTAATGCTTTTGAACGTGCAGGGCTTGTCAAGTTACCTGTAGTAACAAGTTTTGGTATATTAGTTTGTTGTAAACTTGGAGTTACAGCTTGTGGTGTTTGTGAAAGCTCTCCAAGAGTGGTAAGTTTTATTGCCACTAATTATTCCTCATCTTCCATTGTACCAAACTCTGCTCCACTTTTTACAACTGCTCCACCTGTACCAATTGTGTAAGTCATGTTGCCACCTGGCATATTAAGTTGTATTTTACTACCTTTTATATTACCAAATTCTTTGCTAAAAGATTTTATATCTACATTTTTACCGTAAGAAACAACACCTTTGTTGTCTACTTTTCTCATAGATTTAACAAGTGCTTGTTTAAGAGGGTCTAAACCTTTAAACCAATTATCAAATTGAGCTTGTGTTTTAAAATTAAAATATTGTGGATTGCCACTCGGAACAGTTTTAAATTTACCTTTTACGGGAACTTCAATCATTTCACCTTTATTAGGTCCAGACTTAGCTTTACGTTTTGTTTTTACTTGAACTTTCATAGTTCTATTTTGAATTTGATTTAATTCACTAATAGATTTTTGAGTGTTTTTAGATTTTAAAATTTTAGGTGCAATTGCAGTAGCCCCTTTTATAACAGCTCTTCGTCCTAGATTAACAGCTATACCTGCACCCGGAACAAGCCACAAAGCATCATCCCAAGAAAGCTCTTCACCTATTACAAAATCTTTAGTAAAGTCAAAAATAGCTTTAGCTGTATCACCAATCGTTGTTGGTTCTTCTTCAACTTCAACTTCAGGCTCTTCAACCATCATAGGTTGATAACTTTTAATAACAACTTGGTCTTCTGCTACATTATAACCAAGAGCTTGATTACCTTGTAAAATACTACCTAGTCCCATTTGTTCTAATTGTGCAGGACCAAACGCAGGAGCATCTGTACCTCTTGGGAAATAGTTACCTAGTGAGTCAACTCTTGAACGGTCACCGTTTTCAAATTCTGTTTTTAATCCTTCTAAGAAAGTTTCACTAGAAATAACAGCATCTTTAAATCCTCGTAAATCTTTTTTACCTTCAAAGCTATCAGCATATTCTCTCCAATCAGAGTTGTTTGCTAAGTTATAATCTAAGATTGCAATATCTCCACCAATAACATTACCTTTGTTTACCCTTGTTTCTACGGGTACAAATTGATTTACATATTCATCTAATGTTTTGTAATAGGAAGGTTTAGGTGCTTGAGTTGGGTTTGCTAAATAAGCAGTTAAGTCTGCTTTTTCAGATTTATTACCAAGAGCATCGTTTGTATAAAAATTATCATCACGATATAAATTATATGCTTCTTCTATTTTTGCAAAGTTTTCTCTTCTAAAACTATCAGCATCTACTTGAGAAAAAGATTTTTTAAATTTACCATCTAAAGCTTTATAGGCATACTCTGGTAAATAGTTTTCATCGTTAATTAATCTATAATATTCTTCGTCAGCTCCAGTTACATTTTCTAATAACGATGCATAAAGAGCTTGTTCAGCTATTGGAGCAAGTTTTTGTTGATAAGGGTCGTCTGGTAAATTTGTTCTTATTTCTTCATATTGAGGTTTACCATCTAAGTCTGTCCAAGATACACTATTAATAATATAATTAATATTTCTTGGTTGCCCTGTCTTAACATCTACAATAGTTTCTTTTTGTCTTGTGCCTATTTTTGTTGTGACATCTTTTTTAATATCTGCATTTTTTAATGTCTTTGCAATCTTATCCGTAAGCTCGGGACTAAAAGTATAAATAGCTTTTAAGTCTTTATTTAAACTGTCAATCTCTGAAAGTTTTGATTTAGAAATATTTTCATTGTAACTTTTCTTTAAGTCTGCAGCACTTGCATAGTTTAATCCTTGTCCTCTAAATAAACTACCCATGCCTTTCATAACATTAAAGTTGTTTGCTCTGCTTACATTATTAAATATATTTTGATAAGCTTCATCAATAAACGCACCTTGTTTAGCGGCATCTTCTGTGTAAGGAATACCCGCTTCGCTAAGTTTTTCTCTTAAAGACATAAAATTCTTTTTATAAGCATTAGAAGCATCTGTTAAAGTTGGACCATAAGCTTCGTCTGGATATGATACAGTAAGTTTTTGTTTTTCAGTATCAGCTACAGGTAAATTTAACAAAGCTCTTTGGTCTAGTAATTCTTTAGCTTTAGCCTTAGAAAAAGCTTCTAAGTCTCCACCATAGTTATCTTGCAAATCTGTTTCTAAATCACCAAACTTATTAAGTTGCATTAGTTGATTCTTTTTATTTTGAGCATCAAAGATTTTTTCTTCTTGTAGTCTTGCCATGTTGTCAGCAACTTTAGATTGTCCAAACTTTTTAACAACTCCAAGCCCTTCAATAACTTCATCAATAAGTTTTGTATCTTGTCCTGTTGCTTGTCTGTAAACTTTAGATTTTGTTATATCTTTTGTGTATTGACTTGCCATAATTATTTACCTAATAAACTTGTTCGTTCTGTTTGTTCGGGTCTGTCTAACAACCCCTGTACTTCTTGTATTGTTTCTTCTGGAATTTCTTCTATCTTTTCTTGTAGTTCTTTTGTTTCACCTGTTGGGAGTTTTAAGCTCTTTAAAGAAATCTTTTTAATTCCATCCCTAACTAAGTCTGATGCTTCTTCTAATTTTGCATCTTGATTTACATCTTCAGCAGCATCTTCTTCATCGTCTCCTGCATAGAGTTCATAACGAAGTCCTACTTTTTCTGCGAGTGCCATAATAATAAAACCAACAGACTCAACAAGTAACATCATTAAATCAACATCCCATAATCCACGACTGTAACCACTTAATAAATAAGTTCTAGTCATAACATCAATAGGAACACCGTCAGATATAGCATCTGTCAAAGCAATAAACTTTTCTTTATCTGTTAGTTCTTCTAAGATATAAAGTTCTGCTTCACGTCTATTTGTAAGTTGTGGTGGCGATTCCCAAGGATACTTTTGATTTGGGCTGTTGGTAAGACTTTGTCCAGGAACAGGGCCAGTATAGTTAATTAATTTATCAGCATCTGCTGGATTCATAAATTGTTCTTGCATATCTTAAACTCCCATCCTAATAGTTGATTGTGGAACTGCGACAGAGTTAGCTTTTAAAACTTGACCAAAACTAAACGGGTCTCCACCATAAAAACCAGCATCTGCAAAACCTTGCATAGTTTGAGGACCTGCAAATCCTGCATCAGCAAACTGAGCTCCGTAAGCTTTTGTATAATCATTAGATGATGTAACATCTGTAGATAATGGAGTTACTTCTATAGGTTGTGAACTTACTGCTGCAGCTGGGTCTGCCGACATAGTTCCATCTACTGCTGCTGCTCCACCTGTAAACTTAGCTAACTGCATTGTTTGATTTCTTAATACATCAAACTGTGTAGCTGCAGGATTGTCGTTTACTAAATCTGTATAGCCTTGATTAGTTCTGTCTAGATTTCTTTGATAATTCATTAACCTTTTATTTTGATATATTTGGTCGTCTGTTAAAGTTCCTTTAGCAACAGTTGTAGTTTGAGGATTTAGTTTTACAATTTCAATATCATTGTCACCAATGTAAGATATTTCTTTATCAAAACCAGTAACAACCTCTACAGTCTGTCCTTGTGATTTAACTAAATCAAAATTAGGTTTAGGTATATCACCAGGTGAAAAAGATACATTTAAGTCTTTAGCTCTTAATGGGTCGGGTGTTGTAATTGCTGTTGTAGATTTTCTTAATAATGATGAATCAGCTTTTAAATCAACTTTTCCATCACCAAGAGCAACGTTTTGTTCTTTGGTTATATTATCAGTATAGCCTTTTGTTTGTAAGTCTTCTCCAAGTTTTGTAGCATCTGCCATAGCAGTATCGGGAGTAATGTTTGCTGTAGGTAATCCTACTTTCATTCTAAAGTCGTCTAGTTTTCTACCTACAAAGTTTGATAATTTATCTGATGCTCCTTCTACATATCCAGTAGTTCCTGGTCTTGCAAAAGAACCCCCAGTTACTTTGTTTAAAGTACCGCTTACTAAGTCTGTAACTTTTCCATACACACTGCCAACAGCATTACCCGCAACACGGATACCATTCATAACAGCCCCTAAAGGACCACTGAGTCCTTGAGCCCACGTCCCAAACGTTCCCCAAGCAGCTCCGAGCCCTGGCATCATAAGAGTAAGAGCAAGTGTACCTATTGGACCAAGTTTACCAAAAGCTTTACCAATCTTACCCAAGCCTTTCTTTAAAGCTCTGCCTGGATTTTTAAGTACTTTTTTAATACTTTTAAATGTTTTCTTTATAAATTTTTTAAACATGTTTTCTCCTTTATGCTGATGAATCGAATAATCTTAAGAACCCTTCAAGTCTGTTTAAGTTACTTGAATTTTTTAAAGCTGAATGTTCACCTTGCATACCTGCTACAGCTATATTAGTTTCTCTGTTTGCTGCATTTTCTGCAGACTTCCAAATATAATCAAACTCATCACGTACTTCTTGCCATAAAGAAGCTTGTGCTTGGGTAGTCATACCGTAAGCTTGTTGAGCATTAAACATATTAATTTGTTGCTGAGCTGCAGTATTAGCTTTAGTAATACCTCTTCGCCATTGCACATTACTTTGTTCAATAACTAAAGAGTTTTGAGCATTAAATTGTTCTCTTGCAAACTCTTGTTGTGAGTTATATTGGTCTACACTAGCAGCTAATTGTGCATTAAATTTGTTTACATCTGTTTCTCGTTGAGCTCTTCTAGCTTCTGCTTGATTTGATTGTACAGCATTAAACTGTTGCATAGCATCGTTTCTTTGAGCATTGTTTAATTTAACTTGTGTAGTTAAGTTTGACATAAACTGTTGTGTTTGATTTTCACTAGCAGCATTAAATTGTTTTGCTGCGTTATCTGCTGCTTGATTACTTAATAGTACTTGTTGTTCTTGTTGAGCTCGTAAAACATTTGTTTGTTGTTTTGAATTCAAATTAGCCATATCCATTTGTAGGAATGCTTGAGCATTTTGTATCTGAGACTTTTGATAAAAATCTGCATCAGCTAAGTTAGCTTGAGACATAAGTAAAGCATTTTGAACTGTAGATTGTTGGTCAAAGTTTGCTTCTGTTATTCCTACAGTTTGTAAAAACTTGCTATTAGATAATGCTATTTGTTGGTCAGAATTAAACTGAGCCATATCCATTTGAAATACTGTTTGTGCGTTTTGTAATCCTGTTTGTTGAGCTCTTGCAGCATTTGCTTCTGCTTCTTGAGCTTCAATAGATTTTTGTTGTCCTACACTAGCTTGTATAGCTTGAGCATTTGCTTGAGCTAAAGGCATAGCTGATGTTATAATAGCATTGAACAAGGCATCTCTACCTACGGTTGATGCTGACATACCACGTTTAGCTAACATTGATTCTACTGATGCAACAGCAGGTCTAGCCCACGTAGGAATCTCACCTTCTTCAATACCTTTAATTAATGTATCTAACTGATTAGATACTAATGCTTCTTCTGGAAGCCCTTCAATAATTCCTCTTTGAGTTTCACTAAACTCCATTAATCTAGCTTCTAAAGATTCGGGGTCGTTACCTAGCTCTGTTATATCTTTTTCACTTAAACCTGCGTTAGTTAATTGTTTTTTAGCTCTTGTAACTCTTGCTAAAGAAGAACCAACATTTTCTGCAGCAGTTGCTTTAGCTTCGGGACTTAATATCCCGACAACTCTTTCTGTTAAAGCACCTGGTATAATTTCTACTTCTGCACCTTCAATAGGAGTAACTCTATTTACTTGAGCAGCTTGAGCTATAGCTTCATCTGATACTTGACCTTGAGCAGCTTCTAAATCTGGAGCTTTATCAATCTGAGCAACATCTTCAATTTTTGCAGTTGTAATAGGTTGTGGTGCTGCAACATCAGGGGCTCTTACTCCTTGAGTAGTTTGTTCATCTGCTGCAGTTCTAGCTTGATATTCTGCTGAATCTAATGGTTTTCCTGTAGGGTCTATTTTAAATTTAGGGTCTTCTCTATTAATAATTTCATCAGCACTTACTGTTGCTTGAGCAGCTTCTGCTTTTAAACCCATTTCTTCTATACCAAACTGTCCTGTAGCTATTTGTTCTTGACGTTTAGCAGATTCATCAACTCTAAATTCTCTTTCTCTTGCAGCAGGACTTATTCTACCTGATGGAGATTCACTAAGAGGAGTATTTATAGTTGGAACAGTACGAGGTGATGGTGTAGGTGCAGGTGTTGGTGCAGGTGTACCATCAACTGGTGCAGGTGTTGGAGCAGGAGTCGGTGCAGGAGTCGGTGCAGGAGTTGGTGCAGGAGTTGGTGTACGACCACCGCCAGGAGGTCCGCTATAGCCACCCCTGTC
>TARA_R110001606_G_scaffold273903_1_pt1 | contig 9987 bp, 9 predicted proteins | sample TARA_R110001606 | Tara Oceans TARA_R110001606 (sample SAMEA4398315) | marine metagenome | biome: Polar Biome; feature: [SRF] surface water layer (ENVO:00010504); material: water (ENVO:00002006), including particulate matter (ENVO:01000060) such as... | depth 5 m
ATCGGGACAAGAGCGTACGGATGGAGGATTTTCGCAAGGCTGCCTGAGAGGCTGTTTTACGAAAATCCTTCGTTTGTACTTTCCCCGATATTCCTTCAAGTGCCGTGCGCTCGCTGCCTTTCTAAGCGAAACCGAAAAACGTGGAGTTCAGAAACAACAAAACCCGCACAAGGCGGGTTTCATCTGAATTCTTAATGGTGCCCGGAGGCGGAATCGAACCACCGACACGAGGATTTTCAATCTGCTATATCCAGCTTTTAACGACAAGCTACAAAACGGCACGGAATTAAAATCAGGGAGTTACAGCGTTTTAGCGTTGTGGGGTGTTGCAACTTATTGCCGGTTTTTTTGTATTGCTCCCCCACTACTCCCCCATGGCTCCCCCATTTACGTATTGCAGATTCAGCCATTCTTGGCCGCCAGCAGTCGAACACCAACAACAAGCCCATGCCAGCCGGAAAACTCTCAAACCGTGCGCCTCTGCGCCTCCGTATAACAAGTCGCCGGGTAGTACCTTTTGCCGCTGCTACCTGGCGGTATAGTGCATGGCTTACAGGCGCGTCAGCTTAGGCTTACAGTCGTTTGCGCTCTGGCTTATACAACACGCTCAAACCTTGCCATTTCTTGCCAAAAAACAGAACAGGTGTGTTCAGGTTGTTCAGGCGTATGTGATTGTTGTAACACTGTTTCTCACTTCATCTGGTGAGGCGGTATACATAGCTAAAAATTAACCGTTTACCGAGTGGTTGCTCCGGCTCCCGGCGTTGCATCATGCTTGCATCGAGCACTTTTGTGATCTTCTGGTGCATGAGCTTTTCAGGCGTGAGCCTGGACTGTGATTTGCGGTGCGAGGGGGCTGGACAGTCGTGCAAAATCCATACTGCTTGTCTAGGCTTACAATTTTGCGGCGCTGAGGATGTGAAAAATGATACGGCTTTTGGTGAGATTTTTACCCTTTTTTCTGTTGATGAGTAACGCTCTTGCAGAGCCCACCGCCTATCAAAAGTTTCTAAAAAAAGAGTCGCCAAAGGAAATATATTATTTGGCTCAAGGAGGTCTGCAATGTTCAATCAGCTCATCGCAGCTTAACGAAATAATAAGACAGGAACTGTTGAGGCAAAAAATTAGACCCGTTCGAGAGGTTATTCCGTTAGAGCAAGAATTTTATTTATACGCACTCTTGGAATGTGACCTTCAGTCGGTGAACCCGACAACTTTTGCTTACCGGTTTGGTGTCCAATTCAATGCTCAGAGCGCTGCTACACCCAGAGCCTATCATGTCGAATATACAGGGTTAGGCGTAACAGACGACCGTGAAGTTGTGATTCAAGATTTTCGAGAAAGTGTTCATGAAGCAGTGCTTGATTATGTTGAGGCAAATCTTGACGGGTTTTGATTTTTCGTTAGCTTATGAGGCTTGCACTAGAGCTCAATCCAGTCGGTAAGGCTTACCATTCACTATGGCGCTTGCTGGCCAGGTGAGTTAGCGATTAAGCGGCATTGTGAGGGTGGTGGTGTGGCACTTGGGCATCGGGATTAACCTGTCCCTACTCATACCCTACCTTTAGACGCAGTGCAGGCTGCGGCGCTCTGGTGGCTTGCTTTTATAGTTGGGAAAATCGCGAGCGGACTTCTAAAGTAAACGCGAATAGATACAGCGCGGGTTACAGGTTTTGACAGGTTTTACGCTTCAGCATTATTCAGCAGGTCGGGTTCCGTTTGCGGGGCTGCAATGCTGTGTTTTGCTGTGTGATTATCTGCGATCCTTGGCCTGTCGCTTGAATCAGGGGAGGGGGTAGGCTAATCCCTAGAGGCCGACACTCAGGACATCGGTATCGTAGTCAAATTGTTACGCAGTCAGTTCAGAAAAACCGAATTTCGGTGGCTGCATTTCCTTGGCCAATGGCTTCCCTTATATCCGGCAATCCTCCAGCCGGTCAATAAAGGTTGTAGTGTTTGAAGCGTTAAACTTTCTGGCTGCGGTGCATGGCGGATAGTTATACAACAACTAGCCCCCATTATTTTCTGATGTAGTGAGCGCTCGCGCCTCCACGTATCCGTATGGCCGACCCCGTTCAGGAGTACCTTTTCCCTTGGTGTCAGCGTGGTTTGATGCTGTTGCTGTCATATACTGTTTTATTGGGCAAGTCGCCCAATGGTAAGGCGTTGCAGCGCATTGGGTTTTTGGGTTTATCCGGTGAGGCGGCGCTCAGAATACTAACATCCAGATTGCGCGATAAGTGTGCGCGACGCACCGCGCGAAACTACGCACTAATGCTGCGTACGAACTGTGTTCCAGCGCCCTGTCCAGCATTGCCAGCCTGAGGTTTTCTGAGGTAGGTGGATCGCACAAATAATGCGAATTTATGCCGCGAACCCTGGTGGCTCAATGTATTTAGAGAACTGTCGGCCAATAGTGGTGATTAATGTGGGAGCCTTTGAGATCCTACGCTAAGAAGAAGATTCGCTTGTTGAAACCTAGGCTTTCTTATCAACTTTGTGTTGGTGTGAGCGCACGCTGTCAGGGCTTTCTGATAACTCCAAGGAGGTGGATCGTGAAGGTTAATAAGTTGCTGCTCTCAATAGTCTCACTAGGCTTCTCACAGCTTGTCTGGGCGGAATCAATCACGGATTCCTTTTGCGCGGACAGCAAGAAAACTGCAGCCGAAGTCACAGGGCAATTGCCAATACAGGGAGACGTAATTACAACGTGGGTTGGCACCCAGGCATTGATGCTAGACGGAACGTGTTATCTCTCCAACAGCTATGTCGTCGATGACAACAAATTAATCGATATGTTGGCAGATAGTAGAGAGCAAAAAGGGATGAGCAGAAATGAGGCTCAGGTTAAGAAAAACCTTCTTTCTACCCCATACAAAGAGCGGTTTATTGATTCGGTACGGCAGACCTCACTTCGAAGTGCGGGTGAAATTTTGAAAGTTCCAAATGTTATTCTTCGCAGCAGTTATGGAACTACTGGTGACATGGAACCGTTTGAAATAGTGATTGATACAAATAAAATTAAACATAATCAAAGACACTAACGGGGCGAGCCCCGTTCCGCAGCACCTTTCAGTTTGGCATTGTTAGTAATTGCTCAAGCGGCTGTCAGCCATAACGCACAGGCTTTGTAGGCCGTGGCTTAAAATGGCTTAGCCTATGCCTTTCAGCGGCGTCAGCGATTGGTTGCGAGCGTGTGCGCGGCTGGCCGCTTAGGCAATATAGGTTTTGACAGGTTTTCAGCCATATGGCGCGGGTGCCAGGCAACGTCGCACACCCTGGGCTTTCTGGGGTGCTGTGGCGGCTGGCCAATGCTTACTTTCCAGCAGGTGGCCCGGCTACACACTAACAAATACTAACAGGCAGAATGCGTACTTTTGCTGCCGGCCCAGTGCGCATCAGTCACCATCAGAATGGCTACCTTTGGTGGTTACCAGCTTGGGTTACCAACGATTGCCCACGTGAATAAACCTCAACATGCGGGCACTGTTTTCAGCCGGTGCGCATCAGCCCCTAGTCCAGCAGCTCCAATGTCAGGTTTTGTCAGGTTCATGCGTTCTGGTCGCCGCCCATAAAAAAGCCCCCCCCCCAGCATGGGCGGGCCTGATTCAATCGGTGGGTGTCTGAGGCTTGCTCGGCATCGCGTTCAGCAGGTTGTGTAATACGTTGCTGGCGGAGACTAGCGCCCCGTATTGTTTGTGCTCCTGCTCAGGGAAGAACAGAGCTTCATGCAATACCTGCTCAATATCTGCGGCTATGCCTTCACGCTTTAGCCCTTCCAGCAGGGCGCGGCCAATGTCGCCTTGCCGGTATCTCAGTTCGCTGGTCTGGGGCGGGTGTAGCGGTGTGACGTTATTCATGGTGATTACTCCGGTGTAGTCACGTTGTGGTGGGCCTTAAGGTAGGCGCGGCGCAGTTCGGCCCCTTGTTCGCAATACTGGTGCTTCGGTGCGTAGCAGGCGTTGCAGGCCATCAGGTGGTTAATCATGGCTTCGTGTGCGGGCTTCCATAGTTCAGCCCTTCCAGCGGTATTAGGCTTGCTCTGTGGCGCTAGCGGTGCGGTCACGGTCGGCAACTTTCCATTAGTCCGCATCAGTCTGAAGTAGTCGAGCATATAGCTCCGGCTGTTGAAGCCATCGGCTATGTCGTCCAGGTCGTCAGCACTCAGCAGGGCGTGTAGCTGGTCGCGGTTGGCCTGAAGCATTGCCGCTATATCCGCCAGCAGGTCATCAGGGTTTTGGTTTTGTTTTTGCCCCTCTGTGTTTTCTGGTGTTACCCGTGTTACTGGTGTTACCGCCAGTGTTGGCGCGGCTTGTGGCGGTAACGTGGGTTTTGTTGCCGGTGTTACTGGTGTTACCGGCTGGCGTTTGCGCCGGGCAATCACGGCGGCCAGGCTCATTGCTCACTGTCCTTTGGCAACACCGCATACAGACGCGTTTTCTTGCTCGCAACTTGCCGTACCTTTGAACGCTCTTTGCCCTGAAGCCAGCCTTCAGCGGCCAGCGCATCAATCACCCGGCGAATATCAAAACCTTTTGTGGCGTCATTCAGCCCGGCTGCGGTAAACAAGAATACCCGGCCATCGTTGGTATCTTCCCAGTATCCGGCGCGGCCTTGCCCGCTGGCTTTTACCGGCTCCGGGGCGGTTGGGTGGATTTCTGTAAACCGGCTATCGCCATGGGTTTCTATGAACTCGGTCAAGGTGTCCAGAATCTGGCGGGTTTCGGTGCGGCCCGTGCCCCGGCTATCCTTCCAGCTTGCGAACAGGTCAAGCGCAGTATCCAGCGCGGCCCCCTCTGGCCAGCCGGTTATGTCGTATTCGGTGGCCAGTTCGCCGGCCATGGCAATCAGCGCAAAGGTGCTGGCGGCTCTGGCTTCTACGCCATCGTTCGCGCTGAAGCCGGGCAGGCTGGCAAGATCGTTGTATTGCTCGGTTCTATCGGTGGTGTCGTTCAGCAGGGATTCAACAAACGCGGCTCCGGCTTTGCCGTAATGCTGGCTTGAACGCTCTTTTATGGCGCTGTTGAAGGCGGCCCCATTGGGGTAGCTGTGCAGCGTGTCGTATGCGCCATGGGTGCGGTTATCAACGCGAATATCCAATAGCCGGGCCTCCTGCCCCGCTTTGATTTTGGCCCCGCCGCCAGCCTTCTGTATGTGGGTTGCTACCGTGTGTTCGCCGGTGGATAAAACAACGATTCGCCAGCGTGCAGACAATCGAGCGCCACCACTGCGGGCGGCCCGCTGTTTGCCCAGTCCATTAGCCAAGGCGTAGATGGTTGCGCCGATCTCCTGGGCGTTGCTCTCGCCTATTTCATCCAACGGCAACAGCGTGTCATTTCGAGCGGCGGCGGTGGCTTCCAGTCCGTTGCCGGTGGCCCGCCAGGTCATCACGTAATCAGGCCCGCCCCAAACCGTGGCGGCGGCCTGTGCGGCTCCGGTCTTGCCGGTGCCTGAATCGCCTACCAGGTGAATACCCCCGCCTCCGTTGAACTGACGTTTGGCCTTCAGCAGCAGCGGCCCGGCAAAGGCGGTGGATACCGCCAGCATCAAAACGGGGTTGCCGATACACAACGCGGCTATATTGGCCCGCCAGCTCTCAAGGGTGCCGGCCTCTTTGTAGGTATCGGGCGCGGCGTGTTCGGATTGGAAGCTGATTTTCTGGTTGCCAATGGTGCGGGCAGGCAATACAAACGCCTTCTCGTCACGGCTCCAGCCGGTGCAGGTGGCGGCGGTAATCTGTTTTGACGGTCTGCGGTTCATCATCCACTGTTGGAACAGGTTCTTTTTGCGCAAGTCGAAACGAAAGCCGTTGTTCAGCAGCTCCCGCATTAACTCATCACCACCACCAGCTAACAGGGCCATAGGGGCGGCCCACGTTTTCCAGCGGCCTTGCGGGTCGATGTACTTCAGCAAAAGCCCGTGGCTACTGCCATGTTCGTCATGGGTCATGGCGGCGGCGTGAATGGGTGAGCCTATCCAGTCATCAACGGGTGTTTCTTCTTCTCCCTTGTCTTTTACCCCATGCCAGTACAGGCCCGGCTGGCACTTCCTGCCGTTCAGTTGGAACCAGTCGTCATGGGTATGAAAACAGGAACGGGTAATCTCCGGCTCCGGTAGCGTTTCCGGCTCTGTTGTGGCGGGTGCCAGGGGCGTGACGGTAACATCAGTAACACGGCTGTTTTCTGCGGTGTTACCGCTACAGCCCGCGCCATTGCTGGCGGTAACATCGGTAACACCAGTAACATCACTTTTCATAGGTGCAGGGTTTGCAGTGTTCACGCGGCCCCCTTCTGCCACTGGTGCAGGTCGTTGAAGTCGGAAAGGTGCAGCGGTGCCTCATCTGGCCATTCAGGCAAAGCGTAGAGCGCACCGGCGGCGATTGCTGCGGCGCGGGCTGCGGTAACGCCGGGGTTGCCTGGGGTCTGGCGGTCGTCATCACCACACACAACAATCTCAGCATCAGGCCAGCGATTACGCGCCCCGGTGGTCACGGCCTGAAGGTTGCCGCAATCTATGGCGGCCAGCACCAGGGCGGCGGGGTCAGTCTCTGCCAGGGTGCAGCCGGTGGCGTAGCCTTCGCATATCAGAATGCGGGCGGGGTAGTCCGGGCCATCTACCACAACAAAGTGGCCGGCTTTTCGTCCGCCAGCCATCAGGCGCTTATTGCCAGCCTCGTCTATGGTTTGCAGGCTCCATGCCTTGCCGCTGAAGTCGGTCAGCAGTAACACCAGTTCCCGGCCTTGCTGGCGGGCGCTGTGGGGCTGTATACCCTTGCGTTGCAGATAGCCATGTACTGGGTCAGCCGGGGTGCATGAATGCCAGCGGCGGGCGGCGTGGGCGGCGGCCTGCTCCCATTGGTGGGCCTGCTCTTGCTCACGGGCGCGGCGGGCTTCGGCTATGCGGCGTTTAACCTCTCGCTGCTCTGCCGGGCTCATGGCGTTGACGTTGCTGGATACCCACTTCATTTCAGCGCCGGTTGCCCAGTCGCCAGCAACAACGACAAAGGGTAAGCCCCGGTCGTAATAGGCGATTAGCCAGCCGTTTTTGCTGTTGGGCTTGCTGGCGGTGCCGAACCGTATGGGTTTGCTTTCCGCATCAGGCAGCCGTGCCAGCAGTGCATCAGAGTTTGCAGGCTCTACGCCAGCATTCAGGAGCGCGGCGCGTAGGCTGTCTAGCCGTTCGCCGTAGGTGCTGACGGTGGTATCATTGGCCTGGGTATGGCGCTTTGCTCTTTCGGGGGCGGGCGCTTTTTTCATTGTGCCGTTCTCCCGCTGATTTGTGCGGCGTGTCCTTGTTTTATCCCTCCCATAAATTCCAAACGGTCAAACAGCAGCTTGCGGCCAAAGCGATAAACGCCGGGCAGGTCGTGGCCCTTGGTGAACAGTAGATGGCGAACGCCTCCCGGTGTGATTGCTGGCTCTGCCTGGCATAGCTGGCTGAGTGTCAGCAGGGTTGGCCCTTGGTTGGCGGCTTCGGTCGTTACGGTGTGGCTCTGTGTTGCAGCGGTCATGTTTCATGCCCTCAAGTTTTGAGAATTGCCGTGGTTGGCTGAATGCATGAAAACAGGATTGGCGCGGTGCCATAAGCGGGTAGGTTATCGAAAACCTACCTAGCAGAAAGGGCTTATCTTAGGGGGGTGTATTGCGTTGCGGGTAGGTAGGTTGAGCCCTTGGTATTCGCGGAAGCCAGTATTACCAAGGGCTGCGGGGGTGGGTAGGTTAGCCGGGGGTTTTGGGTGCGCCTCCGCTAGTCTCCCAGTTCACAACGAGTGCAATCCGCTCTATGGCGGCGTTGCTTCGCTTGCCTTGGTGCATTAAACCTAGTTCGCGGTAGTTGGTTTCGAGCCATTCAATGGCAGCGGCCTTTGCCGTTTTGCCTTTTCGTAATTCAGGGTCTTGTATGGCTTCCCATGCCCGAATAGCGGCGGCAATCTCTAGGCTAAAGCTCGGGTGCTTTGCTTCCAGGTAGTCCGGGGTGTTGCTGGCATCAGCTCCGAAAAAGAACGCCGGCTTACAGTTGCGGGATAGTAGCCAGCGTTTGAGTTCGTCAACTTCAATGATAGTTTCTTTGATTACATAATCAGCCACTGTCGCGTGCTCTGAGTCCGGGCGCTCTAGGTGGGCAACTTCAAGTTTTCCTGTTGTTATTGCGTTGCAAATGGCCTGTACGACGATATTGGTTTCTGCTGAGGGAAGTAGGTCGTTTACGTTGGAGTCGCCAGCATTCAAATGAATGGTCATATATGTGTCATTTGTGAGTAAGGCTGGTGATACACCGACAATGCAGCAAGCTGCGTTTGCAATAGATAGGGTATCCGAAAGTTTGAGAGCATCATCCTCTGTCATAAATTTGCCGCTGCCTCCGAGGCTGAAAACGGATAAATCACAGTGGTCAGAAATGTAATCCGGGGTCATTGTTCAATCCTCAAATACTGCTCTAGCCATCCGTTCCACCACGGCGGCTTTGTGGTCTTGCGTCAGGTGGCTATAGCGTTGAACCATGGCCAGGGTCTTGTGTCCCAGAATGTCGGCAATCTCGCGCAAGCCTGCCCCGTGCATGGCAAGGTAACTGGCGGCGGTGTGGCGTAGGTCGTGAAACCGGAAGTCGGTAAGCTCAGCCCGCTTCAGGGCGGTCAGCCAGGCGCGTTGAAAATCTAGTGGCTTGTCTTGGGTCTTGTCCGTCCGGCCCTGAAACACGTGGGCGCTAGAATCCAGTGGACGAATCTTTGCCCATTCCTGCATGGCTTCCAGTGCTGGTCCTGCAAGTGGCGCGGCTCGTGTCTCTCCGTTTTTGGTATCTTCAAAAATGATTCGCTTACGCTTCAGGTCAACGTCCCGCCAGCGTAGGCCGGATAATTCGCCACGGCGGCCCCCGGTGGTCAGCGCCAACAACACCAGGGTTTTTAATTCGGGTGTGTCTGTGGCTTGGTCGCACGCCTTCAGCAACCTGTCGCGCTCGTCAGTGCTTAAAAATCGTGTACGGCCCCGCGATTCTTTGCCTCGACGAACCTTCCGGCATGGGTTGTCAGTAATCCAGCCCCAATCATCTGAGGCGGCTTTCATTACCGGGCTGAGTGAAGCCAGGTAGCGGTTAACGGTTGCATCGGTGCGCGGCTTTTCAGTCCTGCCGGATTTGTAGGGGGTGGCCTTCAGGGTGTCTCGGCATTCCGTCAGCAGGGCGGGGGTTATGTCGCTGATTGACGTTGCGCCAATCTTGCTACGCCACCACTTCAAATGAACACGGCGCGGGTTCTGATCTTTCAGATCGGGCAGAATGTCGCGGCTGTATCGGTCGATAGCGTCCGCCAGCGTTTTGCCCTTGCCAGCGGTTGAATGAAAATACCGGCCCTCTCTGATTGCGGCCTCGGTCTGGGTTGCCCATCGTTTGGCGTCAGTCAGGCGGTCAAAGCTGGCTGTTTCAGCCTGGCGGCCCTTAAGGCGAATTTGTACACGGTATTTAACAGTGCCGTTGCGTGCCGTGCGCTTTTCGATATATGCCATAGGTTAGCCCTCCATCTGCGTAAAGGGCTGGCGGTGATATACTTGTGCGGTCATTGGCAAAACCTCCTTACAGGTTGGCCGGTGATTGCCGGGCTGGTGTTGGCGCACTGGCTCGGCTCCCGTCACTGTAAGCCGCAACACGACACAAAAGCAACTAGGGGATAGCTAATCCTCTGAAAAAACAAATCAAGCCACTGTTTTAATTGAAAAATAAACTCTTACGCTCTGAGTTTGGGGGAATCCTGGGGGAGTGTCGGGCGAAATCCGGGAGTTTTTGGCTTTTTGCTGGCGGATTTTGCGGCTGTTGAAGGTGACGCTAGGCGGGTAATTTTAGGGGCAAATGTCGTGGCTTTTTGTGGCTCACTCCCCCGCCAGTCCCCCATGGGGCGGTCTAGAAACGAAAAAGCCCGCTAAGAAGCGGGCTAAATCGTTGAATTTGTTGGTGCCCGGAGGCGGAATCGAACCACCGACACGAGGATTTTCAATC
>TARA_R110001606_G_scaffold76649_1_pt1 | contig 9982 bp, 20 predicted proteins | sample TARA_R110001606 | Tara Oceans TARA_R110001606 (sample SAMEA4398315) | marine metagenome | biome: Polar Biome; feature: [SRF] surface water layer (ENVO:00010504); material: water (ENVO:00002006), including particulate matter (ENVO:01000060) such as... | depth 5 m
TTTAATAAGATCTAACTTGAGTAAATTAATCCTTTCAATTTGGTATTGTTTATCTAAGCCATTAATTAAAAACCCATTGGGCAAACTATCAAATTGATATAAAGATATTTTTTCTTTTTCTATCCAATGTTTTAAATATTCTATTTGATTCATCTGATTTATTTAAATGGTTTGCCCTATGTGTTTTATTGAAATAGTTATTGAATTTGTTCTGTTAAATCTTTCTCGTTCATGTGAGCCTCTAAAAGATATCCTTCAGTTGGGCTTACAAGGCTAATGGCTCTATATATCTTTCTGCTTATAGCTTTGACCTTTTTCTTTTCTGAGTCTTTAGAATCAATTCCTAAGTTGCAGTAAAGTACAGCATCAATCTCTAAAAGTGTATCTACCTTTTTCTTGACAGTCCAAGTCTTAAACGCAACTATCTTGCTTATATCTTCATAGGTGTATTTCATCCTGCTGTTACTTTTAGATTGTTAATTCTATCTTTCGCTATATCAAAATAGTTAGCATCATTTTCAATACCGATAAAGTTTCTGTTTAGGTTCTTTGCTGCTACTCCTGTGCTTCCGCTCCCCATTGTAAAGTCTAAAACTGTTTCATTTTCGTTAGTGTAGGTTTTTATTAGGTATTCCATTAATAGTACTGGTTTTTGTGTTGGGTGCAATGTACCCTTGTATCTTGGAACTACTTTTATTTTTCTTATAGAGTTTGGAAAATTCATTTCACTATTAAAAACCCTTGCTTTGCCATCATCTATAAACCCCCCTAAAATATCTTTTTTCTTATCACTTCCTTTTAGTTTATACTTATATCTTTTTAAACTTGATTTAGATTTTTTTACTTCTTTTATAGGGTAAAAATTATGTTTATTAAATACGCTTATGTTTTCATAATATTTCAAAGGTTGGTATTTTGTACCCATAAAATTAGAGGCAATGTTTTTTTGCCATATCCAATCATACTTATAATTCTTAATATTACTCATTCGTAAAGCACTTGAAAAAGGTTCGCTACCAAATAAAACTATTGCTCCATTAGGTTTTATAATTCTATTTAGTTGCTCCCACATCAAATCAAAGTCTATTACACTATCCCACTTGCAAGCCGTTGTGCCATAAGGGGGGTCTGTTATAATAGCATCGATACTTCCGCTTGGTATTTCTTTCATTACTTCTATACAGTCTCCTTGTCTTAAATCTATCTTCATAATTAAAAAGGTAAATCGTTTTCATCTTCAGCTGGTAGGGCTTCATTAATTGCAGCTGTTGTTACATCCCAGTCATGTGAAACCTTTTTAATGTTTGCTAATCTATCAGAGTTGAATGTCTTGACTACTCCTTCTGGGTTAGTCCATTGTCTGCCTCCAGCCCATACATCTACAATTACTTTGTCACCCTTATCAATTCCGTCAAGATCAATGCATTTATCTTGTGTGGCTTCAATGAGTCTAAACTGTGGATATTTCTCCGCATTGTCAGTAATAACTAGTTCACGCTTTTGGAATCCTTTAGCTCCAATTGTTTGTGTTTGACCGACAGACAAAACTGTCCAGTCTGTAATTGTAAAAGGTTTGTTGTTCATAGTTTCTATTTATTTAATTATTACTTGTTCTTCCATTGGTCTAAATGGCTGTATATACCTTCCAACGTGAAAACCTGTTATCGGGTTTAGGCTATGATTCCAAAAGTCATAGGGTAAATCTTTTCTATCAATTATTTTTTGTTTCATTATGTTTAATCGTTTAGGTGTGCTGTTTTACATTCATTTGAACAAAATTCTTTTTGGCAATTATTACCGCAAAAAATACATTCGTTTTTTAATACTTCAGGCGGGTTTAATTCCCTGTCAGCTATGTAATAACTCATTGCGCCTATTTTAATTTTGATATTTTATAATCGATTTTTTTTAATTCTTTAATTACATTTAATTTAGTCCAAAAAGATATTTTCAAATTCAAATCATTAATCAAATGATTCTTTAAATCTATAAGTTCTTGATACTTTTGATTTATAATGTCTATTCTTTCTTCTTCTGTTGTAACAGCATAAATAGCATTAAATTTGTTTGACTTATTATTTAATCTATTTCCGATTATTTTAATTAAACCGGCTTCCCTAAGTTCTGTAAATCTTGAAGCTACATTCAAATTATAATTAATATTTGAGTCGTTAAACATTTCAACTAATTCTTGGGGAGTTGCTTTCCCAAGTGTTTGTATTAATTCAAATATTTGCCTCCTTTTTTCTGAAAGTTTTGGTTTAATTTCAGAATAAGCATTGATGCTATTTTTTAATGTCGTTTCCATTTAATTATCTTTATTTGTTATAGTTGGTAATCCGCTCCAGTCGGATAAATACTCAATGGTTAAATCCATCGGTGCGCCGCAATCTTCTTGCTCACATATAAAATTGTCTTCGGGGTTTTCACGCCCACATATTCCACAAATGTTTTTTTCTATTTTCATTGTCTTCTTTTTGAAATTCTATCCGCTTGTAAATCTGTATTATCTTTGAACCTAGTATGGTCTTGCTGTGAGTTAGTAGCCGCTATTTCGTATCTACTATCTTCATATTCTTTTAAAGCAATCATTAACTTACTGGTTGAAAATGATTCGTAAAAATTACCAAATTGACCTTTAATTAATTTTTTAAAAAAAACAGTTAAATCCGCTACATTAAAATTAGGGTGGTCTTCATATAAAAAGTTAGCCGCCTGTAATATCTGGTCTTCGGTCATTGGTCTTTTAAGGTTTAAAGATTCGTTAGCCTCCATTAGCCATTTTATAATTACTAACTTTACTTGTCCTATTGTAGAAGTTTTAGCTAGCCTAGACAATGAGGGCAAACCCCTTATTTTTAAAACGTCTTCTATAGTACTTACGCTTGAATTAGATAATGCCTTTTTAGGATTGGTTATTTGCAACTTCGATAAGTCGTTTGAGGTTGGTATAATTGTTTTGTTGTCTTCCATTAGAGTTGTAGTTTATTAGTTCATCTTGCCAAGCTTTGTTGTTTAAAAAGGTTTGAGGGTTTTTTCTGTAGGTCTTATCTGGTGTTGATTCAATATATCCAGGCAGATAATTCATTATGTCTTCTTTTAAGCTCTGGGTTAGTTTATCAAACTTAGGCTTGATCAAGGTTTTGTTTCCAGTCTTCTTGTCGTAGAGATCCCAAAAATCTTCAAACGTTGGATATAATTCAGTTTTAGTTATAGCTTTAGTTTCAGTTTCAGTTTCAGTTTCCATATGTTGATCATATGTTTTAGATATGTTTAATATAGGAGATTCATTATTTGTTTTTTTCTTCCTGTTGTTTCTTCTTGACTCACTATATTTTTTACGTCTAATAACTTCTGACTCTAGTCTCTCATTAAAATAAAGACCGTTTTCATCTTGAGTAAATAAATCAAAGATGTCTTTATCATATGTTGTACATATCTTAATCATGTGTTCTTTCGTCAATCTTCCCTTTTGATGGTGAAAGCATAAGAGCCTGATAAATTTCCCTACCTGGGCGTCATTTAAAAAATAAGTTCCTGTCAAAAAATCAGAACTATAAAAAAGGAATGCTGGATCTTTCATTATTTTTAGTTTTAGTCATTACCCGGTATGGACACCGGGCTTTGACATTTAGCGTGATTTCGGGGTCAACGCTTACTCTTGTTTAGTTAATGGGTTTTTATATAAAAGTGAATATACATAGTCAACAAGCTCTTCATCTGCCTTAGCCAAAGCAAAATCCAATAGTCTTTTTTTAGAACTATATTTCTCAGTCTTTGCCCCATATAATCTTAATAGGTCTAACTCAATCACCACGCTTTCAAACTGTTTTTTATATTTATCTTCATGACTAAAAAATTCCAAAAATTTATTATTTGTATTTATTAAATTTGAATGATTTAATTTCATGTAAACTGCTAATTGTATATATGAATAGTTGTAATGTTTATAAACATATCCGACAAAAAACTGTCTTGCTTTTATATATTCTTTAGTCCTTGATTTGTCAAAAATGTCAATGCCAAATCTTTCATCTAAAGCTTTTTTTAATGGATATAATTTATTTTTAATCTCTTCCTGAATCTCCGTCATATTATTTTTTTTAAATTAGGGCCACACAAAGCCATTTGATCAGGCCCCTAGTTTAAATTAATTTATTTTTTTTGATTGTTTTAAGGTTATATATTCAGCAGAGTATTTGATAGTGGGGGCAACTAATAATTCGTTGTTTTCGTCTTGGAATACTTGCCTTGTGCTTCCATCTGGTAACGTTTCGATTTCACTCCACCCGCCAGCGTCAGCAGCAATTTTAGATTTCTTATAAAATTCTTTTCGTGCTTTTAGCTTTGCCTCTAGTTCAACTATTTCTTGACATTGAGAATAATCAAAAGTTTTGCGTCCATTAAAGTTTTCAATTACAAAACCGTTAAAGTCAAATGTTTTGCCGTATTGTTGAGCTTCATTTATTGCGTCTTGCTTAACTTCTTTGGAAGAACTATCCAATTTCTTTTTAATGTTTTCCATTTCTGAATAAGCTATTAAAGGATTAACCCAACCTTCTTTAACATTAGAAACAACCATATCCAAAAAGCTGGAAAAGTCAGCCCTTTTTTCTTTTATTCTTGTTGTCTTGTCTTGTATTTCTAAGTTCGCTTGGTGTTCCATTTCTTGTACTTTAATTTCGTTAGCATTAAACCCGTCCATTCTTGACCAGTTCTCCATTTGTCCGTTAAATATTTCAATTACTTTTCCCATTATGATGCTATTTGATTAGTGTTCCATCTATGAGCCAATACGTCTTCGTCTACTTGGTCTACGTTGTACCCTTCTTTTATATTGTTTATGAAAGTGTCAAAGCTTAACCCCTTTTCTTTGTAGTGTGGGATGCTATCGGCTACCTTATAGTCTAAAGCTTTTTTAACCGGCTTACCGTGCTTATTTGTAGCGTCATCGTCTGCAGTATCGTCTATTAAAAAAAGGTTGCCTAAAGCGTATTTTTTAGCGTAGCTTGAAGCCGTGCCATATTTTTGAGGTAATGACATTCCTTTTTGTGTTAAGTCAACCCCAACAACCGCGTTAGCTGTTATTTGTTCTGCGCCGTCGCTTATTGTAGCTGTAGAGTTTAAAACAGCTTCGCTAAAAAGGTCTTCGGTTACTGTTATATAAACAGCGTACTTTTTACAAAAAGGCTTTAAAGCTTCTAAAATGTCGTCTGCCGAGCGGTATTTGTATTTTCCAAAGCTGTTTGTTTTGCCTTTTTTGGCTTTTAACTCGGTTTGAATTAAAATTAATTTTTCATGTAGTTTTTTCATTGTACGTGTCGTTTGGTTTTTTTAAATTAATTCGGTCTATTTCGGATTGTGGAATCCATTTACGACCGCCAAAATCTGTCGTATTTATTTCTTTCTTGCTAATTGCTTTACATACTGTATGCCTGTTTACGCCTAATAATTTAGCGGCGTTTGAAAAGTTGTATAGTTTAGAATCAGTCCGGTTTATTATTGCAATTTGTTCTTTAATTTTGGCAACGCTTTTATCTATTTGGGCTTCTAATTCTTCTAATGGTGATAACCCGTGTACTACTTCTAAATCCAAAATCTCTTTTTTTGTTAATTCCATTTTTTATAATTCTATGTTAGGGTAATTTTTAGTTATATATTCAGCTAACATATCATGCAAAACCTCGTATGCTATTTCGTTAAAAGAATTGTAATTTTCGCCCGTTACTTCACTTTTAGAAAAAGGGTCTATTTCGTAAACTTCTGAAATTCTTTTAGCTTGGTAAGTGTAGATAACGTATTCGCTAGAGTCAACTATTTCACAAATACTGTCATATACAATATCGTAATTACTTGTATTCATTTCTTCGGCTACATCTATAATCCATTCCTGTATATCTTCTTTTACTTTGTATGGGTTATCCCATGTTCTGTTATCTATTTTGTTAATTGTTTCCATGCTATTTTATTTGGTTAATACTTAGTTAATTAGTGTAATTATATGTACCTTGTTATATAATTATGATACAAATATATACAATTAAATGCACTAATTTATATTAAAATGCACTTATTTGTATAATTAGAACCTAAAACGTTGTGGTTCAACGATGTAATTATTAACAAAAATGTCTGAAAATGTCTAAAAGTGAAAAAAATGCAGCTACAAGGTTAGCTTATTTTTTAAAAAACACCGGGTTTTCGATTCCCGAAATCCTTATCAAATGCGGAATCGAAAAAAGTAGAAGAACTATTTATAAAATAGTAAGTGAGGGTCATAAACCAAGCCCAAAAATATTAAGGACAATTAAGGAACAGTTCCCTGAATTGGATATTCCATATATTTTAACAGGTAGTACTAATGCAGAAGGACAAAAGAGTAAAGAGATTAATACTAATACTAAATTTACTCAAAGCGAGAAGATTATGATTAAACAAACTGAATCATTCAATGAAATGAAGGAGACACTAAATAAAGCGGTGTTGATGCAAAGCGAAATGACGAATAGGTTTTTAATGAAGTTTCAAGACATGGAAGCTTCAAATATTAAATTAAGGGGCGAAGTTATCAACTTAATGAAAAACGTAGAAGATATTAAAAAGAATCAAGATGAAATGCTGCCAGTAGTTGTAGAGGTTATTGAGAATTTTAATAAGTTTAAAGAAACAATTTTACCCGAAACTAAATTAGGCGAGTCGGTAAAAATTAAGAAAAAACATTAAAAGCCGAATCCATAATAGATTCTTTATTTACTTTCTTATATTTTTTTAAGGTCTTAGGATCTCTGATGCCAGTTATAGACATAATTATATGATCAGGCATCATTTTTTCTGCAGCTATGGTTATAAAAGTTCTTCGTGCTGTGTGAGATGCTACCATTTGCCATCGTTGCTTTATTACTATAATTTTTTTAGAGCCAATGTAACTTGTATTTTTTATTTCTTCTGTAAAACCCGCTAGCTTGCAGATATTTTGAATGTTTTTATTAAAGTTTTGACTAGCTATTTTTCCTAGTTTCCAATCATATTTATCTAATAATGCTTTAAGCTTCGGATGCAATGGAATAAAAGAATGGGTTTCCGTTTTTTCAGCTCTTTTTATAATTAAGTCGCCTTGTATATCCGCTTTTTCAAAAACGGAATAGTCCGAAAATCTTTGCCCGGAATAACAACCTATTAAGAATAAATCTCTATGTCTTTCTAGCCTTGGTTCAAGTTCAAGTCCCGCTAGGGTATTTATATCTTGGGTTGTTAAAGAAATATCGTCGGTATCAAAGGGCTTTAGTTTTATGTTTTTAAAATCATTTGGAATTTCAACCCCTTTTTTAATACACCAATTTAAAAACGTTTTAAAATAACCAAAGTTTCTATATAGTGTATTGTCATTCAATTTATATTTATCCCTTAAAAAAACGATAAACCCAACGTAAACATTATCCTTCAGGTTTTTTAAATAAACCTTTTTACCGTTTTCAAATTCTTTAAATTTATTAAATATCCTTACATAATGTTTTATAGATTTTTGTTCTACAGAACCCAAACCTTTTAATTCTTCATAATACAGCCTAAAGTAATTGTCTACCGTTTCAACTTCTTTTATAATTTCTGATTCGTTAACCTTAAAATAAGAATCTAAAGATTTTTTTAATTTATCTGCAGTTAAAGCCCCCCCGTATAAATCTTTTATTCTTTGAACCGCTGTTTCGTATTCATTTAAAATAACATTTACTTCTCGGTTTCTTTTGCCTACAATACCTTTAAGGGATTTACACCTATTAAGTTTATTGCTCCAATATTTAGGTTCTATAGTACGCCCAGTATTATATTTAAAACGTGATTTTTCGCCTTTAATATAGACTTCAAGCCTAATTACTGTTTTTTTTGCTGAATAAGATTTTAACCTAAAAGCCATAAAGGGGGGTCGTAAGGGGGGTCGAAATTATTGTACAAACATAGTCATAATTGCATATAATTGTAAATTAAATTAAAAGAACATCTTAAATAACCTTTTAAATACAAGTATTAGCATTTATATACACGAAGTTCGTAAGCCTCTTTCTCCGCAATATAAATCCGTAAGGCGTTAATTTATAACACTTTACGGATTCTATGTTTTAAATGGGGGTCGTAAGGGGGGTCGAAATTAAATTTTATACTAAAGAATTAGGGTCTACTCCTAAGGAAACCAAATAAGCCCTAGTCCTTTTTTCCAAAGCCTTAGTTTCGGCCGCAGAAGGTTTGTATGGGGTTAATGATGCTATTTCTCGCTTTAACGATAAAAGTTCTTCCCTAAGTTCTTGTTCTGACATTTTGGATAATTCAAGATATTCTTTATTTTTTTCCATAGCCTTACAAATATATAGAATTGTTTTTAAAAAACACTAGACCTTTTTAAATGGGGAGGATTTTCTTATAACTCCATTGGAATATTTAAAGCGTAATTACCGCCGAAAATAACAGCGCAGCCAATAGCCGGTTTTTTAAAGTGTCTTCCGTAAGCCATCGCATAACTTGTAGCATCTATCCCACACCCTACAGCGCAACCGAAAACCTTATAATTAGCCCCGACCGCATATTCTGTAAACATTTCTGTATGTCTATGGCCTTGAACTGTAGACATCATGTCGTCCTTTGCTTTCTTTGTGGCTTTTCCTGATTCGCCATGTATGTATTGCACGTTGTCGTAAACAAACCTAGCTTGAAAATTCCAATTAGGCGTCTCTAATACTTCGGCCATACTTTTAATCCACCTTTTAGGGACACCGCCGGAAAATGCTTTACGGGTCACTATCCTATCATGATTTCCAATGCAAACATCGGCAACCGGAAAAGATTTATACCATTTAGAAAGCTTCTTTATAGCTAAATCCAATTCGTCGCCGCCTGAAAGACCGTCGGGGTCGGGTTCGTGAAATGAAGCGTAATGGTTATCAATTACGTCCCCTATAAATATAACTTTATTACAATTATGTTTTTTATAAGTTTCAATACAATGGGCTAAATAGCCATCTAAACAAAATGGTTCATGTAAATCTCCAATAACTAAAATTCTTTGCTCTTGTTTCGTTATGTTATTATAAGCGGCTAATTTATTTCCGTATAAACGTGGTCTTTCTTGTTTCATGTTATTTATGTTTATTATTACCCATCACTTTTTCGAAGCCACGACTTCCAAAATATCCCATGAAAACTATTTGTAAAAGATTTTTAACTATTTCCAAATTTTCTAATTGATAAGCCCATCCGATAACAAACGCAACCGTTAAAAATGCGAGTGTCAAAGGGCGTACATTAGAAGAAAGCCACGACCCGCTTCTTGCGTCGGCTACCCAACGTTTAGTAATTCCATCAAATTCTTGAATTTCTTGGTCTAGTTTTTTAAGTGCTATTGCTTTGTCAAGTTCTGACATTTCAGAGCCTCCAATTAAAGCTTTAATAACACTACCTACAGGGGAATCGCCAGCTAAAGAGCCGACCACATTAGGGATTTTTTCAAGTAAAAAAGCTCCTACTTTAGTTTCGCTGAATTTTTTCTTTTTGCTCATTATCTTTATTTAGATTAATAAGCGTTGACCCCCCAGTCATTGTTTTAGTATGTCCAGATTCTATTTGCATTTTTTGTACCGTTAGAATCTCCATATCCAAGATGGACAAAGCCGGTACTAATTCCAATTCTTGAAATTCCAACCTCCATTGCTCGTGATATAATGTCAAATCTCTGCGATGCGTTGGAACAGGCAACATCAATTGCCATTCCGTCAAGGTGTTCCGAAGTTGGGCTTGCCTTATAGCCTTCTTTAATAAGTCTATCGAGTGTTTCTTGTGTTCTATAGGCACTAGTGATTTTCCAAGCAAAGTCACATTTGGAGCGTGCCAAGTCGCACAACTTAATAAAGTTCCTATCCATATTAACCCAAGAACCCGGTAAATCCCGATCGTCAAATTCCTCATTTTTAAAGTGTTTTAAATTCATTGTATAAGG
>TARA_R110001606_G_scaffold68951_2_pt1 | contig 9973 bp, 22 predicted proteins | sample TARA_R110001606 | Tara Oceans TARA_R110001606 (sample SAMEA4398315) | marine metagenome | biome: Polar Biome; feature: [SRF] surface water layer (ENVO:00010504); material: water (ENVO:00002006), including particulate matter (ENVO:01000060) such as... | depth 5 m
AGAACCGATATGCGTTTCTTCTTTATCTTTGATAGACTCTTCCATAAAATCTTCCGTGTAAACTTCTTTAGCTTTTTGAAGATACAATACAGCATCCATAAGCTCCTCTTGTAAATGATTAAGCCAAGTAAACATTTCTGATGGATCTTTATCTAAAGTAACTTTATACTTCCTAAAGCCTACGTCAGATCGTGAAACAAATTTGTTTACTACACGCTCAACAACTGGGTCTCTAAAGTTAATTTCTTTTTTATTCATCTTTTACAAATGTTCCGTTAATCATTACACCAGTTCTATTAGATATTTCATCATAAGCAGTCCCAATGCAAGTTTCAATGTCAGTACCGACAATGTGGGCGAGATTAGTAAGAACAACAACACTATCACCGATAGCGTCGATAATATCCGCTTTATTGTTTTTAAGTATAGCTTGCGATAATTCTCCTGATTCTTCATATAATTTAATTAGTTGTGTTTTAGCATCTCCCTTATCATATAAGCCGCGTTCTTTAGCCCAATCTCTTATCTTATCAAATACGTTTTCAGGAACCACTTTAGATTGCTTTTGAAATGCCCCGGCTTCAGCCATAGCCTTGTTATAAACATAACAGGAATGAGGGCCAAATTGGCTATTATGTACATTAGATATAATCCAATCAATTTTATCAGTCGAATCAAGTTTAAACGTGCCATATTGTGTATTGATTTCTAAGTCAGCTAAAAACCTTGAGCTTAATTCTTTAGAAGATATTTTAAATGTTGTAGTTGCATTAGATGAGCTGTGCTTACTTTCGGTTTTTTTAAATAAATCTTTATAAGGATTTCTATCTACTTTGTATCCAAGGTCATTTTGCAAAAGTCTTTCAGCTTCTGAAGCCTCAGCTATATTGTCTGATTCAAAAAGTATTTCATATTCCCCAGCTTTATAACCCTGAGTTTCAACAACACGTTTTTGTATATTCGACGTGCAGCCAACCTTAACACCTGGTATATGATATACCTTGTACTTACCCTTACTTGTTTTTGTTTCCATTCTTTATTGATTTAATTATATTTAAACTTCTTTCACTCAAAAATTTGTACATATAGTTATCTTTTTGGAACCAGTACTCAAACTCCGACATTTAATTCAGCTTTAATTGGTTTGTGAGGATTATAGTTAGCTAAATGAATAGTATCCTTGGTAGGTATTCTTATAAAGTTCTTTGTAAAAGACTTTGGTCCTTCTTCAATAGATAACCCAAAGTCGATTCCAACACTAGGAAGTTCCCTAAAATCGCGGGAGAGTTGTACTTTAGCTTGCTCGATATGATTACTGTACAGGTGACAATCACCAAGTGAAGCAGTAAGACGCCCAGGTCTATAACCCGTTCCTTTTGCCAACATAATAAGCAATAAACCATACATTGCAAAATCATAAGGCAACCCCAAAAAAATATCGGCTGAACGCTGGTTCCAAAGTAAGTCAAGTTTTCCATTATTTATATATATTTGAAAACCATAATGACATGGAGGCAATGCCATATCATCCAAATCATTGGGATTCCATAAGCTTGCCATAATGCGCCTAGAGGTTGGTTCTTCTTTGATTTGCTTGAGTACTTTTTCAAGCTGGTCAACACCATTAAAGTCCCGCAACTGCTTCCCATAAACAGGGCCAAGCGTACCATCATTTCTGCCTGATCGCTTATAATCAGCATCCCAGTAACTAACACCGTTGTTGCGCAAGTAACCAATGTCAGTGCGTCCTTGTAATATCCATAATAGTTCCGTAACTGCATGATCAAAATATATTTTTTTAGTAGTTAATAAAGGGAAGCCCAAAGACATGTCATGTCTAAGCATTCGGCCAAAGACAGATCGCGTCCCTGTGCCTGTTCTGTCCTCCTTAAATGTTCCTCCGTAGAGTGTTCCTGATAGTAGTCCTCTATATTCATCTTGTACGTTTATCATAATAATATTTACACATTTCGTAATAACTAGGCCATATTGTGTGCTTATCATATACATGAGGTGCTATATTAGTCTTTTCACCTTTTTTATATAAGCCAATATTTATACCTAATTTCCATTTTCCATTCTCACCATTAATACCTAAAGGTGATATTCTTATACTGTTTCTAATACAGTAATTAGCAGCCTTAATTTGCTCTTGTGTGGGTGTATAAGGTGGCATCCAAGTTTCTTTTTTCTTTGCCATTATTCCCAAGGTAATTTTCCACTGCCAACTTCAGTTAGAGGTATGTAATCCCCAGAGGCATGATTCCATTTAAAATGTGCTTCAGCTTGATTTTCTCCTAAGTTTTGAAATTTAACTTTTAGTACCTTAACTTTCACAGAATTATTATTATAGTCCCTATGGACTAATAGTCCGTGATAAGATGCATCATACCATTCTCCCCCACCTTTAATATTATACATAGTAGGTTCATCTATAGTGCCATCATCTTTTTTGTACATTTTAGTAGGGTGTGCTACAACAACCACTAAAACATCATACTTTTTTGCAAAAGCTTCTATTTTAGCTAAATACTCCATCGTTGCATCTGGTATAGACATGTCAGCAGCCCCTTTCATTTTAACTTTATTAAAAGGATCAATAACCAAACACTTTATACCTTTTCGTTTTACAAGCTCAGCACCTTTTTTTAAGACACTATCTAAATCATAACGCTCTGCTTCAATAAAATAAAAATTATCGTCTACAATTTCAAAACATTTATTCCATTTTTCTGTGCCCAGATCACTTTCTTTAGGCATCCAACCACCAATTTTTCTAATAAGCTTATGTGCATGCAAAAAAGTTGGTTTGTTTTCAGGAGACGCAAATGCTGTTTTCCATCCATAGTTCATTTGGTAGCCCACAGCCATTCGATCCACAAAATCAGACTTACCAGAGCTAGGCACACCTGTAACGGTGATGAATTGCCCGGTGTAAGTACTGAATATGCTATCAAAGTTATCAAGACCGATTTGATAACCTGGCTTAAAGCCTTCATAAATAAATTCTTCAAGTTCTTCATTTATATCTCTTACTGTTACAACGTTCTCTAAAGGAACGGGTTGTGCATTATGTATAGCATCATGCAAGCTGTTCCTCCCATTAGCAATAAGCAAGTCATTAGCATCTTTATACTCTCCGAAGTTTGCCAGCCAACATATTTCCGCCCCAAAGCGACGTATAAGTTCTTGTTGTAAGTTTTGACCAGCTTCATCAGAATCTGTAGCGAGTATGATTTTTGATTTATCTTCAAAATACTCAATACAGTTATCAAGGTAATCGAGGTTAAGCCTATTAAGTGTAGCACCATTTGGTACTGATACGACATTATGTATACCAATTTCGCATAAAGAAAGAGCATCCATTTCGCCCTCCACAATAACACACCAGTCGTGGCCAACAATATTATCAAGATTATAGAATACTTTTTCTGCATCTTTAACAAGTTTAAAATTCTTTCTACCATCTCTATATTTTATATTTATTAACTCATTGTTTATAAAATAATTAAATTGTATTGTATTTTCATTTTTACTTGTTTGAGGCATCCACTCTATCCCCTCAGATACTTTTAAACGGTTAAGGGTAGATTGTGAAATACCTCTACCCTCAAACCATTTAATAGCATTGTTAGATAACTCAGTAATGTTTTTCCATTCAGGTTTAACATATACTTTGTCACCCCCACCCTTTCTTTTAAAAGTGTGCAGTTGAAATACTTCATCGCAATTCATACAAGTGCCGAGACCACGTTCCCAATCATACATAGCGCATTTAGCTTTACGATTTTCAGGTTTTCTATCCTCAGAGCATAAAGGACAAATACCTTCCTTTTTGCCTGCATCTAGGTCATATTGATTGAACTGGTCAATCGAAAATCCATTGATCTCTGTTGTATTCATTTAATCTTCAATTAAAGTTATCTCACCATCTTCATTGTATTCTATGTAATAGTAATCTTCACTCATTAGAATGGTAAATCAGGTTCCACAGCTTGCGGTGGTGGGGCGGGCTGGAAGCCTGAAGTGTTAGGAGCTTGTCCTTCTTTAGGAGCTGTTGTTACATTCTCTCCGTTTGTCCACACAACTTTTACATTTCCTAAATAACTTTTAGGTTGCTTAGCATCGCGCTCGGCTTGTGTTTGTTCTGTTTGCATGTAACCTGAATCACCAAACTGGCCAGGCTCGTCATTTAAAACAATAGTAACGGGATAATACTTACCTTTTTTACCTACATAAATCTTTGACTTATCTATTTTAGTTAAGTCGATGTTTGCTGAAATAATACTTGCCATAATTTAATAAGTACTTAATTGATTAAACATTCTGTTCATTTGTTTTTTTGTAGCACCTGTAGCCCTACGCAAGTTGTCCACAGCTTTTGTGTGAGACTGGTTTGAATAAAAATTGTTTGCGCTTGTTGTTACTCCTGTAACATCACAAGTTTTTTTCCTTGTTTTTGTCATAATAAATAAAATTTAAATTAATTAAAGTGTTTTAGAGATATAATATTGGCTAAAATCCCCATCGCCAGTTACAAAAAATTCTTGATAAGCTTGTACAGCTCTAGCAACCTTATTAGATCCTGATTGCATAAACTTATCGCTGCAATCAAATAAACCAAGTTGCTTAGTATTTTTATCAATTACAATAAAAATAAGTTCATAGCCAAACATTTTAGAATAAATATATGCTTGGCTGTCATAATTAAATTTATAAGCACTATGCTGAAAGCTTGCAATTGAACCAGTAGTTTTTAAATCAACAACTAGTTGATGTGAATGATTCACAATATCTGCTTTCCCTTTCCAGGTCATGCCTTCAAGCTCTACTAAGCCAGGCACTTCATACTCGACATCTCCTTCTTGAATTAAATCTTTAAACAAATCATTGTCTAAAACTATTTCTCGCATGAGTTGAATATCATCAGCTTCTTTTTCTAACAAACAAATATCGCCATCAGACATTTCTTTATAAGTCTTTGTGTTACGAGTGCTGGATTTAATTATCTTATACTTGTCGAGCTTGTGAGGCTCAAGGATACACGTATGGAAATACCCACCAATAACCATAGCAGCTGACGCTGGTATTTGCTTCTTAAAATCAAGAGGATTGTTTAACAACGCTGAAATATCACTATTACTTAAATAAGATTTTCCAAATTTTCCATAATAATTTTCATCATCACGAAGTTTATCTAATATCTCTTGTTTATCCATTTTGAAGTTCTTTTAGCGCATCAGCTGTTATTTCATACTTATCTTGTAACGTTTTTAATAATCCCCCGTGAGACAAGAATGTTTTAGCTTTTTCTATGTTGCTCTTATTAATAATAGGTTTTTTAGCATTGCTGTTGCCGTGGTTGTTTGTAGCATCCGCATCTGCAGTATCATCTATCAACAGTAAGTTACCTAAAGAATACTTTTTAGCGTAGCTAGAGGCACTCCCAAACTGTTGAGGCTTAGCCATACCCTTTTGATTCAAGTCAACACCTACTATAGCTTTAGCTATGATTGAAGATTCTGATTCAACATCAAACATAGTGGCCGTACTGATTAAGATCGGTATATCATTATTAGGTACATACTGTTCGTCAATGGTAAAATACACTTTGTACTTCGCATTCATAGGTTTCAATGCTTCCAGTATATCCTCAGCTGATCTGAAATTATACTTACCAAAAGAATTAAACCTAGATTTTTTAGCCTTAAACTCGACTTGAATTTTACTTAATTTTTCTGCTGCTGTCATAATTATTTAATTTGTGCCATTGTTTATTATTCATTCTAAGTGTTTTTGTAATGTACTTCCCCGCAATATAATAAGTATTGTGGTAATCCTTTTCAATTTTATGGTTAAGATTATTGTCCAAAGGACTATTATCAAGGTTGTAATAGCTTAATTCTTCAGAGAGATTAGATGCGTCGCCTCTATCAATAACATCATCTTCCATATCATATAATTTGTTTATGTTAGTATTCATAGGTATAATATATATTACATAAAAATAGTATAAAGTATACTATTCTTGTAGATAATTTTTAATAATTTCTTTAACTTCTTCTGTTTGTAGCTTTTTCAGTGCCTGAGCTTTTTTCTTTTTAACCCAAATCTCTGATTTATTGATCGATGCTGCTATTCTAGCAACACTAACTTTCTTATCATAAGGTTCATCGATACCAAAATACCTGCATAATATATCTTTCTCCGTAGGAGTTAAGTACTTATTCATTACGGTATTTAAGAAATCGTTTAGTAGATCATTGTCATAACTTGAAACGTCATTAGCAATGTCTAAATAATGATCATTAAAAAAAGATGAAAAGGTTCTTGTTAAGAATATATCAGCTTGATAGTTCTTATCATATTTGCCTCCGTGTGCGTCCCCATGAGGCTTGTCTGTGTAATATGCCTCTGGAATCCTAATAGTGTCCCTGTCGCGAGCTATGGCTCGTCTAATTCCGTTTTTTATGTTCAATTTTAAATAGTTTGTTATTACAGCAGGTTGGTCTTTAACTTCTGCTTTATTAATTATATCCCAGTTTAATTTTTCCCAAGCTTTATAGAAAGAACAATAGCCTTCTTGCAACAAATCAGTAAGATCCAATACTCCAATTCTTGGGTAAGATCTTTCAAACATATTAGCCATTGATTTAGGCCATTCAATGTAAGGTGCCTTTATAGCATCAGTTCTGTTGTAAAACTTCATACTTTTTAAATGAGATTTATAAGTTGGATGGCTGTACCATTTCATGTATCTAATATTTTTAGTCTTCTAGCGTACTTTCTTATAAGCTCTGCTTTGTGTTTAAGCAATTTTGCACGAATTCTGTTTTTTAAAGTAGATTCTAACACTTCCTGTATTATTTCATTTCGTATTTGTAGTATTCTTTCAAAAAGGAAGTCTTTATGATCTTTTTTTCTTGTACAAAGAATTGTTTTGTTTCCTATTTTTATTTTCATTACGTAATTGTTTAATGTTTTTAACAACGCTAAAAGCGTTGGTGTATAGCAAATGTTTGTATTGTTGTATTGCGCTCATAACCAGTTAATTATAATGTTAAGTGATATTAATATATTTGTTATTACAGCTTGCGCTATTAATAATGTTCTTACAAAAGCAACAGTGTCTGCGTTTTCTGCTGCTTTTTCTCCAAGAGCTTTAGCCCATATTCTCCACATTCTCATTTCAATGCATCTGACCAATGAAGTTGTTCCTCTATGTATGTCATTCCGCCCTTGTTAAAATAAAAGCTTTTCTTTTTGTCAAAGCTTTGTGGTATATTACCAATGTAATAAGGCTTAAATTTTCTTACTCTTCCAGTTGAATCTGTTAATTTGATTGTTTTATTCATATAATTTATTTAATAATTCGTGCGCTACTTCTTCGCTGATTTGATTAGTGTTGTATAATTTCCATATAAGTTTATTCATAAAGTCGAAATGCTTTAGCTCGAGGAAAACGATATGCACCAGAAGGTGTACGCTCGAAATACTCGAAGGTTAATTGTTTATTAAGATATGTTTTTTTATCTTGCCATATAATTTGACGCTCAGCTATTGTAAGCGATGGCCAAGGCACTTCTACTATTCGAGCGTTTGAATCAACACCGATGAACTTACCAAGGCCGTTTTTGAATTTGCCCTTGCCTTCAACATAATCAGTGATTGTGATCTCGGTGTCCGACCAGTCTTTAACTTTTTGTAGTGTGTAACTTCGTTTTTGTTCATAAGGTTTATTTTGTCTAAGCATAGAGCCTTCATAGCCATTTGCTTTGTTTTGTTTGTGATGTTTGGTTAATTCAGTTTCAGAAAAAATAACTTTAGTATCAACTTCATGAGTGAACTTAAGTTTGTATTTGCTTTTAAGATTTGTGATAGCAAGAGTGCGATCAATAAAATCAACGTTAGAAAAGCTTGTTTTTTCAAATAAATCATAGCAATGAAATTGCAAATAACTTGCAGCTTCAAATTTATCTTGTTGTGTTGGTTTTTGTTTGCGAACAAGAGAAATTATTTTATTGAAATTATTTTTAAACCTATGATTGTAAAGCTCGCCATCAAGAATAAGATTAGGATTATCAACAAATAGTGGTTTAAGCTCAGTGAGTATATGTTTACAATTGTGGAATTGCTTGTTGTTTCTGCTATAGGCGCCAGTTGCTGTAATAAAGCATCTAACTCCGTCCAGCTTTGGTTGGATAAATAATGTTTCATTGAAATCAATTGTTTTAGATACTGGATGTGCCAGCATTGGTTTAAAGTCTGTCATGTTCTTTTTTAATTTTTTCATAAATTTCTTCTAATTCTATTAATAATTCATATTTTTCGTTGGTTAATAATTTTTCTCTTTGCTCATCGAGCTGCTGTAATTGCATGTATAGCACTTCTTTAGGACTCACGTTTTTTATATTTCCAAATCTATCAAGTTGGTGATAAGATTCTTGTATAGGAGGTTCATCTTCCCATAACTTATCAAAGCGATCAGCAATTTTGTCAGCAATTAGTTGTGCAAGTTGCTCTAATTGTTCGTTAGTCATATATATTTATTTAGTTAGTTCTTTTGCATAATAGGTTTCATAAGGTATTGTTACGTCTAAGTGATGAAATTTATTTTTATCTTTATTAGTAATTTCGTTCAGCCGTTGCCATACTCTTAGCTCATTAACATGGTACATACATTGCCCAGATATGAGAGCGCTAGCTGAGGCTATGTGTCGCTTTTTAAATAAATCACGTATCATAATCCTGTGATTAGCCATTTTACCAATTAATTTAGCTTCAATTCTTAAGTCAAGTTGTTCTTTTTTAGTCATAATTTTTAATTTAAAGGGGTAAATTTTTAATATTTTTACCCTTGTTTAGTGGACGTGGGAGGAGTCGAACCTCCGTTTGCTAATAGTGTACTTTCGCAACTTTTTTAGCACTTACCCGGCACGCCCATGACCCATGGCAGAGTTCATAACTCTCAGTTCTAACTAGTATATATGGCTCGTCAGCAACCATGGGTGCTCTTAATATTTTATAAGAGTGTATTATTCGTCCAAACATTCGGCACAAATATCACAATATTCGTATTCTTCTATTGTCATTAATGCATTGCACATTTCACAATTCATAACATACTCATTAGGTTGTTTCATAATTGTTGACTTAATATATAATTTAATAGTTGTTTTGGTGTACCACTCATTACTTGCACTTGATTATTTTGATCTTTATATTCTAATCTATAAAAATTTGGTTTGTGTATAGCAAATGGTGTATTGTATTTATTTCCTGCCATTTTTAATATTCGTATTTAGTATTTATATATTTCATTAATTTAATAGTAAAAAATTCTATAATATCGTTACTATCAAATCCTTCATCAAGTAATGGTTTATATTTTTCTAGTTGATATTCAATCATATAGTCCTCAACCAATCCTTTCATTCTGTCATGTTTCTCTTTAATTTCTAAAAAGTTTTCTAGTTTTGTGTTTTCTTTATTCATTATAATCTATTTTATTTATTTGTAGTTCAAGAAACATTTCATTAATTTCTTCACTTATATTATCACTTTGTGTATTAGTTTGTAACGTATTTTTCATAATTATTTTCAATTTCTTTTAATATTTCTTGCTTTTCCCAGTAGCTACAAGTATCATAACCAAATTCACCATATAATTCTTCAGCTAAGCCATTCATTTGTTTGTTCATAATTTTATATTTTATATTTTCTCATAAAGTCACAGATGTCTTCAATATCTTGATCATTAATAGAATGATCAACTTTAATTCTATATTCAAGTTCAACTATTGTTCTAAAACATTTGTTTAATAATTTTCTTTCTTGTTTGTTCATATTATCCTATATTAAAATATCTTTTTTCAATGTATTCAGATTCATCAAGCAATTCTGCATCTTGCATCATAGTCCATACTCCATCTGCATCAAAAATATTAACCATCTCATCAATCATTTCTTTTGT
>TARA_R110001606_G_scaffold141632_2_pt1 | contig 9970 bp, 4 predicted proteins | sample TARA_R110001606 | Tara Oceans TARA_R110001606 (sample SAMEA4398315) | marine metagenome | biome: Polar Biome; feature: [SRF] surface water layer (ENVO:00010504); material: water (ENVO:00002006), including particulate matter (ENVO:01000060) such as... | depth 5 m
CGTAGAAGCTCAACTAGATGAACAACCTGTAGAAGTTACTGCTGCTATGGCTGCACTACCTCAAGAAGCTTTAGTATCTACTCAAATGTCAGGATTATTAGCAGGTATAGAAGAAAATAAAACTCCAATATGGGCAAGACCTGCTGTAGATTCTGTTAATCAAATGATGGCTCAAAGAGGTTTAAGTGCTTCAACAGTTGGAAGAGATGCTTTATTTAATGCTATTATTCAAAGTGCTTTACCAATTGCACAAAGTAATGCACAAGCTTTACAAACTAGAGCACAACAAAATTTAAGTAATCAACAATCAGCTAACTTGCAACAGGCTCAGTCTAGTATGCAACTTAGAATGCAGAATCTTGCTAACAGACAGACTGCTGCTTCTCAAACTGCTGACATGGCACAACAGATTAAAATACAACAAGGTACTTTTAAACAACAAGCAGTTATGACTACTTCTCAGCAAAGACAAGAAGTCAATGTTCTTAATGCTCAACTAGGTCAACAACGTGCTCAACAAGAATCTGCACAAAGACAACAAGCAGCAATATCTACATTGAATGTTAATGCTCAAATGGACTTAGCAAACTTACAAGCTCTTAACGCTGCAGAAAGTCAAAACATGACTGCAGAGCAACAATCAAGATTACAAAGTTATAATGCTCAAGTTGCTAAAGTTATGAGACAAGCTGACTTAGAACAAGACATGGAAAAAGCTAATCTTTCTGGTGAACTACAGATTGAGATGCAAAGCATTTCTGAATTAAATGCTGCTGCTAGAGATACAATGACAGCAGAACAAACAGAAAGACTTACCAACTTGCAAACCCTTATAGACTTTAGAAAGACTGACGCTAATTTTGCACAGCAAATGGACTTGGCAAACATGTCTAATGAGCAACAAGTAGAGTTAGCTAACTTACAAGAAAAAGCTGCTACAAACTCTGCAAACTTTACAGCCGATAATCAATTTAGATTATCTGAACTAAATGCTAAAGTTCAAAGAGCTACGAGACAAGCAGAGCTTAATGCTCGTATGGAAGAAGTTAATCTTGATGCAAGTTTAAAAGTAGAGTTAGCTGAACTATCAGAACGTAACACTACTTCTAGAGCTAACATGAGTAGTGAGCAGCAGATGAGACTTACTAACTTACAAAACTTAGTAGACTTTAGAAAAACTAATGCAGCTATGGCTCAACAGATGGACTTAGCTAATATGGCTAATGAGCAGCAAATGGAACTTGCAAACCTTTCTGAAAGAAGTGCTACTGATGCAGCTAACTTTACAGAAGATAATAGATTTAGATTACAAGAGTTAAATACAACTGCTCAAGTTCTTTCTCAAAATCAACAGCTACTACAAAATGCTGATATGGCTAAACTTAGTGCAAGTGAAAAAGTTTCTTTAGCTAATTTAACATCTAAGAATCAAGCTGATAGCGAAAGCATGTCTGCTGAAAATCAAATGGAACTTGCAAACCTTAACAAGCGTTTAACAGTTGCACAAAAAAACGCAGACTTAGCACAACAGTTAGGACTTGCAGAGCTTTCAATTGAGCAACAAACTGGAATGACTAATGCTCAGATTAATGCTAATCTTGATATGGCTCAGTTTAGTTTTGACCAACAAAAAGCTTTAGCTAATAGTAAGTTTATGCAAACAGCTACTCTTAGTAATTTTAATGCTGACCAACAAGCTATTATGCAAGACGCTACTACACTAGCTTCAATGGATTTAGCAAACTTAGATGCTAGAACTAAATTAGCTGCACAAAATGCACAAGCTTTTTTACAAGTAGACATGGCTAATCTTAATAATAAACAACAAGCTAATGTATTAGAAGCTCAACAAAACCAACAAAGATTATTAAGTAATCAGTCTTTTCAAAATGCTGCAGCCCAGTTCGGTGCTACAAGTAGGAATCAAACAGAGCAGTTTATGGCTGGTCTTAACGCACAGATGAGCCAGTACAATGCTTCACAAACTAATGCAATGGGTCAGTTTAATGCTACTCAAGAGAACGCTGCTGAAGCTAGGAGAGCTGGTAGAGATGTTGACGTTGAAAAGTTTAATGCACAGCTTACAACTCAAGTAGACCAGTTTAATTCTCAACAAGATTTTGCAAGAAATAGTTGGAACGCACAGAATGCTGCTGCTGTTGAAGCTTCAAATGTACAGTGGAGAAGACAAGCTAACACAGTTAATACTGCTGCACAGAATCAAATTAACATGCAGAATGCTATGAACTCTTTTAACTTTAGTTCACAAAATTTATCGTTTCTTTGGCAAGAACTAAGAGACCAAGCAGATTTTGATTTTAGAGCTAGTGAAAATGAAGAGAATAGGAAAGCTCAAATTATTGCAACTGCTATAGCTAACGAAGGTAAACCGGGTGAAAGATACGATGATTACTTAACAAATTTGTTATCAAGTATCGGTACTTCATATAAAAGTGGATTATAAAATAGGAAATTAATATGGGATTTTTAAGAAAAATAGGTAGAAAAATAAAGAAAGGAGTTAAGAAACTTTTTAGCTCTAAGATAGGAAGTTTTATAGGAAGCATAGGTTTAAGTATGATGATGGGTCCAGTTATAAGTAAAGCTTTTAATGGGATAAAAGGTGTCTTTACAGGGGCTACACAAGCCGGTACTCAAGCTGCGACTACTGCAGCTACTACAGGTACTACTGCAGCTACTACAGGCACTACTGCAGCTACTACAGGTTCTGTTAATATTGCATCTAATACTATGACAGGAGCTATGGAAAAATTAGCAGATACTTCAGACTTGTTTGTAGATTTTGGTTCTAAAGGAAGTGTAGGTTTAAAAGGTGAAGCTACTACTGCAGCTTTAAAAGAAAAAATAATTTCTACTGCCGCTACAGGACCTACAGTTGGACAACAAATTAGACAAAACTTTGTAAATCTAGGAACAGGCGTAAAAGAATTTACATCAGACCCTTTTGGTAAAACTAAAGAATATTTAGGAGATAGTTTTGTACCTGACGCTGTTCAAAGTATAGCAATGTCTGGTATTAAATCAGCACTTACACCTGAATACGAAGCACCTTTTCAAAGCAAAGGAGTACAAAATGTTGGTTCTGATATTCAATCTTCGTACATGAAAGAAGTTCAAACACAAGTTCCAAACATGAGAGCTACAAACTTTAATCAACTTAATCAAAGTTTATTGTTTGGTACTTTGTCACCACAATACTTAGCACAACAAGCCCAACAATACTCATAGGAAAATATTATGGCAACATCAGAAAAAGCAATGAACTTTATGCAAGGCAGTTTAGAACGTGGTAAAGCTATACCCGGTCAAAGTCTTACTAATGACCCTAAACAACCTTACAATTGGGAAAAGCCTGTAGAGTATACAAACCCTAGAGAAGCTATGTTGTATGTGTTTGAAACTTTAACAGTTCCAGAAACTACTACAAATATTTTATTATCTATTAATAATGGTGTAGGAGTTATAGACATTGCTTCTATTACTTTATACTCTGGATTTTTAGAAGGTAAGTGGAGTCCTGATTTAATGTTGCTTTTAATGGAACCAACCATGTATATGATAATGGCTTTAGCAGAAAAAGCAGACATACCTTATTCATTAGAAGTTGGAGATGATGAAACTCCTGTAGAAATGTCTGGAGATAAAGCTGTAGAAACATTACAAAGCGGTATAAGCGAACTAGATAAAATGAGACAAGTAGCTGCAAGTAGAGTAAATCCTCAATCAGTACCTCAAGAAGTTAGAGACGTAATAGAAGAGACAGAATTGTCTCCTAGTTTATTAGAGAAAGTTCAAGAAGAAATACAACCAAAAAGTTTATTAGGTAGAGAGGAATAATATGGCAGACGATAAAGATTATACAAGTTTACTAGGTAGAAGTTCAGGCTCAAGTTGGGGAGATATAGCAGGAGCTTATTTATCTGGTGGTAAGAAAAAAGATAATAGAGCTAGGAATGTTTTGTTAGCTACATTATTTTTTAATGCTAAAGAAGCTAATATGCAATCTAAAGTAATGAAAAATTTAAAAGAGTTAGAAGATTCAAAAGCTATAGAACTTGCAAAGCTTAACAAGCAGTGGGAAAAAAGAACAGGATTACAAACTGAATACGATAAAATTCAAAATGATGGTGCGTTTAAAACTTATCAAACTAAACTTGAAGAAGATTTTACAAAAGCACACGCAGGAAATAAAGAAATAATAAATTTATCTAGTGGTGATATAGCTGATTATAAACTTGAATGGATGAATAAACAAGCAAAAGTGTATGAAGATAATTTTACGCAGAGATATCAAGGAATTGATAAAGGTATAACAGTAAAAGAAGAATTTAATAAACCATATATGGACTATTATAAGTCTCAAAAAGAAAAAATAATGAATCCTAAAAATGTAAGTTTGGTTCATAATATGTTTAGTAAAATAGGTATTGGTAATAAAGATGAAGAATTAAACAGCAAAGTTGAACAACTTCAAAAAGCTAGAAATATTAATCAAGAAAGAATACAAGGATTTACTCAAGCAGAAATTAAACAAATACAAGCAGATAAAGTTTCTAAAGATGATTTATTAGGATTAAAAATTAATCGTGAAGATTTAACTACTTTAATGACTGGAACTTCTTTAATGGATTCAGAATTAAATGCTGGTAGATTAAGACAAGAAGTTAGACAAGCTTGGATAGATGGAGATAAAACATATAAAGCTGCTGTTGACGCTATAGAAGCTGTTGAAGTTGGTTTTAATACTAAAATAATTGAAGCACAATTAAAAGAAGCTAAACAAAAATATATAACTGCAAATCCAGAACCTAAAGATAACACATCTGAAACATATGACTTATGGGAATTAGGATTAGAGCAAAATAAAAGAGAAGCTTTAGGAATTAAAAATTTATCTGAAGATGCTAAATACAGAGCTACTCAATTGTATAATATTGCTGCTAGTAATGACTTAACAGATAAAAATAAAACTGAGTTTATTCAAGAAGTGTTAGAAGAAGATATTAGAAAAGCTACTGGAGGATTAAGTAAAAATCAAATTGCTGTAGAAGTTTCTTCAGTCAGAATAGCTACTTTATTAGATAAAATAACTGATGAAGATACAAGTGTTTTAAGTGCTATTAATGCTACTGAACTAAGTAAAGCTAAAGAAGAATATTTAGCAATAAACTATCCTAGTATATCTACTAAATATAAAGACTTTAAAGATTTACAAAGTTTAAACAATAATATAAATACTTTTAATGCTAGGGAACAAGTTGTTCTTAGACAACTTCAAAAAGAACAGTACATTACAAATGAATATAGGTTAGCTACAATATACGCTAATGATGTGGTACAGTCTAGTGGTGAACTTCCTCCTTACCTTATTGAAGAATAAAAGGATACTAAATGCCTTCATTATTTGAAACTTACAAATCTAAACAAAACATAACTTCTAAAAATGATTTAGAAGAACTTCGTAAGCTTTATAATTCTTATGACGCTTATAATAAAAAATATGGATTTGCAGAATTTGTTTCTTTATCTACAGAAAACTCTGATGTACCTTTAAATAAAGAAATACTTTCTATGGTTGAAACTCCTAAACAGGCAGACCCTTTTAAAAAAAGTAAAGACCCTTATAAAAGTAAATTTAAAATGACTAAAGAAGAATTTAATAAGGAAGCACCTTTTAAAAATTATAGAAGAACTTTAGCAGGAATTGGTGAAAGCATTGGTGCAGGAGTTATAAACTTTGGAATGGACTTAACAGGATTGTTTGATACTTTTGGACAGTCTAAAGTTTATAAAAAAATAGCTGAAGATAAAAATATTTCTTATAATGAGTTAAAAAATAAACTTCAAAAAGAACGAGAAGAATTAGTTAAGAAAGGAGTCACTTCAATTATAAAACCTGTAGTAGGAGAAGACATTTATGATGGAGAAACCTTACAAAAGCCAGAAGGTATTGTAGGTAAGTTAGCTGTAGATGTTGTTCCTTTTGTTGCAGGTATGCAAAAATTTAACAAAGTATTAGGTGTCGGTAAAAAGAATGTAGTTTTAAAAAAAGGAACTAAAGAAATAGATGTTAAAAAAACATTACGTAATAAAAGAATTAACCTAGGTAAAAATTTAGCTAGTGCTGAATTATCTTCTCAAGTTGTATTTGCAGACAATCCAGAAATGTTTGTCGTTGCTGGGTATTTAAAAGATAAATTAGAAGCTTCAGGTTATGATGATAATTTATTTGGTGAGGTTTTAAATTATTTAGATGCTGATGAAGACAGTAGTGCTGCTCAAAGAAGATTAAGTTTATTATTAGACGGTGCAGTTTTTACAGGTCTAGTAGGTACAGTTATAGGAGGAACTAAATATTCAAAAGATAAACTAAGTGTTGCTTTACAAGAATTAAAACAAAACCCTAAAGCTGTAGAACAGTTTAAAAAAATACTTAAACCTATAAAAGATAAAGCAGAACCTTTTTTACCTAGAAAAATTGCAGACTCTATAGAGGATGATGTGTTTGTAGAGGCTAATCAATATGCTACAGATGGTTTCATTAAAAAAGGAATGACTAATATTACAAATAAATTAGGAAATATTAGAAGAAGATTCTTTACAACTAGAGGATACTATAGTGCAGAAATGCATTCAATATTAAAAGATTCTGAAAATGCTAAAGTTGCTTGGTCATTAAAAAGTAATAACTTGTTTGATAATTTAATTTTTAAAATGAAAACTATTTCTAAAGAAAAAAATATTTCTAAAGAAGATTTAGATTTAATGTTAAATAATTTTATGACAGGTAAAATTAAATCAAGTAAACTTCCTGCAGATTTAAAAGAAATAGCAGAAGAAGCAAGAACCACTATTGATGATTTAAGTGAAATGATGCTTGAATCTAAACATGTACCTAAAGAAATTCAAAATGTTATACGTCTTAACATGGGTAAGTATATTAGAAAAAGTTATGAGATGTTTGAAAATCCTAATTATAAACCTAGTGCTGATGTTATTGAAGATGCTGTACAAGCATTAGCAGGTAAATTAAAACAACCTGTTCAACAAGATATTTTTGGTCAAGGAAGAAGGTTAGATTTAGATGAAAGGGTTATAGAAGCTAGGAATATTATTGATGACATTTTAAAAGACGGTAAAAATATAGATACTCACTTAGACCAAGTGTTTGGTGTTACTAAAGCAGATATTCTTTTTTCTACTAGGAAAAATATTGATGAACCTTTTAGAAAATTATTTGGTGAAAGAGAAATAAAAGATACAACTAAATCTATTTTTACAACTTTAGAAACTTTAAGTCATTATATAACTGATACAAAAATGTATGATGACTTGTACGAAAGCGGTAAGGGTAAGTGGTTTTTTGATGATGCTACTAAAGTACCAACTACTCAATCTAGAACTGCAGCCACTATAAAAGGAGATAGGTTTGCTAATTTAAACGGTGTTAAAACAACTCCACAAATTGCAAACTTTTTTAATAAAACTGAAGGAAGTTTTATAAACAATATTAGAAACATACCTATGATGAATACTGTCTTAGGTATGAAAGGTTTTGGACAAGCCTTTGCAACTGTTTATAGTTTAACTACTCATGCTCGTAACACTATAGGTGGAGGAGTTATAATGGCTTCTAACGGTATGAATCCTTTTGATGCAGAAACTAGAAACGCTTTTAAAACTTTAAAGAACGAACTGTACACTACAACTAAAAGTAAAGATAAAGCTTTAACTGATTTATATTCTAAGTATCAAGAGTTAGGACTTGTAAATCAAAACGTAAGAGTTAATGAATTTAAAAAATTAATTAATGAATACTCAGAGCCTAACTGGGTTAATAAATTAGATAATAAATTTTCAAGTAATGCATTAGTAGGTACAGGTAAAAAAGCAGTTGGTGAGGTAAATAAAGCTTTTAATAAAACTTACGTAGCTGAAGATGACTTATGGAGAATAGCATCTTTTCAAAAAGAATTAAAAACTTTACAACAGGCTTATCCTAATAAAACTTTACAAGAATTAGAAAAAGATGCAGCTACAATAATTAGAAATACTTTTCCTACATATGATTTAGTTCCATTAGGTGCTAGAGAGTTAAGAGCTGTTCCTGTTTTTGGTAATTTTTATTCGTTCTTTGCTGAAAGATGGAGAAATAATTATCATAGTTTAAAACAAGGGTTTGAAGAAATACATTCTAATAACCCAGTATTAGTAGAAAGAGGATATGAAAGACTAGCAGCTAAAACAGCTATAGGGTATATGGGAGCAGAAGGTTTAAACACATATACTAAAAATGCATATGGAGTTAGTGAAGAAGAAGAAAAAGCAATTAAAGATTTAGCCTTACCACCTTGGTCAAAGAACGGAACATTAGCTTTTAAAAGAGATGAGTTTGGTAATATAATGTATGTTGACTTAACATTCTCAGACCCAGATGCTCCAGTTATAAATACTATAAAAGCTTTTACAAACGAAATATTTGACCCTGAAACACCTTTAACAACTATTGAAAATAGGTATGCTAATGGTGTAACGGAATCTCTTAAAACATTTTTAGAGCCTTTTACTGACCAGCCTTTGTTTACTGGTAGAGTTATAGAAGCTTTTGATGGTAAAGATGAAAATGGTAGTAATATAAAAGGATACAATCCTCAAAATAGCGACATAGATAATTTTTTTGCAAAGTCTAAATACGTTGGAGAGGTTTTAATTCCTAGGTTTATTAAAGAAGGTGCTGAGTATACTTGGGGTGAAAAAGCAAGAAAGTTAAAAGAAGGTGAATTAGATTATGGAGAAGAACTTTCTTCTAAATTTACCGGACAAAAGTTTTATACTATTAATGCAGATAGATTAAAAACAAGTTTGTATTTTAAAATAACAGATTTTGATAAGCAACAAGAAGAATCTAAAAAATTATTAGATGTTAAAGACGCAGAGTCTACAGATGATTTATTAATTAATTATTTAGAAGCTAACAATGCTTACTATAAAAACTATGTAAACATGCATCAAGCTATAGAAGCTGCTAAAATATTAAATGTTCCAAGGTCTGAAATTAAAACTATAGCAAAGAAGAACTTAACTAAAGCCGGTTTAAATAAACAAGAAATAGATAACATGGTTTCTGGAGATAATTACTTTCAACCTATTAGACTTACAGAGAATGATTTAAAATCAATATATAGAAAAAGTAATTTTGTAGATATTAATTTTACAGACTTTAAAAGAAAATACGATAGTTTATATATAAAACTTTCACATCTTCCTTTATTAGAATTAGATAATATAGATGTAACACAGCAACAAGAAGAAGCTATTGAGATTATTCAAAACCCTCAAGATTTTGTAAGAGAGCAACAAGCAACAGGTGGAATAGTAAAAGGTAAAGACGATGTACCGTACACTAAAGAAAACCCTGCTGATAGAGTAGACCCTAATACAGGACAACCTTACTCAGCACAAATGGAGAAATTAGGATTAAATGTTTTTCAAGAAAAATAATAAATTAGATATAGAACTTTGTAAAGCTGAAATAAAGAGACACGAAGGAGAAGTGTTAGCAATTTATAAAGATAGTCTAGGCTATAAAACTTTAGGAGTTGGACACCTCTGCCAACCTAACGACCCAGAATATGATTGGGAAGTTGGTACACCTGTCACACAAGAAGTTGTAGACATGTATTATGAGGATGACTTTGACAAGCACTACAAGGAAACCATACATGTCTTTGGAAGCGAGAAAGACTTTGAAAAGTTACCAGAAGTTATACAAAGAGTGCTAGTAAACATGTGTTTTAATCTAGGAGGTTCAAGACTTTCAAAGTTTCGTAACATGTTAAAAGCTTGTAAAAATCATGACTGGAAAGAAATGGCTGTACAAATGGAAGATAGTCGTTGGTATAGACAAGTAGGTAGACGTAGTAAAGAATTACAAGATATGGTATTAGGA
>TARA_R110001606_G_scaffold130458_1_pt1 | contig 9966 bp, 7 predicted proteins | sample TARA_R110001606 | Tara Oceans TARA_R110001606 (sample SAMEA4398315) | marine metagenome | biome: Polar Biome; feature: [SRF] surface water layer (ENVO:00010504); material: water (ENVO:00002006), including particulate matter (ENVO:01000060) such as... | depth 5 m
GGTTTTTGTAGGGCACCATTAGCGCAGCGTGATGTGCCTGTTGATGACGTGGGTTATGAATGCCTAGTCACGCTTCATGCGTCAGATCACGCCTCGTACGTCAGATCACACCTCATGCGTCAGATCACGCCTCGTACCTCGGCTAATCTGACCTACAAGACCTACGGGGTGCCGGTTGTGAGTTAGTCTTTTTTGGTGAAGGCGAAGCGTATAAGCACGATCCCCATACCTAGCATGCCGCCGAGTAGTACAGCGAGCACACAGATTAGGGCGCGTTTGGGGCCGGCTTTTTCTTCTGGTACGACGGCTGGGTCGATGGTTTTAAAGGCGAATTCGTCTTGTACTTGTGCCAGCATTAGGTTTTTGGTTTGCTCTTCTATCAGTTGATAAAAGACGGATTGCATGTCTGATATGCTGGTTTTTTGGATTTGTTCTTCTAGGTAGCCGATGTTACGGCGTGTTTCATCCAGTGATTCTTTTTTCACCCAGGCGTTTAAGTCGATAACCAACCAGTCTACCCATTGTTTGGCGATGGTGGGTGATAAGTGCGTAATAGACAGGGTTACTAGGCCGTTGTCTTTACTTTCGGATACAGCAATCAGTTTTTTGAACTCTTTGTAGGCTTCCCAATCGGTTGGTATTGGTGATTTCCCTGGTTCAACTTCACGGACCCATGTTTTGCCTTGCGCATCATATAGCTCAGGATTCAACTGTAAGGTATCTGTGGATTCACTCCATTTCTCCCCCGCCATTAGGGGAACCATTAGGTCGTATTTATTGATGAAGGCGTTAATAAATTGACGAGACTGGAGTATTGCTAGTGCCATGGCTTTGCTGTCTGTGCCACCGCCACCTAGGTTGATACCAGCCAAAGACGCTAAGCCTCCAAATTGTGCGGCCATGCCGGCCAAACCGCCGGATTTGTTATCATTGGCCGAGGCCAATACCGCTTCGGCTTTGTAAGTGTTGGGTTGAGATAGTGCATACAGCACGCCGCCTACGGCAAATACGAAGGTGGTAAATATGATGATCCATTTGCCCTTCCAAAGCGCTATAAACAGCTCTTTTAGGTCTATTTCATCGTCTTGCTGGTGATACGCTTGCGGAGGTAAATTGTAATTATCAGCCATATTTAAATTAGGAAAAGGATGGATACTAGCTTTATTCGCTAACGCCTATCCTTTTCTGTTTTATCCTATTAAGTTCTATTAAGTAAGCGAGATAAGTTTTGCACTAAAACTCACCTCTGTTTATTTCGTATTTCGACCCAGCACTATGAAATCAAGCCCTGCAACTCGAAATTAATCTTTAATTGCACTCCACGCGACACCAATTTGATACAGTATCTGAGTAGCTGTAGATAAGGTGCTTAAGCCATCTAGGTAGTCGGTGTTGATCGGCACTATGATGGTATCACCAGGCTCTAATGGCGCGTAATTACGACTAAACCAAAAAGAGTTGTTCGGCAATTCAACCGAACCATTCGCTTTGACGATGTAAATACGGTCTGTGTCTGCCTGACGTTTCGTGCCGCCTGCCGAGCCAATGTAATCTTCCACAGTTAACACTGGGTTGTAGGTATGGTTGGAAGCAAACTGCACTTCACCCACTACGCTGACCACGGGGTTCAAGGCCGGTACGAACAGCTTGTCGCCTTTTTCTAACATCAAGTTCGCTAGAATGTCGCCTTTCATTGCGTCGTTAAGGTCAATAACCAAACGCCCTACTGGCACTACATTATTCAGCTGATCCACCACGGCAATGGCCTGCGCTGGATCTGACACCGAGGTTGAGCCTTGACGACGCAAAGACATGGCGCTAATTTCTTGTTTTAGCTGTGCGTTGATAAATTTCAGTCTTTCCGCTTCCTGACGCTTCAAGCTGTCACGACTAAATACTGCACCAGAAGGGTAAGCAAACTCTGTAAAGCCACCTGCCCGTTCCACCACGTCTTTTAGGGTTTCACCGCGTCTAAACGTGTAGGTACCAGGAAAAACAAATTCCCCTTGCAACTCAACGTCCATGCCCTCTTGCCAACTCGGTTGTGATTTAACCATCAGATGATCTTGTGCGATCAAGGCAACTGGGTACTTGCCACTTATAGCGTCTTTTAGTGAAAAATTAATGCGATCAATAGTAGATTTATCGCCTTCCGTGTTGCGACGCGTTAACTCTGCCGATGATAAATAGGCATTCTGATTTAAACCGCCAGCGGCCGCGAGCAAAGAAGAAACACTGGTATTTTTCGCTAATGGATAAAGGCCTGGAAATTTAACCGCCCCAGATACATCTATCACTTTTGCAGGGCTTCCGTAACTAGCCTGCGCCTTTAATCGTTCGATAATAGGTTTAAGTAACGCCTCTCGACTGGCTTTACGCAACCCAGACGCATTAGACTCGACTTCTTTATCGGCAATTTTTAAGGTGGCGTTTTCTTCTGCAATAACAACTGCCCCTGTTTCAGCATCTAGCACCTCACGTGTTTGGTCTACTGCGCCATCCGATTTTGCTTTACTGTTTGCATAAGAGCCGGACCAGTAACCTTGTGCCAAGCCATTATCAAACACAAATATTTGGTCTTTTTCTTGCAGAGTTAAATTTGCTGCCGAGCCTTGGTTCGTCAATGCATCCAACAAGCTAAATTGATAAATTTCAACATCTTGATTGACGTTTATCTCTCGCACCAATAAGGCATAGTTCAAATCGGCCGTTAGCTTTAAACCATCATCGATAGAACCAATAGCATCACTTACTTTCATACCTTGTTTGAAGTTAAGCGCGCCTTGTCTGACCACTTCACCACGCACGGCAACGGCATTGCGTAGGGACGAGGAAGCGGCAGATAAGTTTACGTCATCGCCATTTTGTAGTTTAAAGTTCCGTCCTGCTGGTGTCGCAAGGTCCAAGTTAAACAGCTGTAATCCGTTTGCACTGGCTCGGCGCACGCTGACCCGCGACAAGTAGGCTTGAGGTTTTGCCCCACCGGCTAAAGACAATAATTGCCCCAGTGTGGTATCGCCTTTGGCTTCATACACAGCTGGACGCGCCACTTGACCTTCTATAGTAATGCGGTTATCACGAAGTGGAATAAACAGCGTGTCACCCGATGATAGACGTAAGTCTTTCGAGGTATCACCTTTGAGCAATAAGTCGTATAGGTCAAATTCTGATACCACTTGGCCTTTGCGCATTAATTTAATATGACGCAAGCTGCCAGATTTCTTTACACCGCCGCTAGCGATCAATGCTTGGGTAATGGTGGTTAAGCCGTTTACATTGTAGGCACCAGGCTGTATGGCTTCCCCGACGATATAGACCTGCATGGTACGCATGGCACCCATAGTGACAGATACATCTACACCGATGGTTTTGTTTTTAATTACGTCATTGAGCTGTTTGCGCAGCTGCGCGAATGTTTGCCCTGCTACGGCCACAGGGCCAATGTCGGGAAGGTTAATAGAGCCATCTCTGTCTATGGTTAAAGATAGATTCTGATTGTTTTTACCAAAAATCTGCACGCTAATAACATCACCTGGGCCCATTTGATAATCGAGCGGCACAGGCAAATTATCCACTATGGTTAAACCTAGACTATTGTTACCAAACACATCGTAGCCAAACTGAGCCAAACCGCCATCGCTGTCTGCTGCCGCTTGGACGGTAGATGCCGGTTTTGCTTCGCTCACGACAGGCTCCAATACTGGTGCCTGTTGCACAGGGGCCGACGCGGTATTGGCCGCACCTCCGGTCAAAGCCCCAAGATCCACACCATATTGACGGGCTAGCGCCTCCTGTTGCGCCTTAGGCATACTCTGAAACTGGCTAATCTGCTCTGCGGTCGGTGTAAAAGCGAGTAGATTTCCCGCTAGCGTCATCATTAGTATTGGTAAGAGTCGTTTTTTAAGTCGCATACTGTGTGGTCTATTTAGGTTCAATAAAAATTTAATATTAGCTATTAACTGCAAACGTAATGAATTTCACTAAAAGCGAAACTCATAACCTGCCCATATATTCGTTTTGGTATCGCTGTTCTGTACCTGCTGGCGACTCGCCCCTACACGTACCATTCCAGCTAAAGCGGGTAAATTATACGTTAACTGACTGGTCTTTATTTTTTCATTGTCTTGTGTCGAGTTCTGGTAGCTTAATCCTATCTGATGATCATTTTTAAGCTGTAAATACAAGGCAATGGAGACGCTGTCGTCTAGCTCATAGCTTGTATTAGCAACGTCATCGGTTATAGAAGGATAGTTTCCTGATTTCCATGGGGTTGCATCATGTGCATCGGTAGAATGTTGCGACTCCAATACAATACGAGCGATGTTTTCCCCCAGCGGAAAGCTGCCCGTCCAACCCACCAACCAAGCGCCCAACTCAGTTTGGTTAGAAGTAGAAGCCGCTTCTGCATACACACTGTGATAAAAACTAGCCATGCTGGGTAAGGTCAGCTTCGCATCCAGCGCGAGCTGCTTTTCGTCTTGTATCGAATCAATACCGGAAAACCAGGTTTGGTAGGTAACACCGTATTCAAAAAGAGAAAAAGGTTTTGATACTAAACGGGTTGCACTGTGGTAATCGTAATCTGAACCAGATGGTTGGGCTAAAATGCTTTCGACACTCCAAACACCCAAAATATTGTTCTCGCCAATATAACTAACACTCACATCAGGCGCCGCTTTAGCGTACGAACCTAAAATTAGATTGTGCTGCCAACCTTGCCCCCACCAACGATCAACATTTCCAACAGACCAAAGCCAAGCACCAGAACTAAAAGCAAGGTAACTATTGTCTATGTTTAAGGTCATATCGTCTTGGTATTCACTATAACCCGCCGTTAAACGATAAGAGAATGAGTTCCCTAGATGCTCAACACTGGTATAAACGCCCTTTTCATCTTCATTAAACTGCCCAAAACCCGAAGGCACTGCAGGATTAGAACCATTTACCACTTTGAACAATCGATTACCACGATTCAATCTGGCTGTATTTAGCGTGTAAAGTAGCTGTTGGTTGGCGACTAATAAAACATCACGATTATCGGTTGAATCACTTAGATCATCGCCAAATAAAGACCAACGCATGGGGTAATGATTAACGGGTGAAGAAATTTGACCAGAATCAGACAGTAACAGTAAAGATGAGCGCAAAAACGGATCATTGGCTTCCAACCAAGGCGACGCGACTGCAATAACAGAAGTGCAACCTAGAAACTGCACCAACAATGCATTATGAACCAGCTTATTAGCGCGACAGCAACTAAGAAAACTTAGTTTTGGAGGACATAGAATCGGTTTTTTTTTAACATTAGAAGAGAACATTAATAGGTCACAGTTCCTTGTATTGATAGAGATAACGCTTTCATGAGCATGCTTCCTATCTGACTATTATTAAGATGCCGCACATAATGTCCCAAAACACAGCAAAAATAAAGGCTGCTTACTCAATGCTTTCACAAATGGCGGCATTTTTTTAAACATTGTTCATTATTGGCATTTGTCCGCTTAAGGCGCATTTCGCCAGCATTTAAGATCAGGCTTTATGGCGATAAGACTAGAATTGATCAAGAAATTAACGAAAAGTCTGTTCATAGCGCTTACATTGTCATAAATCTTGATCTAAAATCGGTCAGGAAGTCTATTCTTCAAACATCGATGTTTAAATGATAAGGAAATATTATGAAACTTGTAACGATTGCTACTATTGTAGCACTTGGCCTAGCTAGCCAAGCATATGGTGAAGCGGCTGGTGCTGGAGCAGCCTCTACTGGTGGTGCTGGAGCGGGCGCAGGCGCAGGTGCTGCTGGCGCAGGAGCTGGTGCAGGTGCAGGCGCAGCAGCGGGTGCAGGCGCAGCAGCGGGTGCAGGCGCAGCGGCAGCGGGTGCTGGCGTAGCGGCGGGTGTTGGTGCAGCGACGGCTGCAGCAGTAGGTGGTTTGGCAGCAGCGGCAGCAGCGGCAGCAGCAGTGGCTGTGAGTGCAGCGGTTGCGTCAACGACAGACAGCAACCCAACTACTACCCCAGCTGTTGGTACAACGACTAATACAAATTAATACCTCCAAGCCACCTAATACCAATTAGGTGGCTTTTCTTTTCCCTTAGTTTGTATTGGTTGTTTCATGCGCTCTTTTTTTTATCCTCTTTATTCCCTTTTTTTTATTCTCGTATTGGCTTTAACGGGTTGTTCAGCCAACTTCAAAAGCAGCTTAGACTCGGCAAAAGCGGTGATTGGCTTAAACAACGCGATCACTCCTGAGTACATTACGTCTTTGCCTTATGCCAGTACCTTGGTCACTGTTAACGATACTCGTCCTTTGCTTTTGATTCTGACCTTTGTGGATTATAACCCCACCACTCAGGCTTACAGACTGACTTGGTTGAGTAAAGATTCTGGCAGTATCGTCACCGAAAACGGTCGTATTATTCAGACTGTGGGCTTTACCAGTGATAACTTAGAAGCATTAGCTTCTTTTGCTGGCAATAGCAGCCTTTCCGATCCGTTTATCAATACACTTCCCAAACCCAGTAGCACAATGTCATGGACGGTCAGATACGATTGGGCTCCTGGCTATCGCTATGGTTTTACCGCTCAAGTCACCTCACGTTCGCTTGGCATAGACACTGTGATAACCGAGCTATGGCGCCAAGACGCCGAGCAGATCGCTGAAACCGTCACCTTTAACAATCTAGATGCGCACTTTACCAATCTTTTTTGGCTTACGCCCGCCACGCCGACGGTTCGCCCCTTTGTGGTTAAAAGCATCCAATATTTAGGGCCTAACATGGACAAGGTGGAAATGCTGATGGTGAAACCCTTTATTGAACCGTTTAATAATGTCACAGCCACAACGCCCGATACCGACAACGAGGATTCGCCATTATGATGCCGTTTTCTACGACGACTTATCTAAAAGGGCTATTCCTGATGTGTATGCTGTGTCTCGCTACATTGTCACAGAATGCTAAAGCAGATAACGCCGTTATTACGCTACTGCACAATCAAGTTACCCTGTCCTACCCACAAGAAGTGCGTTTTTTACAACTATTACAGGATGCTTATTCTCAGTCGCAATACCAGATATACCCACTTGGTAGCGCATTGATCAACCCGAATAAACAATCCATAGTCACCAACCAAAAACGTGCTGTTTTGCGTCAACTGGCTGCTATAAACACGCCTGCTGCGAAACATATCGCAAACTACCTCAATCAGTTAAATTTGGTTTATCACGAAGATATGGTCTTCGATTTTACCAAGGTTCGCATTAAGCCCAAGCTCAATCCCCTAGTAAAAGGCGAATATTCACTGCTTTTGGCACAACGCCCAAATCACATTACGGTGTTTGACGCGTCACAAGATCTGGTTAAAAAGGTTCCCTTGAATAAAAGCGGTGAACTTCGCGACTACTTGGCGTCATTCTCTGGTGTAACCAAAGCACAGCAGCCCTATGATTCGGTTTGGATTATTCAGGCGGACCGGAGCATTTACCAAGCCCAAGATTTACAGTGGAAAAACACCTTATATTTTCTCAGCCCCGGCGCCATGGTGTTTATTGGGCTGCCAAACCTGTCTGATGAATACCGCGATTTGAATGCCAATGTCGCCCATCTGTTTGCTTTTCGCTTGGAGCTATAATGTCATTTAAACGCTTTTCTTTGACTACTCTTGTTACTGGTCTTGTCACAGGTTATGGCTGTTTGCTCAGTGGCGTACTGTACGCAGAAGACACAGATTATTTTTCTCTGCCTTTTCAAGGGCCACAGCTTAAACCCTCTCAGACGGATCTGGGTGGTGTAGGTTTGATCCAAATGCCATCTGGCCGCATGGCCGACGAAGGCGCGTTCAGTTTTGGCTATAACGACAACAGTGAATATACCTTTTACACTATTTCTTTACAGTTAATGCCTTGGTTAGAGACCACTATCCGTTATACCCAAGTGGAAGATCTGCTGTACAGCAACAGTGAAAGTTTTAGTGGTGACACAAAGTACGCAGATAAAGGCATTGATGCTAAATTAAGGCTGTTAAAAGAAGATCAATGGCTACCAGAAGTATCCGTCGGTTTGCGCGACCTTGGTGGCACAGGACTGTTTGATGGCGAATTTCTTGCCGCTACCAAGCGCTTTTCGACCGATCATTATGGTGAATTTGACGTCACACTAGGGCTAGGCTGGGGTTATTTCGGCACGCGGGGTAATATTAGTAACCCTCTGTGTAATGCAGCAGACCGCTTCTGTAATCGTATTTCGGAGACAGCTGACAATGGCGGCTCAATAGACTATCAACGCTGGTTTACAGGCCCAGCGTCCTTGTTCGCGGGTGTGGAGTATCAGACCCCTTACAAGCCTTTGCGTTTAAAACTGGAATACGATGGCAACGACTACAGCCAAGATTATCCAGTTACTCGTGGCGGTGTGGACATGACACCCAAAAGCCCTTGGAACTTTGGTGCGGTTTATGAAGTCAGCGATGACTTTGATTTGCGTTTAAGTTATGAACGCGGCACAACTGTGGCGCTGGGCTTTGTGTTATCAACCAATCTTAATACCTTGAAAAGCCCATGGATAGACAACGAGCTACCCGCGATGGGCAATAATCAACCCGCCACATTGAATGATGTGGATTGGCCCGCTCTGAATCGTGAATTAGAAGACGTGGCTGGTTACAAAACCAGCAAGGTGTACCAACAAAACGATGCGGTGACCTTTGTCACGCAACAAACAAAATACCGTGATCGTGATGTCGCCACAGAAAGAGCCGCGGCCGTGATGGCAAATCACTTGCCAACGAACGTGAGCGCTTACAAAATCATTGAAGAGTCGAACAATATTCCCGTGAAATCGACCAAGGTGTCGGCGCGTGCTTATCGTAAAATCGCGGCTGTAGATTATTTCAATCCATCGATTAAAGACGCCATTATTGAGCTACCACCAGAAGACATTAATGATGATCCTTTGTACGAAAACGTTGAACGCTTTAATTACGGTTTTAGTCCAAATTTAAGCCAATCCTTCGGCGGCCCAGAAAGCTTTTATATATACAGTATCACCATGAAAGGGGGTGCGTCTTATTGGCTTAGCCGAAATCTGGAATTATCCAGCTCTGTGTCGATTAATCTATTAGATAACTACGATAAGCTTAATTTCGACACTCCTTCGGACGGCACATCTAATTACCGTGTTCGTACTCTAGTGCGGGCTTATGTACGTGACAACGACGCCAATTTGAATAACCTGCAACTGACCTGGTTTGATCGCTACGGAAGCAATTGGTATCAGCAAGTTTATGGTGGTTATTTAGAAACTATGTTTGCGGGTGTTGGCACGGAAGTTTTGTATCGTCAACCGAACTCCAACTGGGCTATTGGTGCAGACGTCAACGCGATCTCTCAGCGAGACCCTGACTCAGTATTTGGTGTTTTCTCTGATGAAAATGCCTACGGCAATGGAACCAAAGTACTGGCAAGAGGCACGACAGGACATTTGTCTTTTTATTATCAACCTGAATGGTCGTTTTTAGAAGACACTCTATTCCGTATCGACGTGGGTAAATTTCTAGCCGCTGACGTTGGCGCTCGCTTTGACTTTTCTAAGCAATTTGACAGTGGCATGATCATCGGCGCGTACGCCAGCCGAACCAACATGTCCGCAGAAGATTTCGGCGAAGGCAGCTTCACCAAAGGGTTTTATCTGTCTATTCCGTTCGACACCGTCTCACTTAAACCCACTACCAGCCGAGGCAACCTAAACTGGCAACCTATCACCCGTGACGGCGGCCAAATGCTAGGAAAACGCAACAGTTTATATGGCATAACCGATATGGTGTCACCTTGGTACCAACGACCTGCAAAGAACTAATGCAAGTCATGCTTTAGCGCGTCAAGGATTTTGATTTGGTGTCATTAGACTTTTGACGGCCTAAAGGCCAATGGTATGGACTCCTCCCCAATTCAGCGGAATTCCGATAAATTG
>TARA_R110001606_G_scaffold62989_1_pt1 | contig 9960 bp, 10 predicted proteins | sample TARA_R110001606 | Tara Oceans TARA_R110001606 (sample SAMEA4398315) | marine metagenome | biome: Polar Biome; feature: [SRF] surface water layer (ENVO:00010504); material: water (ENVO:00002006), including particulate matter (ENVO:01000060) such as... | depth 5 m
TTCAATACTTTTTTTTTGGAATTTAGGGATCGATTGCACGAACGCTATGATGAGTTATTTGTCACCACAGGAGAGAGCGTTGATACGTCAGCAGCAGGAGGATTCTCAAATAAATGGAAGTGGACACAATCAATCTACCAACTCTCTAATGGAGATATTACAAAGTTTGAAACTGTAACTAAATTAAATGTAAATTTCTGCTTAACAATGTTGGAATTTAAAAAAGAAAAAAGCGAAATAAATAAAACAAACATAAATAAAAATTTTAAGTAATGGCAGTTAATCAATATCAAGGAGCAAGAAGTTATATTGACCTTATAGAAACATTACGAGATACTTGTTTAAATAACAAAAACATTAAAACTGTATCGGTCGGAGACCTATCGGAAGTGGATTTAGAGAAACAATCAATATATCCTTTGGCACACATAATGATTAATACTGCAAGTTTCAGTAGTACAATAATTACTTATGATGTTAATATCTTGTTTATGGATGTGGTACATTCTGACACCACAGAAAATGAAGCAGTAATATATGACAATGATAATGAGAACTTTGTTCTTAATACAATGCTAAACGCAGGTAATCACGTTACCGATGAATTTAACAGTGGAAACCTAAATGATGGCAATACAAGAATAATGAGGGAAACTGTTTCGGCAGAACCTTTTAAAGATAGGTTTGAGAATTTAGTTGCAGGTTGGGCATTTACTTTTCAAGTAGAAACAAGAAATAATATAAACAGATGTCTTACTTAAAAAATCTAAATAAAGCCTTAACAGATTTTGGTAGGAATGTAATTTCAAAATCAAGGTCAAATTTAACAAGGCAAAAGAAAAAAGTAACAGGAGACCTATATAGAAACTTGACGTATCAAGTTAAGGAAGCAGGTAGTAGTGTTTATGTTATTTTTGATTTAGGAGATTATGGAGAGTTTGTAGATAAAGGAGTAAGGGGTTCAGACCCAAGCATAATTGACAGGTGGACAAAAGACAGAAGAAAGGGAGTACAGAAAGCACCATTAAGTCCTTATAGTTTTAAAAGTAAATATCCACCAATGAAACCATTGTCCGAATGGGCAAAGAAAAAAAATTTTAGATTAAGAGATAAGAAAGGTCGCTTTGTTAAAGGCAACTATCAGTCCATAGGATTCGTTTTAAGCAAGTTTATATTTGCACAGGGTATAAAGCCTTCATATTTTTTTACAAACCCTTACAACGTCTCTTATAAGAAACTACCAACGAAAGCAGCACACGCATTCGCATTTGATTTAGTAGAAGATATAAAAGAAGCGTTTAAACAAACAGAAACCAAATGAGTACAATAATTAATGCAAGAAGTCCATATTTTCATAAAATAGTTAATAACCTTGCAAATCAAGGATATTCTCTATCAGGTGTTCAATCAGAACTTTATATTTGGAGTGGCTTATTATCAGCACAACCTTTAACACCTACCTATACTATAACCAAAGCACCAATAGGTTCAGATGAATTTATAAATTTAGAACTATCTGTATTGGTTAGAGATTTTTTAGATACGGAATATTATAATGTAACAGAGGGAATTGGAGGTACGGCAGACGATGCAGTATGGGTTCAAGTTAATTCTACCTTATTTGACGGAGGTAGTATTATTGTACAGAAAGGAAGTAGGTTTTTAGCATTTGATGGTTATGGATATTGGGATGAGGGAGTTAATCCGAGAACAAGTACAGACCCATTAGTTGTACCAACAGGAGATTTCACTCCAATGGTATTAATGGACAACAGAACAGTTTATTTTAAAAGAGGGGAAGATATTAGAATACCTATATTTTCAGAACCAGAAGGACAAGCAGTAACAACCATTAGTGCGGTATGGGATTTGACAGATGTTTATTGGGCACAATCAAATATAAATTGGGATGCAAGTTCAATACCTCAAAATGTTATTGATAGTGATGATACGGCAGATAAAATACAATACCTAATTATTGATAGTGCACAAGCACTAACAGGAGATACAATTACAATAACAAGTACAGTAGGAGAACTACAAGAAGTAGTTATAACACTACAAGAAATTGACTGCGGTAAGTATGATGATTACAGAGTAATTTTCTATAACAAGTATGGAGCATTACAGGATTTCTATATGAGTAAAAAATCTTCAAAAGAGTTATCTATAAAGTCAGAGGATTACAATAGAAACATATTCAATAGAGAGTTAAATTCTTACAATCCATTAAAACATCAAAAATATACATTCAATATAAGAGCAAATCAATCTATAACTTTAAACAGTGAATTTCTGCCAGAAAATTTTAATAAGTTAGTGGAGCAGTTATTTATTTCAGAGCAAGTTTGGATATCATTAGTATTGAAAGTTCAACCTGTTGTAGTGGGTTCTAAAAAATTAAAATACAAAACAAACATAAACGATAAATTAATCCAATATACAGTTGATTTTGATTTCAGTAACTCTTACATAAATAATGTAATATAAATGTACACAATTGAACTATACATACAAGGAAAGAGAGTTGATTTATTTGACGATGAAAGCGTTAAAATAACAGACAGTATTCAGAACATTAAGGATATTGACAAAGTTTTTACTGCATTCACTCAAACGTTCAGTTTACCTGCTTCAAAACTAAACAATCAAATATTTAAACACTATTATGATTTCAATATTGACAATGGATTTGATGCTCGTATAAAAGTAGATGCTACAATTGAATTAAACGCTTTACCTTTTAGAACAGGTAAGATAAAATTAGAGGGAGTTGATTTAAAGGATAGAAAAGCACATACTTATAGAGTTACTTTCTTTGGAGATATTGTTAAACTTAAAGACCAATTAGGCGAGGATAAGTTATCAGATTTGGATTTATCACTATATGATAGGGATTATGATTCCGCAACTGTTATTGGTGGTATGTTTAGTACATACCCATTAGAAAGTGTAATAACACCTTTAATAACACATAGCCAAAGATTGTTTTATAGTGCCACTACTCACGTTCAAGGAAGCGGAAATTTACACTACACATCTGGTGGTGGTGGTTCCAACTTGCACGGAGTTAAATGGAATGAATTAAAATTTGCTTTACGAGTTAATAGAATTATAAAGGCAATTGAAGATGATTACAACTTAAAATTTTCTACCGACTTTTTTAGAAACGTAAATGTTAAAGAGATTGAAGATATGTTTTTGTGGTTGCATAGAAAATCTGGTTATGTAGAGGACTTGTCAGGAGCAACTCAAAAAGAAACATTAGTTAATTTTAATCAAATTGCAAATACTGACCTCTTTTACATATACAACACAACTTTTCAGAGTTTTTATACAACAAGTCAATTACAAGCATTGACGTTATCCGTTTATCCTGCAAGTGGTTATGGTACAACACCATATGGAGTTAGAATAGAAGAAAACGGAATAGTAATTTATAATTCTGGAGTTACTTTAACAGGTACACAAGTTTTAAGCGAGGGTACAGATTTTGCCTACCTTGGTGGATATTATGAGGTATATGTTGAAACCACTCTTGATATGCAATTTTCAACCATACAATGGAATGGAGAAGCCTATAATGGAGTTACTTTTTTTGTAACATATGCAACTGGTTTCTTTCAAGCTACTTCAACTTTTAGATTTAATGCTGCTAAACAAGCACCAGATATTAAAATATTAGATTTTTTAACAGGATTGTTTAAGTTATTTAATTTAACCGCTTATGTTGAAGATGGAATTATAATTGTTAAACCATTAGACGATTTTTATAGTGAGGGTAAAGGTCATTTTTTAGGAACGGAAGGTATTGATATTACACAGTATATTGACATTGATAGTCATAAAGTAGATGTAGCACTACCTTTTAAGGAAGTTAAATTTAAGTTTAAAGATACTAAAACATTTTTAGCTAACAGGTTTGGAGAAATTGTCGGTAGACAATGGGGGGAGGTATTTTACGATGCAGGGGAAACAAATTTAGATGGTGGGTTATACCAAATAGAAGCACCTTTTGGGCACTTACAATATGAGCGTTTAAATGATGCTACAAGCGGAGCGTTAAAAGATATACAATGGGGTTATAACGTGAACAATGAACAAAGTCCATATTTAGGGAAACCACTTTTGTTTTATCCAAAGTTAATAGATACAATAAATGGTATTTCTATTATAGATGAAGTGGATGACGATAACAAACCTGTAAGCCATACTGAAAGGTTAAAAGTTTTTATGCCTTTTAATACTGTATCACTTGACCCTGCAGTAAATGATTTTCAATTAAACTATTTTCAAGAAACTAACGAGTGGACAAGAAATGAAAATGGACAAATTTTTACAGGAGATTTATTTTCAAGATATTACAAAAATTATATAAAAGGAGTTTTTAATCCTAAACAGAGATTAGTAAAAGTTAGTGCATATTTGCCTTTAAATTTTTTACTGAATTATAAGTTATCAGACAGGCTTGTAATTGCAGACCAACAATACAAAATAAATTCAATTTCAACAAACTTAAAAACAGGTAAAAGTGAACTTGAACTACTTATAGATAGGATAAATTCAGTACAACAATTTCCATAGTATGATAAAAGAAACATTAAACGCACTGAAAATGTGCAAAGGAGAAACAGAAAACATTAGAATAGCAAAAGGCAAATACAAGTTACCTAACGGCTTTATAGAGGGGTACAAACAACTTAAACAAGAAATCCAATGGCTGAAATACAAAAAATAATAATTCAAGTTGATACAGGTGGCGCACAAAAATCTGTAAAAGCACTTGGTAAAGAAACTACAAAAGTTTCAAATTCAGCAAAAACCACAGGTAAAGGATTAACCACAGGATTTGCAGGATTGAAGCAAGGCATATTACAGGCTATACCTGCTTTAAATATGTTTAAAATTGCTCTTGTTAGTACAGGAGTTGGAGCGATTGTAGTAGCGGTAGGTGCATTGGTTGGGGTTTTAGCAAAAGCAGCAAGTGTAGGAGCGGAGTTTCAAAAAGGAATTTCTACTTTATCAGCAGTTACAGACCAAACTGCAACCGCACTTCAAAATGTAACAGAACAAGCAAAAGAGTTAGGAGCAACAACGGCATTTACTGCAATAGAAGTTTTAGGACTTCAAACTGAATTAGCAAAGTTAGGTTTTAGTTTAAGGGATATTGAAAACTCTACACCTGCAATATTAGACTTGGCAGCATCTTTGGAAATTGATTTATCAAGTGCAGCAGCGTTTGCAGGAGCAACAGTAAAGGGGTTTGGTTTAGACACTTCTGAAACACAAAGGATTGTTGATGTTATGGCTTTATCAACAAGTAAATCTGCGTTAGATTTTGATAAGTTAAGAGAATCAATGAAGTTGTTAGCACCTACTTCAAATGCAGCAGGAATATCAATAGAGAAATCAACCGCATTATTAGCAGCATTGGCAGATAGAGGTATTTCTGGCTCAATGGCAGGAAGTGGATTAAGTAAAACTTTTATTGAGTTATCTAAAAAAGGAATGACCCTTGAAGATGCAATGGATAAGGTAAACGGCTCTTCAAACAAACTAAATACCGCAATTGAATTGGTTGGTATAAATGGTGGTAGAGCATTATTAAGTTTAGCATCAACAGGTACAGAACAATTAAATGAATTAGAGCAGGGGTTTATTGATGCCGAGGGTTCTGCTGCTCGAATGGCAGAGGTTCGTCTTGATAATTTAGAGGGCGATATGACCAAATTAGGCTCTGCTTGGGAGGGGTTTTTATTAGGAGTTGAAGATGGACAAGGTCCGATAAACAAATTACAAAGAATTTTAATTCAAGGATTGACTTCCGCAATTTCTGGGGTTGGAAAAGTAATTGATATTTTAGCCTTTTCTTTTAATGAAACTTGGACAGAAATTAAATTACTAACAACAGGTGGTGTTGATATTACAGTAGGTTTGTTTGGAATGTTGGCACAAGGAATAAAGTTGGCAGCAAATAAAATAATGCTATCAATAGCAGATATACCAATTATTGGTAAAGCACTTGATAAGGGTAGAATTGAAGCAAATATAAAAGAAGCGGAAGAAGCAATATCAAAAGGTGCTGATAGAATACAAAGTGGAACAGATAAATTTAGACAAGTATCATTAAATAGAGCAACCGCAGGAGCGAGATTTGCAATGTCGCAAGTAGGTAAAGCAGAACGAGTTGCACAAGCTGCTGAAAACAAAGCATTAGAAGAGCAAAAATTAGAACAAGAAAAGGAGAGTGAAGAAAATAGAATAAAAAGGTTAGCAGACAGAAAAAAAGAGTTAGAAAAATTAAAAAAACTTGAACAAAAATATTTAACAGAAAGTCAAAATTTAGAAGATACAACTAATGTACAAAAGGTACAAAGACAAAGAGAAAGAGCGTTAGCAGAATTAGCAGCATTGAAATTATCTGAAACTGAAAAGCAAGATGCGAAATTACAAATTCAAAACCTATACGACCAAAAGGCAATTGCAGCAAAAGAAGCGGATGATTTAAAAACCAAAGAGCAAAAGGATAAAGAAGCAGCAGAATTGGCAGAATCACTTGCACTTGATAAGGAAACGGAAGCCTTGTCATTTGAAGAACAGAGAGCAATTATAAATGAAAGGAGAGCATTACTGTTAGAGGATGAAACTTTGTCAGAAGAGCAAAAGGCAGAATTAATGAAACAGTATGCAGACCAAGAAACTGCTATTGAAGAGCAAAAGAGAGCATCTAAACAACAAACTCTTGACAATGCGATTGCTATTGCAGGAGCAGAAAGCGGTGTTGGAAAAGCCTTGTTAGTAGCTAAACAATTATTAGCAGCACAGGAATTAGTAATGGATATAAAATCCACTATTGCATCGGCGAAATCATCTGTTCAAAAATCCACAGTTAAGGCAGCGGAAGCAGGAGCATCGGTAGCAGCAGGAGCAGGTAAAACGGCAAGTATTGGTTTTCCTCAAAACATACCAATGATTATTGGATATGCAGCACAAGCCGTAGGTATTATTTCTGCAATAAAATCAGCAACTTCAAAAGCCAAATCAGTAGCAGCACAAGCAGGAGCATCTGGTGGGGGTGGAGCGAGTATTGCAGCACCAACCGCCAATGCAGGTTCGGCACCCCCTGCCTTTAATATAGTTGGTTCAAGTGAAACAAATCAATTAGCAGATGCAATTGGAGGTCAATCACAAAAACCTATTCAAACTTACGTTGTAGCAAATGATGTTACAACTTCACAAGGTTTAGATAGGAGTATAGTAAGTGGTGCATCAATAGGATAAACGCAAAATAAACAAAAAAATACGTTATAGAAATATGAAAATAGTTGAATTAATTTTAGACGAGGAACAAGACAACTTTATAGAAGCAATTTCAGTAGTAGAAAATCCTGCCATTGAAAGAGATTTTATTGCTTTAAAAGACGAACAAAAAAAATATGAGTTTGCAGAAATTGATAAAGAACAAAAAATATTAGTGGGTCCGATATTAATTCCAAACAAACCAATTTATAGAAAAACCAAAACAGAAGAGTATTATATCTATTTTAGCAGAGAAACTGTTAAAAAGGCTTCACAGTTATATTTAAAACAAGGTAACCAAGGTAACTCCACTTTGGAGCATAAAAACAAATTAGAGGGTTTAACGCTTGTTGAAAGTTGGCTTGTGGAGGACAAAGCAAATGATAAGTCAAATATGTTTGGTATGGATTTACCTTTGGGAACTTGGATGGGAACAGTTAAGGTTGATAATGATGATATCTGGAACAACGAGGTTAAAAACGGAAAAGTAAAAGGGTTTAGTATTGAGGGGTATTTTGCAGATAAGGCTGAAATGACAAAACAAAGTGAAGATGAAAGACTTTTAAACGAACTAAAAGACCTTTTAAGAAATGAGAAATAAAACCTTTAAAACACCAAGCAGAACAAGTCCAAAAAATAGCCGTAGAGGTTGTTTGTGTGAGGACAATACCTATTCAAGAAAGTGTTGTGATGGAAGTTTACAAGCACAAGGTATTGGTAGGATAACTGCATTACCACCAGAAGAGGATTAAGGCTTAAACGCAAAATAATTTTTATTAATCGTTAATTAACTATAAACACAATTTTTATGAATGCAGCAACAGACACATTAAAAAAAGTAAAAACCTTATTAGGTTTGGAAGTGTCTTTGGAGCAAATGAAATTAGATAACGGAACTGTTATTGAAGCTGAAAAGTTTGAAGCAGGAGAATCTATTTTTATTGTAACCGAAGATGAAAAAGTTGCTTTGCCAATTGGAGAGTATGAACTTGAAGACGGAACTAAACTTGTTGTAGAAGAGGACGGCATTATTGCCACAATCGGAGCAGCAGAAGAGGAAGAAGTTGAAGAGGAAGTAGTTGAAGAGGAAGTTGAAGCAGAAGAAGACGGAGAAGAAGAAATGGAGTATGTATCAAAAAAAGAATTTACCGAAGCATTAACTGAAATCGTTAAAATGATTGAAGAAATTAAAAACTATTCCGAGGTAGAAGCATCAGATATTACAAGTGGAACTTTAAAGTCAAGAACAGTAAAAGAGGAATTTACAGAAGTAGAAGAAGTTGAAGAGTTAAACACTCAATTAACAGAAGCAGCAACAAAACCTTTAAAACACGCTCCAAAAGAAGAGAGCACTTATAAGGCAAAATTCAATTTTAATCAAAACAAAAAACAAACTGCATACGATAGAATCGTAGCAAAAATTTCAAACATTAAACACTAAAAGAAAATGGCAACACAACCAACAATTACAACAACGTATGCAGGACAGTTCGCAGGGGAATATATCGGAGCAGCATTGTTATCTGGAAACACTTTGGCAAATGGATTAATTACTATCAAGCCAAACATTAAATTAAAGGAAGTAATCAAAAAAGTAGATTACGCTTCTTCAATAGCAGCAGGAACTTGCGACTTTACATCGGCAGGAACTGTAACCTTAACAGAGCGTATCTTACAACCAGACGAGTTACAAGTAAACCTTGAACTTTGTAAAACTCCATTCCAATCTGATTGGGAAGCAGAATCTATGGGTTATTCAGCACACGATGATATGCCAACTAAATTTTCAGACTTCTTTATCGCAAGATTATCTGCAGATGTAGCACAAGGTACAGAACAAAGAATTTGGGGAGCAAATGGATTTACAGGATTATTTTTAGCAGCAGAATTCACAACAGATGGTGGACAAACTATCGCACCTGCAGCAATTGATGCAGCTAATGTTATAACTGAATTAGGTAAAGTTGTAGATGCAATTAATTCATCTCTTTATGGTAAAGAAGACCTTTATATCTATGTTTCTCAAAACATTTGGAGAGCATACAAAAGAAGTTTAGGTGGATTCCAAGCTAATGGAGTAGGAGCAAATGGATTTGATGCAAATGGTAACAACCAAGATATCAATATTCAATATTTTGATGGTGTAAAATTAGTAGTAGCAAATGGACTTGCTGATAACCGAATGGTAGCTGCTGAAAAGTCTAACTTATTCTTTGGTACAGGTTTACTAAATGACCAAAACGAAGTTAAAGTTTTAGATATGGCTGACCTTGACGGAAGTAAAAATGTAAGATTTGTAATGCGTTATACTGCAGGAGTTCAGTATGGTATTGCATCTGACATTGTATTTTACGGAGCATAATAATAATCAAATTTACCCTTGTCTTAATAACGAGGGTAAGTTTATAAAAACTAAAAACAAATGAGTTGTTTAATAAATAAAGGGAGATTAGAGCCTTGTAAAGATAGCGTTGGTGGATTAACTGCCGTTTACTTTATTGACTATGGAACGTTAGGAGCAATTACTTACGCAGCAAGTGGTAGCGAGATTACTGCATTTGCAGGAACACCAACTGCTTTTAAGTATGTTCTTAAAGGTAATAGTTCATTAGAACAAACAGTAACATCAAGTCGTGAGAATGGAACTACATTTTATGACCA
>TARA_R110001606_G_scaffold29681_2_pt1 | contig 9956 bp, 6 predicted proteins | sample TARA_R110001606 | Tara Oceans TARA_R110001606 (sample SAMEA4398315) | marine metagenome | biome: Polar Biome; feature: [SRF] surface water layer (ENVO:00010504); material: water (ENVO:00002006), including particulate matter (ENVO:01000060) such as... | depth 5 m
GATAACGTCACCAATGGCATAGATACCATCAACGCTGGACTTAAAATTCTTGTCCACGACAATCCGGCCCGCCTTGTCGGTTTCGACACCCAGGTCTTCAAGTCCCAGCCCCTCGGTATAGGGGCGGCGTCCGATTGCGACCAGAACCACATCGGCTTTAAGGGTTTCCTCATCCCCACCTTTCGCAGGTTCCATGGTCAGCGTAACGCTTGCTTTCGTCTTTTTCGCACCCGTGACCTTTTTACCGAGCATGAAATTAATGCCCTGTTTTTTCATAATCCGCTGGGTGTTTTTAGCAACTTCATTATCGGTTCCAGGAAGAATACGGTCCAGAAATTCGACAACTGTGACTTCGGCCCCAAGTCGGCGCCAGACGGTTCCCAGTTCCAGACCGATAACGCCCGCACCAATCACAACAAGCTTTTTCGGCACTTTCGGCAGATCCAATGCCCCCGTTGAGGACACAATCTGCTTTTCATCAATCTCCACGTTCGGAAGTGCCATTACATCGGAGCCGGTAGCGATCAGAATATTTTTCGCCTTAAGGGTTTGTGCCTCATCCCCGCTTACCTCAATACGGCCGCCGCCCTCAAGCGTGGCTGTTCCCTTGACGTAGGTCACCTTGTTCTTTTTGAACAGAAACTCGATCCCCTGTGTCAGGCCATCGACGGTGGAGTCCTTCTGCCCCATCATCTTTTTCAGATCAAGCTTGAGTGAACCCGTCGAAATCCCGCGTTCTTCGAAACTATGCTGTGCCTCTTCGAACAATTCCGATGACTGCAAAAGTGCTTTGGACGGAATACAGCCGACGTTAAGGCACACGCCGCCCAGTTTCCCGCGCTTTTCAACGCAGGCCGTTTTCATCCCGAGTTGAGCCGCGCGAATTGCCGCCGTGTAACCGCCCGGACCGCCGCCTACCACGACAAGATCGAAAGTTTCGTCGCTCATTTCATGCCTCGTTTCGAATTAAAATGATCAAAGATCCAGTAGCAACCGTTGCGGATCTTCCAATGCGTCTTTTACACGCACCAGGAACGTCACGGCTTCCTTGCCATCGATAATCCGGTGATCATATGTCAATGCCAGATACATCATCGGACGGATCTTGATTTCGCCTTTGACGACCATGGGCCGTTCCTGAATTTTATGCATGCCGAGCACGCCCGCCTGTGGCGGGTTCAGAATGGGCGACGACATCAGGGAGCCATATACGCCCCCGTTTGTAATCGTAAAAGTTCCGCCCTGCATATCGGCCATGCTGAGTTTACCGTCACGGGCCTTCTTACCGAGTTCCGCAATGCCTTTTTCAACGTCCGCAAAGCCGAGCTTGTCCGCATCGCGCAACACCGGCACAACAAGTCCGGAATCCGTACCGACGGCAATGCCCATATTGTAGTAGTTCTTGTATATCAGATCGTCGCCATCGATTTCCGCATTTACCGCCGGGGTTTCCTGAAGCGCTGCCACGCAAGCCTTGGTAAAGAACGACATAAAGCCCAGCTTGACACCATGCTTCTTGAGGAACAGTTCCTTGTATTCAGAGCGGAGGTCCAGCATCGCCGTCATATCCACCTCATTATAGGTGGTCAGCATCGCCGCCGTATTCTGGGCATCTTTCAGTCTCGCAGCGATACTCTTGCGAAGGCGCGACATCTTCACCCGCTCTTCGCGGTCTTCCTCAGAACGCGGGCCGGATGATGCGGCAGACGCCTCTTTAGCGGCAGGCTTCGGCGCTTCCTTTGTAGCTGACGAAGACTTGGACTTGCCACCATTTTCAAGGGCTTCCAGAACATCCCCTTTGGTGATACGTCCATCTTTACCCGTACCCGTGATTTGGCTGGCGTCTAGCCCTTTTTCATCAATGAGCTTTTGCGCCGCCGGCAGCACGTCCACCGAGGAAGAGTCAGGTGAAGGCTCTTCGGACTCGGTTTCAGGTTCCGGCGATGCTTTCGCAGCGGGTTCCGGTTTTTCCTTTGCCTCTTCCTTAACGGGTTTGGAAGCGGCACCTCCCGCGCCTTCTGCCAAATGCCCAAGCAATGCTCCGACTTCTACATCCTCGCCCTCGGCGACGATAATCTCATCAAGCCGGCCTGCTTCCGTCGCGTTCACCTCGAGAGTGACCTTGTCGGTTTCCAGCTCCAGTAACGGCTCGTCCTTCTCGACGGCATCGCCAACGCTTTTAAACCATTGCCCGACCGTTGCTTCAGTTACAGATTCCCCGAGTACGGGCACGCGAATTTCAACCGTCATCTTGATATCCTATTCCGATTTCACGCCAAGGGCGTCATCTACCAATGCGTTTTGTTGAAGAACATGCTTTTTTAGCAGTCCCGTCGCCGTTGACGCGGACGCGGTACGTCCAGCATATCTAGGGCGTTTGACTTTCTTCATCTTCAAATTTTCAAAGACTTTTTCCAGGTGCGGTTCGACAAATGTCCAGGCCCCCATATTCATGGGCTCTTCCTGACACCAGACGACTTCTTCGACATGCCGGAAATTCTTCATCTCTTCTTCCAGCGCCTGATATGGGAACGGGTAAAGCTGTTCGAGACGCAGGAAGTAAGTATCCTTTATCTCCAGTTCATCCCGCCGTGCATGCAGGTCATAATAAACCTTGCCAGAACACAGAACGACGCGTTTTACATCCTTGTCTGCGCATAGCTTCTCATTGTCATAAAGCACTCGGTGGAAGGTTGATCCGTCCGCCATATCCTCCAATGTTGAAACGGCGAGTTTGTGCCGCAGGAGAGACTTCGGCGTCATGACAACAAGTGGTTTGCGGAATTTTCGATGAATCTGGCGGCGCAACACATGGAAGTAGTTCGCGGGCGTCGTGCAGTTGACGACTTGCCAGTTGTCTTCGGCGGACTGCTGCAAATACCGTTCAAGCCGGGCAGAAGAATGCTCCGGCCCCTGCCCCTCATACCCATGCGGAAGCAGCATGACCAATCCACTCATCCGAAGCCACTTAGATTCACCGCTGGAAATAAACTGGTCAATGATAACCTGCGCTCCATTGGCAAAATCACCAAATTGAGCCTCCCAAAGGACCAGAGCGTTGGGCTCCGCCAGTGTATAGCCATATTCATAACCAAGGACGGCCGCCTCGGACAGCAGGCTGTCAATTACCTCAAAACGTGCCTGCTCACCACCAAGATTATCGAGTGGGACATAGCGATCTTCTGTCACCTGATCAACGATGACAGAGTGGCGTTGAGAGAAAGTACCGCGACCGCTGTCCTGTCCAGACAAGCGGACCGGAACCTTTTCCTTCAGAAGTGATCCGAATGCCAGTGCCTCGGCTGTTGCCCAATCGATATTCTCGCCTGTATCGATCATCTTCTTCTTGGCTTTCAGAACGCGCTGGAGCGTCCGGTGCACATTCAGACTTTCCGGAACTTCTGTGAGCTTCGCGCCTATGGCTTTTAGTTCATCAAGCGGTACACTGGTTGTCCCGCGACGCGCGCCCTCATCGGCCCGCTCGAAGCCCTGCCAGCGACCTTCAAACCAGTCGGCTTTGTTAGGTTTAAAGCTGTTGGCCGTTTCGAACTGCTTTTCGAGATATTCCTTGAAGTCGGCGATCATTTTCTCGACTTCTTTTTCCGAGAGGACATCTTCCGCAATAAGCTTCTTTGCGTATATCTGCATGGTTGTCGGATGCTGTGCAATCGTCCGATACATCAACGGCTGAGTGAAAGCCGGCTCATCGCCCTCATTATGACCGTGCCGACGATAGCAGAACATGTCGATAACGACATCAATCTGGAAAAGCTGCCGGAACTCTGTCGCAATTTTCGCCACATGGCAGACAGCTTCCGGATCATCACCGTTCACATGGAATATCGGTGCCTGAACCATCTTGCCCACGTCCGACGGATATGGGCTGGAGCGCGAGTATTTCGGGCTGGTGGTAAAGCCGATCTGGTTATTGACGACGAAATGAATAGTACCGGACGTCCGGTACCCTTTCAGTTCCGAAAGGCCGAAGCATTCCGCAACGATTCCTTGTCCGGCGAATGCGGCATCACCATGCATCAACAGTGGCATAACCTTACCGCCAACATCGGGGCCAATCTGAGCCTGCTTTGCCCGCGCCTTCCCCAACACAACAGGGTCTACCGCTTCCAGATGGGACGGGTTTGCCGTCAGTGACAAATGTACTTTATTGCCGTCGAATTCCCGGTCCGAAGAAGTACCCAGATGATATTTGACATCGCCCGAACCCTCAACGTCCTCTGGGTTGGCAGGTGTGCCCTGAAATTCCGAGAAGACAGCCCGAAAAGGTTTGGCCATGACATTTGTCAGAACATTAAGGCGCCCGCGATGCGGCATACCAAGGACAATTTCCTGTACACCCAGCTGACCCCCACGCTTGATGATCCCTTCCATCGCGGGAATAAGGGACTCCCCGCCATCAAGGCCGAAGCGCTTTGTGCCTGTATATTTGACATTGAGAAAATGCTCGAAACCTTCTGTTTCGATCAGCTTGCTCAGGATGGCAATCTTACCTTCCTTGGTGAAGGAAACCTCTTTATGGCGGCCTTCGATTCGCTCCTGTATCCAGGCTTTCTGGTCAGGCTCCTGTATATGCATAAACTCGACACCGATGGTCGAACAATAGGTCCGTTTTACGATGGCGAGAATTTCGCGAATGCTGCCTGTTTCGAGACCGAGTACGTTATCCAGAAAAATCTGCCGATCCCAGTCTTTTTCCGTAAAGCCGTATGTCGCTGGATTTAGCTCCGGATGCTCTTTCGGTATTTCAAGCCCGAGCGGATCAAGATTGGCTTTCAAATGCCCCCGCACGCGGTATGACCGGATCAACATCAAGGCACGGATCGTATCGATTGCCGCCGCCCGGACATCCTGTTGCGAGGCGCCTGACTTTGCCGCTTTCTCCGTTGCGCGGTTAGCGGCATCGCCGAGAATTTCATACTCATCCACAGGCTCAAGGCCGTTGGAAGGTGTCCAAGGCGCGCCGCGGGTTTCCGCTACAATTGTTTCCGCATCATCACCGAGAGACTGAAAATACTGACGCCAACTGTCATCAACGGAGTTGGGGTCATCTAGATAGCGCGCGTAAAGGTTCTCCATAAATCCGGCGTTGGATCCAAAGAGGAAGGAAGAATTATCCAGTTGTTGAGACATTTTGAGTAATCGGGCGGGACTGCCCCGCCCCCTTTAGAGCCAATTTAAAATTAATGGTTAACTCTAGCCCGTCAACCTTTCAAAACTCTTACCAAAGTCGAGCCTAAAGCGGACGGACTGTCAGAGACTGTAATCCCTGCACTGCGCATGGCGTCCATCTTGTCTTCAGCGCCACCTTTGCCGCCAGAAATAATCGCCCCGGCATGGCCCATACGTCGACCTGGAGGCGCGGTAACACCCGCAATAAATCCGACCACCGGTTTCTTCGTTTTCGAAGCCTTGAGGAATTCGGCCGCTTCTTCTTCCGCCGATCCGCCAATTTCCCCGATCATGATAATCGACTCTGTTTCATCATCCCCGAGGAACAGATCAAGACAATCGATAAAGTTGGTGCCGTTAACCGGGTCACCGCCAATGCCGATGCAGGTTGTCTGACCGAGGCCAGCCGCCGTTGTTTGCGCCACTGCTTCATACGTAAGTGTACCCGAGCGAGAAACAATGCCCACATTGCCGCGACGATGAATATGGCCGGGCATAATACCGATCTTGCATTCATCCGGCGTGATAATGCCGGGACAGTTCGGGCCGATGAGGCGAGAACCGCTGTCCTTCAACGCCCGCTTGACACGCACCATGTCAAGAACCGGAATTCCTTCGGTAATACAGACTATCAACTCGATTTCCGCGTCGATTGCTTCTAGGATCGCGTCTGCTGCGAACGGCGGCGGGACATAAATCACACTTGCATTGGCGCCGGTCTTTTCCCTCGCTTCACCGACAGTGTCAAATATCGGAAGGTCGAGATGTTTTTCCCCACCCTTGCCCGGCGTCACGCCACCAACCATCTTCGTGCCATAGGCTATTGCCTGCTCGGAATGGAATGTACCCTGTGAGCCTGTGAAACCCTGACAGATGACCTTTGTGTCCTTATTTACGAGAACGGCCATTACGCTGCCTCCTTCACTGCTTTAACAATTTTCTCCGCCGCATCCCCGAGATCATCTGCGGACAGAATGGGCAACCCAGATTCTGCCAGAATTTTCTTGCCCAGATCCACATTCGTACCTTCCAAGCGCACCACCAACGGAACGCTGAGCGCAACTTCCTTGGCCGCAGCAACTACCCCTTCAGCAATCACGTCGCAACGCATGATGCCGCCGAAGATATTTACAAGGATACCTTCGACATTTTCATCCTTCAGGATGATCTTGAAAGCTTCCGTGACTTTTTCCTTTGTCGCGCCTCCGCCAACATCGAGGAAGTTGGCCGGCGTACCGCCGTTCAACTGAATGATATCCATCGTCGCCATGGCCAGGCCTGCCCCATTCACCATGCAACCGATATTGCCATCGAGCTTGATGTAGTTGAGGTCATACTGCGCCGCTTCAAGCTCAGCCGGATCTTCTTCATCCGGGTCCCGCAATTCCGCTATCTCATTGTGACGGAAAAGCGCATTGTCATCAAAATTCATTTTCGCGTCCAGCGCGATAACATTACCGCTTCCGGTGATGACGAGAGGATTGATTTCAACAAGACTAGCGTCGGTGTCGACGATGGCCCGATACAGCGCCATGATAAATTTAACAGCCGCACCTACCTGCTTGCCTTCAAGTCCAAGTCCGAATGCAATCTTACGTGCATGGAACGGCATGATGCCAGTCGCTGGGTCAATGCTGACCATCAGGATTTTTTCCGGTGTTTCCGCCGCAACTTCTTCAATTTCCATACCGCCCTCAGTAGACGCCATGAAGGTTATGCAGTCCTTGGCGCGATCAATAATCGCTCCGAGGTAAAGTTCCCGCGCGATATCGCAGCCTTCTTCAATATAGACGCGCTTGACTTCCTTGCCTTCCGGTCCGGTCTGATGCGTTACAAGTTGCATCCCGATCATGGATTTTGCGGCAGACAGTACTTCTTCAGTGGATTTGACGACCTTTACGCCACCACCCTTGCCGCGTCCACCAGCGTGAATCTGGGCCTTCACCACCCAGACCGGCCCGCCAAGTTCCTGTGCAACTGTCTTGGCTTCTTCAGAGGTATAGGCAACGCCGCCCTTGGGCACCGTCACACCATATTTCGCAAGCAGGCTTTTTGCCTGATATTCATGAATATTCATTGTATTCCGTTATTGTTGATATTCAGAGACATGGATTTACATCGGTTTGGTATATTTTCCGGATTTTTCAAATCGTACGGTATAGCACCATAAAAAAGGGCACAACCGCTTATTGTTGTGCCCTTTCATTTTGCCCTCTAGCTTTTTAGGCTCGGATCTATTCCAACACAGGCCTCTATAAGGCCTTTCACCGCATCGACAGAATGATCAAACATCGCCTTTTCATCGTCGTTCATGTTGATTTCAACGATGCGCTCAATACCGTTTTCTCCGATGACCGTCGGCACACCAACATAAATGCCGTCCAGTCCATACGGTCCATCTACATACGCCGCGCAGGGCAGGACCCGCTTTTTGTCCTTCAGGTAGGCTTCCGCCATCGTGATAGCGCTAGATGCAGGGGCATAAAACGCCGAACCCGTTTTCAACAAGGCCACCACCTCAGCGCCGCCATTACGCGTGCGATCAATGATACCGTCAATTTTTTCCTGTGAGCTCCAACCCATCTTTATCAAGTCAGGTACGGGAATACCAGCTACTGTCGAATAGCGGATCAGCGGCACCATGGTGTCGCCGTGCCCTCCCAGGACAAATGCTGTCACATCTTCAACCGATACATCGAACTCTTCGGCGAGGAAAAGACGAAAACGCGCACTATCCAGTACACCGGCCATGCCGACAACCATGTTGTGTGGCAGGCCGCATTTTTCGCGAAGCACCCAAACCATGGCATCCAACGGATTGGTGATGCAGATAACAAAGGCGTTCGGCGCGTATTTCTTGATGCCTTCACCAACGGACTGCATAACCTTGATGTTGGTTCCCAGCAGGTCATCGCGGCTCATCCCGGGCTTGCGGGCAATCCCTGCCGTAACGATGCAGACATCCGCACCTTCGATTGCGCTGTAATCATTTGCACCGGAGAGGTTTGAGTTGAAACGATCCACGGGAGAAGAGGACGCGATATCAAGCGCCTTGCCTTGCGGCAGTCCTTCCGCAATATCAAAAAGAACAATGTCGCCTAATTCTTTCAAGCCGGCGAGATGAGCAAGGGTACCGCCAATATTCCCGCTGCCGATCAGGGCAATTTTTTTTCGAGCCATTACATTCTCCGAAGCAATAAGATGGGAGGGCTCTCTGAGAAGACAGAAAGTCCTCTTGTGAATATTATCGTGGGTACTAGCGCGTTTCCCAGCCGAGAGCAAGATTGTCAGGAAAATTATTGCCAATTTTTTGCAGTCCTGGAAAATTAATCCTCTGATTAGAGGTAATGACAATTCCAATTAGGAAATTACGCCAGACTAACAGCGATCTAAGGGCCCAAAAATGATACAAAAAATGAATCAAAAGCCGGACTGGTCGTTGCAAGAAAGAGATCATGTCTATACAGATCAAATTCAGGCGCCAATTCAGGCGCCCGTAATAATAATAGAAGTTTCTGCGCTTTCATGACTGATGTATCCGGCCCGCTAGACGCCTATCGAAAACTGCTCTCGCTGAATGAGCTGCAACCCGACCCGATACAGCGTCTGGCGATCGAGAAACTGCAGACCCTGCATCGGCGCCTCATCAATTACGACCCAAGCACAAGCACAAACTGGACGCATTTCTTCCGTCTCGGCCCCCGCAAACCCCGCGTTGAACCGCCACAGGGCTTATATATTTACGGAGATGTCGGGCGGGGCAAATCCATGCTGATGGATCTGTTTTTCGAGACAGCACCCATTGCGCACAAACGGCGGGTTCATTTCCATGCCTTCATGCTGGAAGTTCACGCCTTCCTGCATAAACAACGACAGAAAACAGATAAGGATGATGAGGATCCAGTGGTTGCTCTCGCCGATTCCATTACTGAGTCGGCGTGGCTGCTGTGCTTCGATGAATTTCAGGTAACGGATGTTGCAGATGCAATGATCCTCGGCCGCCTGTTTGAATTTTTGTTCGATCGGGGCGTTGTCGTTGTCGCAACGTCAAACAGGATTCCAGTTGATCTTTACAAGGATGGCCTCAACCGGCAACTTTTCCTCCCTTTTATTGCAATGCTGAAAGAGCAGCTGGATATCCTGCATCTTGACGGAGGTCGGGACTATAGACTTGAACGGCTGGCAGAGCATCCGGTGTATTTTTCGCCGCTTGACGACCATGCCGCTGCCGAAATGGACCGTATTTTCGAGGAACTGACGGAAGGACGAGAAATCGCTCCACAGACCCTGACAACTCAAGGGCGTGAACTAAAAATAGAGATGGCGGCCCGCGGGGTCGCTCGCCTCTCTTTTGAAGAACTCTGCGCACGGGCGCTTGGCGCCTCTGACTATCTGACCCTGACGGAACATTTCCATACCCTACTACTGGAAAATGTTCCGCAATTGTCACCCGCACGCCGAAACGAATCCAAACGGTTTGTGACGCTCATCGATATCCTTTATGAAGCAAAAACCAATCTGGTGATTTCCGCCGAAGTACCAGCTGAAGATCTTTATCCGAAAGGCGACGGCAGCTTTGAATTTGCCCGCACCGTCTCACGACTGATGGAAATGCGATCAGAAGACTATCTGAAAGGATAGGTCGCAAGGAACCTGACACAAGCGTTTCTTTTTAAGCCTGACCTGTTATAGTTTTGTCAGGCAGCAAAAAGGATCAAAAAGATGACTGCACCCGCATTTCCCGATATGGCCAACATAAAGAAGCGCCT
>TARA_R110001606_G_scaffold13_4_pt1 | contig 9951 bp, 7 predicted proteins | sample TARA_R110001606 | Tara Oceans TARA_R110001606 (sample SAMEA4398315) | marine metagenome | biome: Polar Biome; feature: [SRF] surface water layer (ENVO:00010504); material: water (ENVO:00002006), including particulate matter (ENVO:01000060) such as... | depth 5 m
GGTGTGCTACTTAACGACCTAATCATTTCGTGAAAAACAATAGGATCCCCATTCATTTCCTTTGCTATTTGTTGCCTCATTTCATTAATAATACTCGTACCAGCAATTTCTTGACCAAAAGTTGTAGCAACGCCAACACGACTTGAGCCGGTCTCGGCTAATCTTTTAGCGTATTCATAAATACGATATTCAACTATGGGAACAATGTCTTTTCCTATTTTAATTGCATGTGGTATGTCTTTCCATTTACGACTATGCTCTGCTTGAGTTGTTCTGGTTGGTAATTGTTCGCCTGCGTTAGTTACGCCTTTTATATTCTGTGAAAGCTCGCTGAAGTATTCCTTAACAGCTTCTTGTGATTGACCCGTGGCCTCTGAAAAATTCCTAACTAATTTTTTAAAACTATTATGCCCCTCCCCTAATTCTAATATCCTATAAAAATCTCCTGTCATTATTCGAGGAGCAATTTCTCTACCTGTAACTTTAAAAGGACGAACCTCACCATCTGGGCCTTCTTGCATTATATTGTTTTCTTCAAATATTCGACCTCTCTTTTCAATAAGATTGCGAACTTCATTGACTATCTCTAATTCTTTACCTTTTACTTTTATCTTTCCTTCTATTGCGGCATGAAGACGAGATACTTTTACGAGATTGCCATTAATTTCAATATTGACAAATTTTTGCAATCCCTTAACCGCTTGTCCCTTCTGTGTAAAAAAGGGTGTACCCGCTGATTTTAAAACAATATCTAACTCACCTGACAACTGACCATATACTTTCTTTTCAGTGTCTATTGACTTCCTTGCTAATTCAGCCGCTCTTTGAGACGTTTCAGTGCCCATATCCCTTACACGCTGAACCATATCGCCAGAAAACCAACTAAAAATCTTTGCCATACCTCCTCGTTCCCTAGAAGGTTGTTCAGAGGGCGTTGTGCTAATTTTTATTTCTTCTCTAGGTGTTTCCCTATCTAGTCGTTGCATTGCGTTGTTATATACCCTATCTAGCTCAACGTCTCTCAATGTTCTAGGTCTAACCCTTTCCGAACCAAATAACTGTCTTAATTGTCTAAGGTTGGGGATACCCATAAATGCTTGTAGTTCAATGCCCTGTGCCCGTGCATCGTCTTGCGTATTCCTTTTTAGCTCCTTTGCCTTTTGAATAGATTGCTTTATTCTTTCTGTTTGGGTCTCTGTTAGGTTTGGATTCTTTAATCTCGCTTCATTTGCTTTTAGGGTGGCATCAAAGTTAGCCAACTCTCTTTGAAGCATAAACCCCTGAACTCTTTTTAGACCCTCTAGTTCTGAAACAGGTTTTGTATTTCTCCTCCTAACACCCTCTTCGTATACCTCTTTAGGAGTAAATAAATTTCTATCTGTTAAATTTTGTCTCCCTCTTTCATTTTCAATGGTAACTACATTTGAATCCTTCCCACGCTTAAATCCTTTTACAGTCCCAAGATAACCCGATTCATTTACATATACCTGATCCCCAGTTTTTATATTATGATCTTTAACATATCCTTTATTATCAATGCCAGTTAATTTTTTCTTCTTGACTGTTGGGCCTGTTGGTTTTGTCTTAGGTGTAGGGGGTGCCGTCTCTATAGTCTGTATCTCTGCTACGGCTCTCCTACCAGCATCTGCTGGGTGTAATGGAACTTCACGCATGGGGTCTGGTTCAAATGGACGATTTAGTATATCTCTTTCTTGTAGGGTTTTATCAAGCCTTTCCTGTTCAGCCCTATCCCTTCTTCTCATTTGAAGCTGGACTTCTTTTGTACTTGGAGTTGTCTTAGGTTCTAATGCTCTATTAATTTCAGCTTCACCAACACCCATCTCATTAAGTCTGATAACCTTAGCATCTATCTGCATTTGCAGGTCGTCTAATATTCTTTGCTCTGCATTGGCCCTTTCAAGTTCACTCATTTTATCAGAAAGTCGTCTGACCTGTTGATTTAATTGGACTCTTTCATTTGTCTTTGTTGGGCTTTCTGCCTCTGCCCTAAGTATATCTTCTGTCTTAACACCGGCATCTCTTAATACTGTTTTAGCTCTTTGCTCTGCTTCTACTTGAGAAAAGCCTTGGTTTTTTAATTGGTCAATGGTTTCCGCTTCTTTAACAACCGCTTCAGCTCTATTGACACCGGGCTCAATAGGTTTCTTTGTCTTCTCGGCAACTTCATACTCTGTAATCTGTTCCCTAACCGATTTTTCAGGTGTCTTGCCCTCCATTGCAAGTTCCATAGCTGTCCTTAAAGGACGACCTACTACTTCATTTGCAACTACATGCAAAGGCTTTCCTGTTTCTTTTACAATTCTTTCTACTTCATTAGCAACATTATCCCTTAATGCAGTTCCCGCTTTTGGCTCCAAGGACTTTAGGACTTTAAGGCCTATTATCATCCCAGCCGCATTTTGATAATCCTCAAAGGTTGCGTCTTTACCTTCTAATAATGCAGGGACTTCAGCAAGTCCAAAAACCTCACCAACAAATCCTAAAGTTTCTTTTGCTGTGGCTTGCTTGGAAACAGGAGCACCTACCGCTTTCTGTAATTTTTTACCAGCAAATGAACCAACTCCTCCAAGAAACGAAACAGAGCCACCAGTAAGAAGACCTTTCATTGTATGCTCCGCAACTTCAATAGGGTCAACCGTTCCAGTAAATTCTATTTGGTCAACAATACTCCTACCGGAATCAAAAGCCGCAAAGCCACCGGCACCTCCGGTAACTCTTGGAATAATGCTTTTCATGTAAACACGAGCAGTCCTCAACGGCATATTAGTATTTTTAGCTATTAACATAGCCGCCTTATCCGCTGCCTTACCAACTGTTTTTATTTTTCCTAAGCTACCTCCCCCTTTAAAAAGAGCGGCATCAAGGGGCATAATCATAGAAAATGCACCAGAGACAATTTCTTCAAGTTGATTTGGGGGATATTCATCTAACATAGTTTTTTGTTCTAATCCAGCAATTCTAAAAGCTGCACCAGTTATAGACTTTTCCATTGCAAGGTCTATGACGCTTGGAGGAGTTCCAAACCTTCCTACTTTCCTATAAGCATCACGTTTGGTCAAGCCTTTTTTCTCTAACTTTGCCACTTCCTTTTGGAAGATTCTTTTATTATAATACTTTTGAAAATCCTCTTCAGTGGCATCAAAGGGAAGGTTTAACCTTGCCTTTTCTTTATCTAATTTTTCTTGTGCTTCTTTAGTGGGGATGCCATCAAACTCTTGCTTTGGTTTTTTTAATAACTCAGAGGTAGAAATGCCCATAACAAACTTTGGCAATCCTCTAGACAGGGATTCAACTGGGTCAGGTGAGGAGGCTGCCTTCATTACATATTGAGGATTGTCTTTTCCATACTCAAGGGCCTTAATAATTCTATCTAAATTTGTTTCCTGCTTGGGTTGAGTCTCTTTATTTCTTTTGTTAAATATACTTACAAAGGACTTAACCTCTGGGCTGTCTTCAGGTAGCCCGGAATAGTTAGAATAAAATTTTGCAGGGCTATTCTTAGAAACACCAAGAATGTTATCAATGATGTCTTCCCCTACTTTCATGCCGCTCTTCATATCCTTAAACTCTAAAAGAGTTTGGCTATCAGCCATCAGGCTTCCACCTAAATTAAATATCTTTTCGGCATTACTCTTCTTCCTAGGCATATTAACACCATAGGGATTGTTTTTAGCTATACTGTTTTCCTGTTGCTTTACAGAGTCATATATGTTTTGCTTAAAAGAACTTTCTTCAATCAAATCTTCATCTGGGTCGATAAAGACATCTTGTGGGTTGATAGCAGGTGCAGTAGTGCTTACCTTAGCTTCAAATTGTTCATACTCAGGAAGGTCAAATTCATTAGAAATAGCACCATAAAAAGCCTTACGCTTTGTAGGGTCTTGCATTTTTTGTGTAAAGGTATCGAAGGTTCCAACATCATAGTTTTCCGATACGCTATTATAAAGTGCCTGTAGTGACTCCTGTGGCATACATTAAAACCCCGGTATAGTTCTCTTTGTTTGTGGTGTCGGTTCAAAGTTGAAAAAGCTATCCCTTTGACGTTCAAAAGACTCTAAACTTTGCTGAAGTTGACTTTGTTTTTCTGGAGTAAGATTCGGCAATCCCTCTCGCTTTCTTCTTCTCGGGCTTAAAGCGTTAGTAACGTCTGAAATGGCTTGATTAACTTGAGTTAAAGTCAGAGTACCACTCCCGCCTTGCCTTGGTGCACCCGATATTGGGATAAGGTCATCTTCTTTTGTTGTGGTTGTCTTAGCTGTAGCAATCTCTGGGTCTGTCGCATAGCTATACTCTTTAGTATAAGGATTGTAAACTTGCTTTTGACTTGTTGATACAGTTGTTCTTTGAGGCACTATAAGGCCTAATGCTTTTTCTGCATCTAACTTAGCCATAGCTTGTATCTCACTTACCCTCGGGTTGTCGGGATTGGCCTGAGCCCAAAGATTTACTTCTCTCCTAGCAACTTTAGGGTTTTCTATCTCTATTCTATTCTCAACTTTTTTAAAATAAGATGGATTATTCATAACATTAGGATCTGACAATAAGCCCTCTAGTCCTAATTTTATAGCAGACGGGTCTCCACTATTTTCTGTGTAGACTGAGTTTATCATGTCGGTAAATGCCTGTTTTTTAGTTTGTAACTGAACCCCAACAGATTTAACTCTTGGTATCTTTGAAGTAGCAAAAGCATTAGCCTGAGCATCTTCGGGTAAAGACCTAATCAGGTTTAATTCGTTTGTAAACTCTTGCTGTGTTTGTGAGTCTTCATATTTTTTTGTCTGTAGTTGCTGTTGGTGGTATTGATTAAAATAAGCTGGAAGATTGTCTAAAAAATCCGCAAGGGGAGTGTCGTATTGACCGGGAGCCATACGTTGTCTTCTGCTATATATACTCCTAGGGCCGTTAGCCATCAGTTCTTACCCACTCAAACCAATTCCAATAATACGTCCTACCATCTGCTCCTTGTTGTGTCCAAGTCGCATTGGGAAAACTGCTCGATGGTGCTGCCGTTGGTGGTTGCTCAGGTTCGATAGACTCAAACTCCCCGTCTCTAGCTATGATGTCGGCTGCCGTTGCTGCTGTTTTTGAAGCAAAAGCCTTGTTTGATTCTTCTATCCCCTGATCGAAAGACTTTTGAGCACCTGATAAAGCCTGTTCTATTCCTTGCTGTTGACCGCCAAAGGATGTATCAGCACTCATTATACCAGTTGCACTCGTCATCCCAAGCAATCCTTGTCCTATATCCTGTGCCCCTTGAGCAATATCTGACGGGTCACGCTTTTGAAACAAGGCCTCTTGTTCGGGCGTTAAATCAAACCCTAGCAGGTTTTCCAAATAACTATACTGAGTAGCAGAAGGAGGTATGTTAGTACCAGAACTTCCCTCATCAGAGGTTTCACCACCCTCTCTATAACCAATTAATCCACCGTTTTGAGCACCAGCTAAAGAAGAAAAGTATGAGCCACTTGACAGCCTTGGGCCACCTAAGCTAGACATTGGATTATAAGAGGAAGGTTGAAAAATACTAGCTTTGTCCCCAAAAAGAGACCCTACATTCAAAGAAGTGTCAATCGAGCCCGTAGTCGGGATACTTAAAGCTTGTTGAGCCGCAGAGCCTGACCAACCCGCCCCTGTTCTAAATTTTCCTCCAACTTTTCCATACATACCACCGCTGGGAGCGAGTCCCGCTGTTAATCCAGCTTTTAATCCAGCTACACCAGCTCTTTCTAACATGCCTTTATTGTATTCGCTACTAGCGTCTTCTACATCTCTAAATGATTGTTGCCCATAAACCGTGCCAGTTCTATCAACATCCCTAGCTTCTCCAGCCCCAAGCCTTTCTCCAAGGCCTGTCCCTAAAGCGGTTCCAAGGCCAGCTCCTAAAGCTAAACTAGCACCTCCCGTAACTGGTGCTAACGCTGCACCTAAAAGACCTCCAGCTAAACCTCCAACACTTCCAAATAACGAACCTCTCCCTTGCCTTTTAGCTTCGGCTTTTTGATATTTTTCAAGAGCGTCAGCATCAGACCTTTGTTGTAGTGCCCTCGCAAGAGCAGCCCCACCAGCAGTAGACGCTAAACCGCCAGTTTGCATCATGGTAAGTAAAGTCCCAGCCCTGCCTACATTATAATTATATGGATTAGGCCCGGATGTCCTAATAGTGTTTTGCTTTGGTGGAGAGGAGTATTTGACCATGTTATAATTCCTTTAAATTTAATAAAACTTTTATCATAATGTGAATATTATATTCTTACAATTACCTTCCAAATTGAAGTGACCCAAAAGGCTTTTTCACTGGTAACTATACCCGCATCTGATGCAGTTATAGCTAACGCCACAACATCACCAGCATCAACTGTTGGAGTTGCACTCCAGTCCGACTGATTGATTGTCACTGCTGTGTGGTCTGTAAAGGTACTTGAGTGTGTGTAGTTACATAAAGCATCAGTTGTATCATCGCCATCATCCTTCTTCTCTATTGCAAATACAATATCATCAGCGTTATCATCAAGATTAGGCGGCTTGACTATTAACTTGTGACAGGTCATTTTAAATGGTGCTAAAAAACCCTGACCACTTCTAAAGGTTCCAAGCTCAGTATCGCTAAACCAAGGTAAATAAATCTTAGAGGCATCTACATCATCCGTAAAGTTATGGGAAAATACACGATAATCTACAAAGCTAGACCTGTACTCAAGACTGGAAGAGCTAGAGGTTCCCTCCACGATATTATCACTATTTTTGCTCATATCTGAACGCCATAGCTGCCCTCTTTCTTTTCTATACCTTAAAAGAACACCTCTTCGGTCAAAGAATAAAGCCTCTTCTCCCTCCCTCATAGACTGAATGGATGGTTGCCTTCTTACTACTCGAATACTATCTTGTTTTTTATTAGCAATGGATCGAGCGAGCCTGTCCACTATACACCCCTTCTATGTATAACTCTGTACTCTATGGATATATCGTTAATGTATACTTTCGCAGAGGTGGATGATGTGTCTAGTAGCAAAGATGCCTTATTGCAAACTACAGGAGAAGCGGGAGATATTTCTACCTTGGCCCAGTTGGAAGCTGATGAGGAAATTGTCCCAGCTAATGCCGTTGAGGTTCCATCTTCCTCCTTAATTGTAAATAGACCAGTAAGGGCAACGTCTGATTTGTATGTTATGTGTACTGAGTATATCTTTTTTACCTGTGCTGGACTGCCAAAGTCAAGGTCTCTAGTTCGGAATTTTGTATTGGTAGTCGCTATAACATCACGTTTAATTTGGTATATGTCAACAGCACTTCCAGAGTCGTGTCCGATATATGTTCTCGAAGAAGCTGCATCTACAGAATTTGTAATACCATCGTTTGTGTCTAATATAAAATCTTTAATAAAAGTAAAGTTTCCCTTCTTTAAATCGCACATATACGCATCACCATCATTAGACATATTCTTTATAATAAAAGCCATTGAGTCTTGTTGGTCGTATATAATAGATGAGCTTGAACCAACGTGAGCGGCCCAAGTTGCATCGTCTATTTTGTCTGTTTTTAAGTTTGTGATACCCGATCCATTATATAAATACAAACCCTGTTTATTGGCCCAGATTAAGCCATACTGAGTTTTCTTTACTGCTTCTGGGTGCGATACTCCTTGATACTGCCTACTCTCCTCTAGGAACCAATTGCGGTCATCCCCTGCTATGTTTATAATGTCTACACTATATGTTTTATAAGCTAACAACCTGTCCGCATACGCTTCTATGGCAATGTATACATCAGCATCTCCCTTAGCTGTTTCTATAAAATTATGAGTTGGGAAAGTGTCATATCTATTTGGCATAGAATACATAATTCTATCTGGGTAGGCCTTTAATGTAGCTTCATCTTTAGTAGACCCAGTTTCTTCGTCTTTCATAGTAATATTGCATATAAAAACCCTGTTATTAGCAACTACTGAGTCTTTCCAGTGCTCACCTTGGTCTCCTAAAGCGTTACTAAATACACCAGAGCTAAAACCATTCATAACTTCGTAAGTAATAAATCCCAATTCTGTAACATTAAAATTTGCAGATGCCGTTGCAGTGGGGCAACTATATGTTGAGCTTCCAGCGTCGTGCCAAGCTGTGTAATCGTCTGAAAGCCTTGTTCTAGCCCCTTTGGTGAGGTCGATGTCAACAAGCATTATGTATTCAGAGTCGTCACCCTGCTTTCGTATATATATTCTACCGCCCGATATTCTTTCATCGTATGGGCCCTTAGCCCCTATGTTAATTGACAGTGACTTAAATTCATTCTCTTCAGCCACGGTGTGCGTGTTCGTGTAGGCAAAAGGCAAAGACTCTTGGTTTCCATCATATATAAAAGTAGATGCCAGTTCATACGTTCCTTGCTCTATTAATCCATCAACGTCTGTTTCCGTAGCTATTGCTATTTCAAACCCAGATCCAGCACTATTTGGATAAGTAGATACGGCCCCAGCAGTTCCCGTAGAAGTTGCCAAATCGTCCTCTGCTGGACGTGCTAGGTCATTATCCTTGGCGTAGTAAGCCATGTAAGAGTTGTCGTCATCTGACGCATTTGCACCATCAAAGTGCCTTCTCTGTATCCAACCAAACCACTGAATCTTACAATCGCTTTTATCAGCAGTGTCACAACATCGAATTGACTCTTCTACTTTATAGTATTTTACTTTGGATGCTATGGTTGTAGCGGAAGACCTTAACACAATAGTGTTGTGTGTATAGCTATTAGCAGTCGTTGAGAAAACATCAATATCGTGAGCAGCAGGATTTGCTACCAATATCAAAGAATCACCCAATGAAACACCTTTGAGTGTAGCCCCCCAAAATACTTGAGGTGGACTTTCAATAGCTATCGGAATTGCTCTGTCGAGAACAATGTTATTGCCATTTATCTCCACTACACGATAAAGGCCTTGAGCCGCTCTATCAATACCATTAGCGGGAAAAGCACTAGCGGTCATTTGAAGCCATGTTCCTATTGGGAATGAAGAGGCTAGGTTTTGTTGAGTTCCACTAACCTTATACTCTAGCTCCCTCAATATACTGCCATTAGTCCTTGCGATAAAACCCGTTGCAGACCCTTCACTGTCGTCAGTTCCCGCAATAGAACTTGTTTGGGCAACGGTTTCAGTGGCTATAGTAAAGTCTGTTTCAAAATATCCTAACCCATACCCCGGCTCTATCTCGGTCACTTCATCGGCTTGATAAGCGGAAATTTTATTTGCTGTTTGTGCTAACGAGTATGACGGTTGAATACCACCATACACATTAAACATCACATTCTGTGCTACCTGAACCTCATTATGATTTATGTCAGCACCGTCTTTAACCGTGCTTAAACCACCGCTAAAGTCGTTTAGATTATAGAGCTGCTTTGGCATTTCTACCTATTTATACTCTTCCATAAAAACTTCTAATTTAGCATACATCTCATCATCTTTTTTAGTAGGAGTAGCCTTTACGACCTTTTTCGCAAACCAAAGTATTGCTCCTATTTTCCCACCTCTTTTCTTTATTTGTCTTGCGACCCATTTTGATGCCCAACTCATTATTTATCTCCTTTGACCATTTTAGTTAAACCTTGAACTACAACATCTAATAGTATATCGTCTTTATCGCTGGGAGACATTTTTACAATCTTCTCAGCAACCATAAAAGCGAGTAATACCCATTCCCAATTTGCTTGTAACCATTCCATATTATTTGTCCTTTATCTTTCTTATTAATAAATATATTGAAAGTATCGCTACTACAATCTGTAAGACATCATTAAAGTGACCTAAGTGCAGTGCGTAGTTTGTAAAGTTTATTCCAGCAATTCGTAGTGTATCCATTAGTGTCGTCCATTTATTCTACTGACAGAGCCTTTAATCTCTGAAAGCTGATTATCCATATCGTTAATTTCTTTAGTCATTCCGTC
>TARA_R110001606_G_scaffold300569_2_pt1 | contig 9941 bp, 22 predicted proteins | sample TARA_R110001606 | Tara Oceans TARA_R110001606 (sample SAMEA4398315) | marine metagenome | biome: Polar Biome; feature: [SRF] surface water layer (ENVO:00010504); material: water (ENVO:00002006), including particulate matter (ENVO:01000060) such as... | depth 5 m
ATCATCATAAGTGAATAAAACAACCTTACCGTTAACCCCCTCATCTTTCGCTATGAATTTACTTAATTCATCGGAAGCTATTTTCGGTACGACCAAGTAATCTTCAGTCTGCTCTACAAGTAATGTCAGTGTTTTTAATAGTTTCATCATTAATAAGTATTATGGTTGTTTTATTAATAACTTATTAATATATTTAAATAAAAATAAGTTATGAGTAAAAAAATAAAAATTTCTATAGGTGGTGCCGGTTACGAAATTGTACAATCTCAATTTACCGACACTGAAATAGAGACATTAGATAAGTGGACAGAAGAAAACGATAGTGACTTTGAATCCGCATTTATGTATGAACTTGAAGAAATCTTTGAGGATAGGGGTGCTTGGTATGACTGTGACGAACTTGGTCATCACTACGGTGCATCATTAACTGGTAAGATTTACATTACTATTGGGGAGGTTGAGACAAAGTCATATAGGGAAATAGAATTAGAAATTTCAGATGTAGAACATGATGTTGACGAAGTAAATAACACTGCAAGTATTACAGGTACGACTGTATGTTGTGTGTCGTGGGAAAAGGGAAAAATATTAGATGGTGAATTCGAACTGGGGGACGACGAAAAATTTGATGAAACAAAATTAAGATTAGAAGTTAAAGAGCTGTTGACCCCTGATAGTATGTATGAAATCATTACTGGGTTTTCATATGATGGAAAAGAAATTATTAATGATGGTCCTGGTGATACAACTGGGAAAGGATTTGACGTAGAAGTAGACTAACGGTTTATTCGTCTGACCAGATATCAGTTAGACTTAACGACTCCAAATTACTTTCACCTTCTTGGTCTACTAATTCACAATCAGATATACTTCCATAAATACAGTCATCCGTATTACATTTTTTCCACATCCCATCACCACATGGTTCACAACAAGGAGCTGTGTCTAACTTAACATCTCTAATACCTTTTGGTTGTCTTGGTTTTGTGGGATGTCCTGGACCATCAATTAAATCATCTATAATGTCCACCATATCAACTGCTGGGTCTTCTCCGAATACGTCATCTACACTTATAGTGATTTCTTCAGAATCCCCACCAGTAATGTCCACCTCCAATGGTAAGTCACCTATATCTTCTTGTCTTCCATCGTCAGTTAAAATACCACCCTGTACCCATGCATCAGCAGAAATATATTGTCCAGAAGAATTAGTACTTGTCGACCCACCTCCTCCTGGACGAGAATGACCCTCTTGTTCTGTTAATAATTCTTTAATTCTTTTAAGTTGTTCGTCTAATTTCATGGTATCTTTTACAATAAATATTAAGAAAACTTTAAATGATGTATAAAGTATTAATTTAATTAAAATTAACAATACTTAATTTGTAGTATTGAAAAATATTGTTTATATTTGTACTACAATTAATAAGAAGTTAAACACTAAAAGAAAAAACTAATGGCAAAGATGATTACGGTTAAAAAATTTATAAGGGAGGAGGAGGACGGTTCTACAACTACAACGTCAGCAATAGAGATGGATGGGACATTTAAAACACATGACCATAAAGGACCCGCTATAGTAAATAAAGAACAAAAAATAAAAGAATATTACTCATACGGTGTAAAATTAAGTAAGGACGCGTGGGATAAAAAAAGTAAATTATCTTAAGAGATGAATAAGGAAAAAATTCTGGAGGAACAAATAATAATGGTTATAAAAACGGTGGAAGACCCTGAGATACCTGTGAATATTTACGAACTAGGGTTAATTTATTTTATCAAGATAAAACCTTCTGAAGAAAAAGATAAATTTAATGTAGAAGTAGAAATGACTTTAACAAGTCCTAATTGTCCAGTAGCGGAGAGTATGCCGGAAGAGGTAAGGACTAAAGTAGAAAATTTGAAAATGGTTAACGAATCAACCGTTACAATAACTTGGGACCCCACTTGGGACCAGAGTTTTATGAGTGAAGAAGCAAAACTAGAATTAGGAATGTTATAATAATTTAAATAATAAAATAAAATGGGAAAAGGAAAAATAGAAAAATACGGAAGTTATGTGTGTAAGGTAGGGTATCTTGATGTGAGACAAAGAATTGTAATGCCAAGATTTAAAAAGGGGAACAAAGTTGATGCACAAAGTATCCCGGGTAGTGTTGATGTCTTTGTTTATCATTCGAAAAATAAAGTATCGGGTCCATTCAAGTCACATAAACTCGCAATTGAGTCGGCTACTGAATTAGTAGGAAAAAATTATAAATTTAAAAAATAATAGAAATTATGAAGAAAAGAAAATTAAACTCAAAGAATCCTAAGTATATGACAGTAGAAAAAAAGGATATTAAAAAAGAAATTAGAAGAACTAAAGTCTGTATGGCACCAACAAGGGACTCTTCAGGTAATTTAACCGAAACTAAAATTCCGGTGTTCGGAGTTTGGTATGAATAATATGCAAGTTTTACTAAAATCTAACCCAAAAGAAATTAAGAAAGCTGTAGTAACTGGAGGTGCTGGTTTTATAGGCTCTCACATAGTAGATAGATTAATTAATGATGGTGTACGAGTATCCATTATAGATGACTTTTCGACAGGAAAAGTGGAAAATATTAATCCAGCAGCTTATTGTTGGAGACAAGACATCTCAACAGTAGATGTAGAAGATTTAGCAGAATATATGAAAGACGTAGATGTGGTATTTCATCTAGCATCAAAAACATCAGTACAAGAATCTATTGAAGACCCCCAGATGTATAATCATGTAAATGTTGGTGGGACACTAAAGGTGTTAGAGGCATGTAGAATTAATAAAACACCTAAATTAGTCCTAAGTTCTACTTCTGCAATCTATGGTAATGCGACCACCCCAACGTCAGAAAGTAATGTGAATAATCCTATGTCACCATACGCAGTTACCAAATTAATAAGTGAGGAGTATTGTAAACTGTATAGTAAAATTTATGGTTTAGAAACTGTTTGTCTAAGATATTTCAACGCTTATGGTAACCGTATGAATAATGACGGGGGATATAAGTTAGTTATGCCTATTTTTAAACAACAACTGTTAAATAATGAACCACTATCTATTAATAATAATGGTAAACAAAGGAGAGATTTCATCCATGTCGATGACATTGTAAATGCAAATATTTTGGTAACAACAAAAAGTGGGTTAAATGGTGAGATTTTTAATGTTGGTAGTGGTAAGAATTATAGTATAAATGAAATTGCGGATATGTTTGGGGGTGAAAAGAAATATGGTAATAAAGTAATTGAGCCTTTTGAGACTTTGGCGGACACATCAAAGATAGATTTAGATTTGGATTGGAAAGCAGAAAAAGATATGGGTGATTGGATTATAGAGTATATTAAACGTTAATTCCAGAATATAAGTTTAGCTATAACACCTAACATTGCAATCCATATAGACCACAATGCACCGTTAGCTTTTTTTCTAAAATCAGTATTACGATTAACTCTTGCAATTGCACCGTCGTCAGGATTAAGTAATCGTTTCTTAATCATAGTTAAATCATCTTGCATTTTTAATTGGCCATCTCTAAGATGATGCACGTCATTTTTCACAAGTTTGATTTCACTAGCTAGGTGTTCATTAGTTAATCTAGACATTCCCAAAATTTTATTTACAAGTGTTTTTAGCGAAGTTAGCACGTTTTGCCCATATCCCACCTTCAGCTATACCTTTATCTAAACATCCTTTTGCACAACCATCCTTAAATCCATTATCTATACACCAATCATGAAATTTACCTTCAGTGCCTTTCTTCTCAATTTTTTTATCTACATCCTGAATCCAGTCTTTTTTTTCAGTTAAACGATGTTCCTTAATAACTCTTTCAATTAGTGAAATAAGTTCTGTTTCTCTTAATGTTATTTTTTTCCCCATAATTTTTATTACTTTTATTTATCCGTATAGCCTAATAAACCCACTAAGGTTTTTTGATTTATTGTAAGTTGGTTAAATTGTTTCTTACCATCATTAAAGAGTTTAACGTCTGTTACGTCTTTATCACTAAATTTACCACTTCCACCACTTATCCCTGGTCTAGTCACTTCTTCTTCCTCCTCCTCGTCAGTATCAATGTCTTCATCAGTATCAACGTCATCATCATCTACCGACTGTTCAGCTATTTCCATTTCTTCTTGAAATTTATTATACCTGTTTAATCTATCTGAAGATTCTTGTGGTTCAACAAACCCACTACCACCACAATCTTCCTTAATAACTTTTTCCACCAATCTACGTAAATCCGACTGTGTTACTTTTATAATTTTTGCCATAATTTTATATTATTTTTTAATTATTGTATGTTGACATATCACCTAATTTAGGTAGAGCTCTTTTTCTTCCTCCTCTATACCCACCTACATTTGCTCCACCACCAACAATAGTATCAAATATCGCCTGTACCATTCGTCTATCCTTATTTGTAAATCCACCACTAACCTCAACTTCAGGTGCTGGCATGTCTGGGAATACTATCTCTCTTTCTACTTCCTGTTCGTTAATCCCTAAGGATTCTCTGATTCTTAAATCTCTTTGTTCTCCTAATACTTTACGAGCATCTCTAAATTGTATATCAATACTTTCCTGTACTGTTGAGTCTGATTCTTTTTTCTTTTGTTCTTGTAACTGTAGTTCTTCAGTTACTCTAGTAATTATTTTCTTTAAAGTAGTGTTAGATAATGGTATGGTATTTTGTTTTCTTTTCTTCATAGCGTAATTTCTTATATAAATATGTTTAAACATGTGTTTATTATAGAATCAATAAAATTTATTCCTTTAAGTTTGTATTAGTGGAAACTTTTCACTATATTTGCAATATGTTATTAACAAAAAGACAAATAAATAAAAAACTTAAATCTAAAATTTTGGAGCCATTGCCAATAAATGACTCTATTTCGTATTTAAACAATTTTAAAATTACAGTAACTAGAGCTAGGTTAAAAGATTATGAAATAGGTTACGTACAGTGTGATTTGGTCCATGCGAGAAGTAAAACATTGGTTACAATTAAAGTAAGTGGCAATGTCCTATCTTCAGCAGGTAGGTTAATGCCTCTACGAATGTATGGTCCACGAAGCATTAGAACATATATTCGTAGGAAACATAACGGTATAGTTGGTTCCGTATCAAATTGGGTTAAGTTGTGGGGTTTTTCTAACGAGGTTGAACTAGAAAGGATTGAAATTATATAAAATATTATGCATAAATTAGACAAAATACCAAAATTACTAAAGGATAAGAAGGATAAGTCTTTGTTTATCGTTGGTGGTGGTCCATCTCTTACCGAGTTTGATTGGGAATTATTAAAAGATAAAAATGTACTGGTAATTAACAGGGGAATGCAGAAGGTGCCGAATGCTTTGGCTTTAGTATGGAATGATATGATTGTTCACGAACTGTACGAAAAAGAAATAAACGAGTTTAAGGGCATTAAAATTACAACGACAAGATATAGTAATACCAATATTTGTCTTTGTGATATAATCTGGGTAAAAGGTAAGGCTAGTTTGTCAATGAAGTCACCTAAGATTCAAGAATCTCCATATGTAATCCAACAAGGAGGAAATACTGGGTTCTCAGCTTTAAACGTGGCTTACCACTTAGGTGCTGAAACTATTTATTTGTTAGGTTATGATATGAAATTTGGGAAAGATAAAGAAACAAATTGGCATGATGGATACCCTCCTCAAGGTCTGATGAAATTAAGTGAGGAGGAATGGCCGTATCCTCCTCCAATGACTAAGAATTATTATATGGATTTACACTTAATGTCGTTTGAAGGGGTGAACAAAGTTTACCAAGAAAAGGGTATTAAAATTTACAATGTTAATGAAGATAGTAGACTTACAGAGTTTGAAACTAAAACCATACAAGAAGTTTTTATATAAAAATTTAGTGAACATATTAAGCATAAAAAAACCCTACTATTAGGGTTTTTTTAATGTAAGGTAAGTTAATCTTTAAGTAAGTCTTTATTCGGATTGACCGTCTTGTCCAATGTGTGAATCTCAGACCAAACATTATCAAATCGTTTATCCAAATTTCTTTCTAAACGACTCAAAGCTGATTTAGCCATAGTTTGTTCATCATCTATTCTACGGTTAGTATCTTTATCCAAATTACTCATATTTTGATTATACTCTGTATCCTTTCTATCGATTTGTTGTTCTAGGTCTATTATTTCCATCCTTAATAACTCTAGTTCATTAACCCGACCATTCAACCTTATTACACCCGCGAACGCATACGTTAACGCACCCACTCCGATTGTACTTAAAACTGTAAATACTGTTTCTAATTCTAACATAATTTATTTTTTTTAGATTAGTTTATGTCCATAGGACGATTTAAATATAATATATTTTATTAGTTAAGTCCATTGAACTATACATTAATTTTATCTATTATTATAGTATGAAAATGAATAAACACACAACCAAAGAAGAAGTTTTAAATGTATTGACTAAATTAAGAGAAGACGTATTAAGTTATGCTGATTATAATCATTATATGGAATACGATTATAATGTAGAGTTAACTTTAGTTACTTTAGATAACGTTATAGAAGCAGTAGAAATGCCAAATGAAAAATATGGTGTTAATCATATTATTAATTCGTTAGTTACTCAATCTAAAAAATAGTATACAATCTTTTTAAGCGTATTAATAACCCCACCTAATGGTGAGGTTACTTATATATTACCACACTAAGATTCCTTAGTTGTAGTTCTTAAAAAGTTTAAAACTTACTAGTTTTGTGGGTCTAACACTTCTTTTTCAACCTCCTCAACCTCAGTCTCCACAGTTTCGTAAACTCCAGTTTCCATATTCACAGCACCTTTACCGTACTTAGTCTCTAAATTAGTACCTAAAGCCATTTCTGAACCTTGTAATTGAGAAAATCGTTTGTGATATTCCTCTTTCTGTTTTTCTAAACCTAATTTTCTTAATTCCAAATCCCCTAATGCTGTTACCAACATAGTGTAGTCATTTCTGATGTTTTGGATTTGTGTAATTTCGTCTTCTGTTAATTTTTCTGCCATAGTATTGTTATTTTAATAATAAATATCACTTAAAACGTAAATTTGTAAACACCTTTCATATAAAAATTACAATTTATTATTCTTCAGGATTAACTGAAGAATGGTGGGTGGAGATATACCATTCACCGTCCTTATCGTCACGTTTAAAGACATATGTAAATCTTGCGTCAACCATTTCTCTACCTCCTTCATCATCATTTAACTCAAAAGTGTAGTTACCGTCACAAACAATAACATTTACCCCAAGACGTTGTGGGTATATGTACGTAATCTCAGCTTCGGGTTCGTACTCAACAAACATTTCAAAATAAGATTCAATTTCTTCTATCCCCACCAAAGGTTCTGGAGCTAAAGTACCCAGTAAAATAGCATCTTTATCGTACCACTCTAGTATAGGTCCAATGTCATGTTCACTTACAGTGTCAATCCATCCCTGTACCAATTTATAACCCAAAGTATTTTTATTCATAGTAATTTTACAGTATAACAATAAATATCTACAATTAATGAAATATGGGAATAAAAAAAAGACCTAGTTATAGGTCTTTTAATTTATTATATATGTTATTTCTTAATGTTACGACATCATAGGAGTGTTACCATCCATCTTCATTCCCTTTTCTACAAGACAGTTTGTTATAGCTGGCCAATTATCCATCATCAACTTAATATTATCAGATGTTGCCATCGCTTTACTACAACTCATTAGTTGTGGTCCCAAAGTCATAGGGTTAGGTAATTTACCTACACTACCTAACATCGCTGTAGCTAAAACTTTAAGACAATCATCATTCATTGAACCAATAAGTTTTGCAATTCCTGCCATACCTACATTACTAGAAACACATGAAGTTATTACACTACCAATTTTTTCCATACTGTACGATTCTGAGATAACACGTGAAGTACCCGGTGCTTGTTCGTTAATAGAGTGTAATCCTCTAATTCTGTCCTTCTCCGATTCCGTCATATTAAATTTGTTGTCCATTGTTTTTGTTTTTAGTGTCCTATTATTATTAACTTTATTATAAATACTTCGTTTTTATTAAACCTCTCTTAATGTGGTCTTAACCAACCCGACCCCACGTTTTACGGGAATTCCGGACGAAGTCCGGTTTCCGGTTGCCGAAATGCATTATTAGTAGTACGAATTAGCATTTATAGAATGTTGTTCATTTGCTTCAACATCCTCATCTTCATACATGTCATCACCACAACCACCTTCGTGCATTTCACCATCACCACAAGCTTCATCCATTTCTAACTCTATGGTAGTTACCACATCTCCATCATGGTCTTCATGTTCGTCATAATCAAATGAGTTAGACACACTGTCTATATTGTCAGACATTTGAGCTATTTTAGATTCCATCCAATCTTCTAATGTCTCACTGTCGTCTAAACGGTCATGAACACTTTGGGCTTTCTTAGCTATATTGTAAAGTTGTTGTTTTGCCATATAAGAACCTTTATGGTGATTATCTGTATGGTTAGGTTCTTTAATTATAACCTCATCACCACAAGCTTCATCCATTTCTAACTCATCTTCACCAGACATGATTTCATTAATTCTATCTACCTCTAAATCAACACCTTCCATATACCCGTTCAATTCCTTATCTATATCCTCCATAGTAAATAAATCCTTTTTTAACTCAGGATGAAAAGCTTCCAAGTCCTGCATTGCTTCCGGGGACATATTAGCTCTTTCCTTCCTACTAGTTGTAGAGACGGTAGACTCCTTTAAATTATTCATTTTATTTACAAATGATTTAGAGGAATTCCTAACATTATCACTTGGTTGTAATACCACAGGTTCTCTAGTTGGGTATTGTTGGGAATGACCTTTATCTAAAAGTTCATTAACTTTCTTCATATTCTCCAACTTAAGTTTTTCTTTTCTATTCATAGTCTATATTCTTTTATTTATCTTTATCTTTTAATATGGAACAGTAATAGTAATCACCTGTAGTTTTAAACTTATCCCATAAGAATTCTCTGTTTTCTTCTGAATCGTATCTCTCTAATAGAATTGAAGCGTAGTCATGTTTTGCACTATCCCACACATCATCCCTGTTGATGTTATCAATTAATGTTTTTTGACTCATCATCTCTTTGTTAGTTCTCTAAATCCAAATCGTCTTCTTCAATACCGTAATCATCCAACATAAAGGGAGCCTTTCTTATTTCCCATATTATCCATGACCACACTACTACTGTTATAATTCCTATTGCTACCCAAATTTCTGTTATCATCCTTTAGTTGATATTATCTAGTTAAACAGTACTTTCTAAGTAATGCCATTTCTTCTTTGTGACATCTACCACAACTCCTATTAGTAGTACTCACCATTTTTTCTTGTTTAGTTATTTCAGGACACATTTCATCTAGTTGGTCCATAAACTGGTCATGTGTCATTTCTGGTGAAATCTTAGTTTCATTTTCAGGAGCTATTGGAGGTGTTCCTACTGTGGGTAACTTTTTCATTTTCTGAAACTCTTTTTTACCACTAGAACCTAGTTCCGTAACTTGCTCACCCATATCTTGTTGACGTTTGTTAAATTTGTCTAGTGACTGGGAAGACCCCTGGTCATCTACAAATCCGGAACCACCATCCATGGATGCTGTAACCTGTTCTTTGAGTCTGTTAATAACTCGTTCTAATTGTCCCTCTGTTAGTTTAATGTTCTTCATGTCTATAAATACCCCATTTTTTCTAAAAAAAATTCTAAAAAAATTTTTAAAACTATAAAAGCTTCGTGGTTAGCACCGTCCCCCTCTAACACCCCCCTAAAAGCCGCTGATAAGAGGGGATACGACCAGGAGGGGGCAGCCCCACGTATACAGTAGGGGGTCCGTCTATACTATCTAG
>TARA_R110001606_G_scaffold296660_2_pt1 | contig 9940 bp, 5 predicted proteins | sample TARA_R110001606 | Tara Oceans TARA_R110001606 (sample SAMEA4398315) | marine metagenome | biome: Polar Biome; feature: [SRF] surface water layer (ENVO:00010504); material: water (ENVO:00002006), including particulate matter (ENVO:01000060) such as... | depth 5 m
CCAACAAGTTAGCCACTTCATATGCATTATCAACGATATTTCCGAGCGTAAGGAGCAGGAGAGCCAGCTGGCTTATCAGGCAACTCACGACGTTCTGACTGGCCTCGGCAATCGAGCGCTATTCAGTGATCATTTGGCCCATGACGTTGAATTGGCCGCTCGCAATGGCCAAACGTTGGCCGTACTGTTCGTTGACCTGGACGAGTTCAAACCAATCAACGATACGCTCGGCCACAACGTTGGTGATCAGCTCTTGATCAGCGTGGCAGAGAAGCTGCAGCAAGGATTGCGGGTCAGTGACACCCTTGCCCGTTTGGGTGGCGATGAGTTCGTGCTGCTGCTACCCGACTTGAATCACCCCGATGAAGCCGAAGAAGTGGCCGGCCGGCTGCTGGATGCACTCAATAAGCCTCACCGGGTCAGCGGCCACGAACTCCACGTATCGGCCAGCATTGGTATCGCCGTGAACCGCGGCGGGCTCGATGACCCCGAGCGGCTGCTTCAGCACGCTGACATGGCCATGTATAAAGCCAAGCAGCAAGGTCGTAATACCTACGAGGTGTACACAGAAGATCTCGACAGAAAGCTCAGCCAGCGCGTTACCCTGCGCAGTGAGCTACAGGAAGCCATCGAGCACGGCCATCTCAACCTGCATTACCAGCCACTGATTAATCGAGAAGGCGAGGTCGACGGACTGGAAGCGCTGGTTCGCTGGTACCACCCGACCAAGGGCTTTATCTCGCCCGCGAAATTTATTCCCATTGCGGAGGAGACCGGACAGATCATCCCGCTGAGCCGCTGGGTGATGCGGCAGGCCTGCAAAGATGCTCAACAGCTGGTGGCACAAGGCTTATTAAAAGGACGTATGGCAGTCAACCTGTCGCCCCTCCAGTTTCACCGCCCCAACTTCCTCAGCACGTTGCGCAACGTACTGAACGAGACGCACCTTGCACCTGAGCATCTGGAGCTGGAACTGACCGAAGGCATCCTGATGCGTGATGCCGACGGCGCCATCGATATCCTTCACGCCCTAAGCGGCATGGGGGTCAGTACCGCCATCGACGACTTCGGCACCGGTTTTTCCAGCCTGAGTTACCTGCGCGACCTGCCCATTGATAAGATCAAGATCGACCGCAGCTTCGTGCAGGATGCTGTCAAGAGTGACAAGAACGCCGCCATCTGCCAGGGTGTTATCACCTTGGCGCTGGAGCTTGATCTCAGAGTGGTTGCCGAAGGTATCGAAACGGTAGAACAACACGACTATTTGATGTCGCTAGGCTGCGAGGTTTTCCAAGGCTACCTGTTTGCCAAACCGATGCCGCTGGACAGCCTTATCACCTGGCTCACGCAAAAAGCCCAAATGACATCTAACGTATGACGGCAACATCGAGGTGACTCTCCTGTGGGGCCACCCTGATGTTGAGCCTTCAATGGTTTTCGTTATATGAGCCTACTGGCCAGCTTTAGATTATCGTTAGTTTGCCGCAGTGGATACCTCGGTACTCAGTGGCTTTTGAGGCAGTGAGGGAGTCGACGATGCAACGCCTTCTCTGAGCTGAAAGGTGCCAACAAGATCTGCCAGGCGGTCAGCCTCATCTTCCAGTGACGCCGCCGCGGTACTGGTCTGTTCGACCAAAGAGACGTTTTGCTGAGTTGCACTGTCCATCTGATTGACGGCTATCGATACTTGGCTGATGCCGCTCTCCTGCTCTTTCACGGCATCCTGAATCGTCTGCATCATAGTCGTGACCTTCTGGATGGCCTGCATAGTGGCGTCCATTTCCTCTTGTGTCTGGCCCGACTGCTCGGCTCCAGCGGTAATATTCTGGGTGATTTCCAGAATAATGGCACGAATCTCCTTGGAAGCTTCGGCAGAATTGCCTGCGAGCTTGCGCACCTCTCCTGCTACCACCGCGAAGCCGCGGCCATGCTCACCGGCTCGGGCAGCCTCGACTGACGCATTCAGGGCCAGGATATTAGTCTGGAAGGCGATCTCTTCGATAGTGCCGATGATGTCCTGCACTCGTCGTGAACTGGCTTGCATGGTTTCCATCAACTGCGAGGTACGGGTAACGGCTTCACGAGACTCTGTCGCCTTACCGACCGCCTCTTCACTGAGCTGGTTGGCCGAGGTGGCGGACTCACTGGTCTGGCGAACGGTTGAGTTAATCTGCTCCATGCTGGTAGCCGTTTCCTGCAGCGCAGAGGCCTGCTCTTCGGTACGGGTCGCCAGGTCCTCGCTGCCCGCTGCTATCTCACGAGAACTGAGCGCCACTTGATCACCGCTCTGACGTAACAAGCCGATGATATCGACAAGGCGGGCTTGCATCTCCTGAAGCGCCTGGTTCAGGGTACTGATCTCGTTCCGGCCATGCACCTCAATTTGATTGGTGAGACCCCCTTTGGCAATTTGTGCGCAGATCTTGCCAGCATGACGCAGTGGCGCCACGAGTAGTTTCTGAATGCCAACATAAGCACCAATGGTCAGCAGAATAGCCACCAGCAAGAGCGCTGCGGTCAGGACAATAGTTTGTTGAACGCTACTCGCGGCATCCGCCTGCATTTCGGCAGCACGCTCCTCAGCGTAACCCGCGAACGCACGCACACTGTCCGAGAATTCCGCACCGAGTGTGTTGAGCTGTTGGCGCTCCTGGCGCATGGTCTCGATATCCCCGTTTCGATGGCATCGATTAGCCCTGGGGTGACGAGCTTTTCAAAGCCGTCAATCACGGCCTTGAAGTAGGGAAAACGACGCTGAGAGGCATCAACGCTAATATCTCGAAACTCTTCAAATCTGACCAGGCTACTATCCAGGCTTTCTTGCGTCTGATTGAGCGCGGCTGCTGTCATCTCATCGTCGCCGAGCCGAGAAAACTCCTCATATCGCAACATACGCAGCCGCATTTCCAGGAGGTTGGACTCCATGCGATTTGCGGTATTGGCTTGTTCGACGCTGATCTCAGCCAGCTCATTGATATTACTTTTAGAAGCTAACCCGCCAAAAATAGACACCGCGCCGATAATCGCGGTCATGCTGACCATCATTAGCAATAACGTGGTCAGTAAGGTTTTTAATGTAATGTTTCTCATTTTCTTCCCATTTTATGCACGTTATTTTTTACCTAACCCCGCCCCCGGAAAACCTAATTTCCTCAAGGATATTTATGGCATCGACTTTTCTTTATATTTCTTTAGCTCAACGCCTATAGCGATCTGCTTAACCGCTACCTACGGCCTATAAGCGACTTGCCTCTCTAAAACTAAGAGGAAGATATTGAAGTAGCTACGCAGTCTAGGCAGGACATCTCGTCTCGCCTGATAGGGGCTCTCGCCCACGGGCAGATACTGGTAGTTAAATTTCGACAACAGGGAAGAGGCCCCAACAAAGGGCATTATTCTTTTTAAGGAAAATCTCATTAAATCAGTAGTGTTAATCCAGAGGAAAGGTTAAGACCAGCCGAGTAAGTCAGGCATCAAAATGTGTCATTACAAACGGCTTGCGTATGGTGCTCACAATGATTAAGGTTTGCATATTATAAAAAATAGCTAGGCTCACAGGCTCAACATTTCTGCACTTTACAGGCGTGATTTGATATTCCCCTTCAGCCTCATTCCCACTTTACATGTACCTATACAGGATACCGTTTGGCATCATGCCGACTGCTAAATGCTGCCCAGTAATAGACCGCCCGACTAGCCTGGCCGAAAAATAGGAGTTAAGCATGACGCACACCCACGACCCACGTTTGCTCACCGGAGTCGCTGGCCTCGACAAGATACTTCATGGTGGGTTGATTCCACAGCGAGCCTACCTAATTCGGGGTGGCCCAGGAACGGGCAAGACCACGCTCGGAATGCATTTCCTGGCGACTGAGCATGCGTCGGATAATCTGTTGGTAACCTTGGGGGAAGCCGAGGAGCAACTGCGCGATAACGCTAGACGTAGCGGGCTCTCACTTGATGGAGTTAACGTGCTGGATGTGTCGCCCGGCCAGACTAACGATGTCGGAAACAATACCTATAACCTACTGGAAAGTTGGGACGTCGAAGGCAATACCATCCATGACAAGATCCTCGATTATGTTAGAGAACATCGGCCAAAGCGTGTTGTGATCGATTCGCTCAGCCAAATGCGCTACCTGTCGGCCGACACGTTTCAGTTTCGCAAGCAGGTGCTGTCGTTATTGCGAACCCTAACCGGGGAAGGGGCAACGGTAATGATTACCTCCGAGGAAAGCGCGGACGAAGACGATCAAGCATTGCCTTTTTTGAGCGACGGAGTGATCAGCCTAGATCACACGGAGTTTGGTCGCTTATGCCGGGTCACCAAGCTACGTGGCTCTGGCTTTGAAGAAGGCCAGCACTTTTATCAACTTAACAAACAAGGCATGACGCTTTTTCCGCGCCTCATGCCCAACAATCATTCTCGTATTAACTCCCACACTCAAATCAGCTCAGGCCTCCCCGAGCTCGACGTGCTCACCCATGGCGGCATTGAGCGCGGCACGGTGACCTTACTTTCCGGGCCCACTGGCGTAGGCAAGACAACGCTGGGCGCCCAACTGATGAGCCAAGCGGCGGCCAACGGCGAACGGGCAATGATTTACAATTTTGATGAGATTGAATCGACTTTCTTCACCCGCTGTAGGCAGATCGGGCTACCTATCGAGGAAATGGTCAAGAAGGGCCATCTGTGCTTCGAGGCCGTCGAGCCCCTGCTCTATCACCCTGACCAATTCGCCGCTGGTGTGCGCAAGGAAGTTGAGGAAGCAGGCACGACCATGGTGATGATTGACAGCCTCTCGGGGTATCAACAATCGATGGCTGGTGAAAACCTGCAGGAGCGCGTTCACGCCCTATGCCGCTACTTGGTCAACATGGGCGTGACCGTGGTACTGGTCAATGAAGTCTTCACTATTACCGGCAACCAGGCTCGCGTCACGGAATATGGTCTGAGCTATGTTGCTGATAACATCATCATGCTTCGCTACATCGAACTGGACGGCGAGCTGCGCAAGACCATCGGCGTACTCAAAAAGCGAACCGGCAGCTTCGAGAAAGTCCTGCGCGAGTTCGATATCACCTCGGATGGAATTATGGTTGGTCGACCATTGCATGGTATGCGCGGACTACTCAGTGGCGTACCGGAAGTGATTCAACCTAATTATGATAGTGGCACGCTGTGACGGCTCGCGAATACAAAGACGTGAGACGTCCCGTCATAACTATCGCTTTGGCCAATAGAGCCAATGCTGAGCTGTTTAAGCGAATGGTCGGAAACGACGTACATTTGCAGGACGCGCTTTTAGATCAGAGCGACGGGGCGACTATGGAAGTCGACCTAATCGTAGCGGACACAGCGTCGTTACAACGTTACCGCGAACGCATATTACACCTGCGCCAGCGGGCTGCGCCGATGATACTGCCGGTGCTGATGGTCGCCGACAGCCGTTCGCGGCTTCCACCGCGTGTCACCGCTGAACTCGGTTACAGCGTCGATGACATCATGCGCATACCGACCACCCAGGCAGAATTAAAGACGAGGATCGATAACCTGTTGCGCCTGCGCGCCCTGTCACAAGAACAAGAGAACAATCGCCAGCAGTTGGAGGGTGTCGTCAGCGCCCTGCGTACCCTAAATGCCTGCGACAAGGTCATCGTCCGCGCCAAAAACGAAGAGGAGCTACTTAGCTCGCTATGCCAGACCATCGTCGATGAGGAGGGCTACAACCTTGCATGGGTAGGGTTTGCCATCGATAACGCCGACAAGCCTATCGAAATTCAAGCCAGCACCGGGCAGGCCGCAGCTTTTTTGTCCGACCTCACGCTGGGCTGGGGAGAAGATCTGAAGGGATCAGGAACAGTCGGTCAGGCACTACGCTCGGGTGAGGTTTTTGTCGTTAACGACATCTCGCAGGAGCCCACTCTCGCTCACATCAAGGAGCGTGCGCGCTTACACAATCTGGCCTCGGCCATCACCTTGCCATTGATCTTTGAGTCCGGGCCTCTGGGATGTCTGACCATCTACTCGCAGAACCGTGAGCATTTTGGACAAGACGAATGTCAGCTACTAAAACGGCTTGCCGACAACCTAGTATTCGGCTTAAACGCCTTACGCACCCTGCGGGAAAGCCAACACCAGTCAGCCGAAATTCATTATTTGGCCTATACCGATGCACTAACCGGCCTGCCCAATCGTCGTCATTTCATCCACTACCTGAATGGCATGTTAGACACCGCAGAGCACCAAGAAACCTCCGGTACGGTGCTATTTATCGATCTCGATCGTTTCAAACTGATCAACGATGCCCTGGGGCACGAGGTGGGCGACCGTGTGCTTCTTCAAGTCGGCCAACGCTTAAAAGGCGCCGTGCGTAATGACGACCAAGTGATTCGTCAGGGAGGCGACGAGTTTCTGGTACTGATGAATCATGACCCTCGCCAAGGCGGCCCCTCGACGCGGGAAGAGATTATCACCAACGCCTGTGCGCTGGCCGACAGGATCATTGATCACGTATCAGAACCCATGCTGGAAGGCGGATTCACACACCATATTGGCGCCAGCATCGGGATCAGTCTGTTCCCCGACCATGGGCGTGATGCCACCCTGTTGATCGAAAATGCCGACAAAGCGATGTTCGAAGCCAAGCGTCAAGGCAGTGGATGCCGTCTGCTGTTTTCAGAAGACCTCTCGGCCAGCCGCCAGCAGCGCTTCGCCATGGAATCGCGCTTGCGCGAAGCGTTGGAAAACCAACAGTTCGAACTTTATTACCAGCCGATCTTTGAGCTCGACAGCTGCAATATTGTCGCCGTCGAAGCGCTGATCCGTTGGCCCCAGGCCAATGGAGAAGTCCTCATGCCCGGCGCTTTCATGCCAGTGGTCGAAGAGACTGGCTTAATCAAACCTCTCGGTGACTGGGTACTGGAAACCGCCGCTCGACAGTTGAAGGCTTGGCATGACCAGGGCTACAAGCTTTCCATGGCGGTTAACGTCAGCCTTAACCAGCTGCATTCGGGTTGTATCGCAGAAAGTTTTGCTGCCTTGGTGAAACCACATATCGATCCTTGCTGGATACACTTGGAAGTTACCGAAAATGCCCTGATGACCGACCCGGAAGCCATTGAGAGGCTGCTGGAAGAACTTCACACACAAGGCTTTCAGCTTGCTATTGATGACTTTGGCACCGGTTATTCCTCACTGAGCCGACTACAACACCTTTCTATACAAACCCTGAAGATTGATCGCAGCTTCATCAACGAGCTAGAGAAGCCGAATAGCAAGGGCGCGGCTCTGGTGTCGATCATTCAGCAAATGGCCGCCAGCCTAAACCTGCATACTGTTGCCGAGGGCATTGAAACCGATAAACAACGCCAAATACTGCTAGAAACGGCCGGCTCCAACGGTTGGGGGCAGGGTTTCTGGTTTAGCCGCGCCATACCCGCTCAGGCGCTCGAAGCACGATTAAGGGAACAGTGACAATGTAATGGGTGCAAAGAAGGCGGGCACAATCAGAACGTTAGCCTAACCAAGGCGCCCCCTTACGCTTTTCAGCAAGAACGGCACATGGTATCGATGACGTCTAAACATCTCTCCTATATGTCTATACTGAATGCAGCCTCCTATTATTCTGATTGCACCGAGAACCCGCCAAATGAGCCAGCGAATCCTGATCCTGCAGGGCCATCCCGATGCCAGTAAGGCGCACCTTTGCCATTCTCTTGCTGAGCACTATAGCGAAGGCGCCCAGGCCAATGGCCATGAGGTGCGCCTGATCGATCTCGCCTCTCTGGAATTTCCGCTGCTGCGCAGCCAGCAGGAGTGGCAAACGACCCCTCTGCCCGCTTCACTGACGGCGGCGCAGGAATCCATCAGCTGGTGCCAGCACCTAGTGCTGATCTTTCCACTGTGGCTTGGCGACATGCCGGCTCTTGTCAAAGCGTTTTTGGAACAAGTGCTGCGTCCAGGCTTCGCCTTCGAGTATGTGGAAGGCAACCCGCTGGGAAAAAAGGGATTGACCGGACGCTCGGCACGGGTAGTGGTGACCATGGGCATGCCAGCGGTGATCTATCGCCACCTCTATCGGGCGCACAGCGTCAAATCGCTGGAGCGCAATATCCTCGGCTTTGTCGGCTTCTCGCCGGTGCGTGAGACACTGGTCGGTAGCGTGGAGACAATGAACGAGCTGAAGCGTAACGAGTGGTTCCGTAAGCTGCATGAGCTCGGGGCAAAAGCTAAGTGAGACCGGCAGTGGAGATGCCACTTCTCGAAGCCAAGATATTTTCTGTTCAAGCTCAAAGGATAAATTCTGCCCCAGACGATGTCGGAGCCATTAATGTCCCTTTACTGTAAAAAGCATAAGAAAGTGTATTTTATTAATCAATAACATCCACATTTGACTACTATAATCATTACTCAAGGATCAATATTTTCCACAAGGTAGTGAACGCATAATGAGTACCCAAGAACAGGATCGTTTGTTCGCGCTCCGTCAGTTAAACTTGCTAGATACCTCTCCTAGTGAAAGTTTTGACCGGATCACACGGATGGCCAGTCAACTTTTCGGTTTGCCAATCGCAGCGGTGTCGCTTACTGATGAAAACCGTCAATGGTTTAAGTCTAGGGTAGGCGTTGATCATTGGGAGATACCCCGTGAAACAGCGCCCTGCGCAGATGTCTGTAACTCCTCTCACCCCCTTATCATCCAAGATCTTCTCGCCTCGGACTGCTACCGAAATAGCTATTTAGCAAACTCAGGCATTCGTTTCTACGCGGGCGCTCCACTAGTGACTCGTGAAGGCCATACCTTGGGCGCGATGTGCGTTCTGGGCACTCAACCACGTGAGGTATCTGAACAAGAGCAGGCAACGCTTCGCGATCTGGCCGCCATGGTAATGGCACAGATTGAGTTGCAGCACGCCTTCGGCCGGATCGACCCGTTGACGGGCCTTTCCAACCGCCACCAGTTTGCCGAAGACTTGCAGGATATGGAGCGAGATGCGCCGAACGGACGAAGAGTTGCGTTATTTACCGAGGTGGTCAACGCCAGCGAATTAAGTATGTTCCACCGCACCATGGGGCCCGCTTTTCTTGATGAGCTGGCACGGATTGCCGCTCGTTGTCTGCAACAGGCCATTGGTCCATCATCGACGCTCTATTACCTAGGCGGATGTCAATTCATGCACCTGGTGAACCAAGCGAGTGATGCTGAGCTGCTGGAAGAGGCGCTTCGTTTACGCCAAGCGCTACTCGCACTCGAATCCACTCGCGACGTTCCAGTCTTGATACACCCCATCATGGGTATCGCTCCCTTTTGTCTGGGCGAAGTTACGGCCGCGGATGTCTTGCGAATCGCTCATGCCGCTTGCCTGGATGCTCGTCAGGCTGGAGAAGTTGCTGGGCTCTTTTCACTGGACTTGGATGCCCATCATCAACGACGCTTTACCCTACTGGGCGACATCGGCCGGGCACTAGACAATGCAGATGAGCTTTACCTGGTTTTCCAACCACGCGTCTCCCTTGGAAGCGGCGAGTGTTTAGGAGCAGAAGCGTTGTTGCGGTGGCATCACCCAACCTTAGGTGAAGTATCGCCTGGCGAATTTATTCCCCTGATCGAAAATACCCCTATGGCAAAACCGTTAACGCAGTGGGTGTTGCGTCACGCCATTCGCCAGGCGGCGTTTTGGCATCAACAGGGAGAAACACTCCAGATTTCGGTCAATGTCTCAGCCACTAATCTTGAGGAGGAGGATTTTGCCGAGCGGCTTTTGGATGAGATGGCGCGCATGTCACTTCCGAGTACCGCTATAGAAGTCGAACTTACCGAAAGCGCTCTGATTGGCCAGGGGCAGGTAGCGGCCAACCAGCTTAAGGCGTTAATAGCGGCAGGACTGCAAATCGCTATTGACGATTTTGGTACCGGCTATAGCAGTCTCTCCTATC